>ENA-ORXI01001624-ORXI01001624.1-sediment-metagenome-genome-assembly--contig:-NODE-1624-length-17220-cov-16.366739_pt1 | contig 17220 bp, 16 predicted proteins | sample MGYA00237861_ERZ511468 | MGnify/ENA primary metagenome ERZ511468 (study PRJEB26299, sample SAMN06266213) | sediment metagenome | isolation source: Hudson Canyon methane seep mesocosm | place... | reverse complement strand
TTCCTTGATCAGCACAACTTCAAATAGGTTTGATAGATGAACTATAGATGCAAAATATATTATAGAAATAATACCTAAAGAATCCTGGTATTGAGCATAGTAATTAATAATAAAAAACTTAAATAAAAATATAAATGGGAAATAACAAAGGATACCTAAAAGCAAAATAGACAAAGCGTAGAGCTGTACTCTTTTAAACAAGAGGCGAATTGCATTTCCGTTTTCTAACGTTGACAACCAGGTTGGAATCAACGCTTGACTTATCAAATTTAAAATCGATGAAATAGCACTAAAAATAATCATTGCAAATGAATAAATAGCTAGATTAATACTACCTAATGAGAGTGCTACAATCCATTTATCAGCATTCATCGTGAAATTATGCGCTATATACGCTTGAGAGAACGGAAAGCCAATTTTAATTAGCGTCTTATAATTATGATAGCCCCTTAAAAGTTCAATATTTTTAACCTCATGATGATAATCAAAATAAAAAAAGAGAAAAACAAAAACCAGCAAATAAGTTATAACTTCAGAAGCGATTAATCCATACAACGAAAGTTCACTATAAAAAACATACGCAAGTATTAGAGAAAGTAGCCCCCTTAATAGTAATAGTAATGCAAATAAATTAAGTTCAGACGTAACCCTTAAATAGCTCAACATCAAGTTATTAATAACTAAAGATATTGAATATAACCCAATGAATAAATATATCCCTTCGAAATTAAAATAAAAAGACAATAATTTACCAATAAAATAAACTAGAAATACGAATATCGGTGATGCAATTAATAACGAATAAATTGCATCACAATGTATACGTCTGGCTTCCAAATAGTTCTTCTTTCCAATTAACAGCGAACCATTTCTTATAAAGCCGATATCTACCCCGAGCCCGTAAAAAAAGCCAAGAAGAACACCAAGAAGTAAGAAAAGAGAATATAAACCGAAATCAGATAATTCCGCAAAACCAGCAATTGCAATAGATTTAACCAACCCCAATACAGCAGATATTAACATTAGAATGGTGTATGTTAGTTTTGCTTTCATTCTATTTTTTCAAATAAACTTGATATTGAGTCTCCAACTTTTTCCATATCTCTTCTGTTGAATTCCCAATTACCTTTTCGTTTAACTGGTTGTCTAAATTCGCCCGAAACCAACCCTTCCAGTAATCTCTGGACTAAACTAAATTTACATTCATATGTCATATCCTCTAAGGAGTTAGCCCAGGATAAAGCTTTTGAAATATCTTTAATGTTCTCAAGATAGTAAAATCTTTTTGAACTACCTGAAGCATAATAAGGATTACCTAAATGTATTACTGGCTTTCCATTTAATGCAGCTTCAAAGCCAGCCGTTCCAGTCCACACCAATGTCAAATCTGTACTTTTAATGATTTCCAATGGATCTGAATCAACAGTCACCAGGTTAACATTTTTATATTCTTTTATTTTTTTATAGAAACCTCTAGGCCTAATCCCAATACAAGCAGGATGTTCTTTAACATAGACGTATACATTTAATTCAGAAATCAGATCCAATAATTCAAAAAACACAGTAAAATAGTTTATGAATTTGATGTCTTCGACCCAATAGTCAACAGTAGCTTCAGGAAAATACTGCAAAGGGATGTAAATCTTGGTTGCTGGGTCCGAGGAATTGATTTCAAACTCTATTTTGGCAGATAAAAATTCAAAAGGATTAACGAGTAAATTATTTTTATTCAAATTAACTTTGTAGTGATAATTTGAACGATCCTCATCAAAAAAAGACTTTATGAAATAATAACCGAATCTTGTTAATATTTTTAGGTAATTCTTCAGTGATAAATATCTAATCTGATTTTTACCACTTATAGGTTTAACAAAATGTGGTCTTTGATATTTTGTAGTTAATTTTTCTAATACATCAGACACTTCTTTGTTGGAAACGTTTCTTATCTTTTTATACTCACCTCTTGACGTTATTCTAGTGTATCCATTTACAAAGCTAACTATCAATCCTATATATTGCTTGTTTCCCTTTGAAAATCTAAGATTGATAAGATCTATTACGTAAGAATCTATCGTCAATCCTATCCCTATTTCGGGTAAATATTTAGCAAATATTTTATCTAACGATAACCACATAGATAAAACCAACTTTTTAGCGCCTGCTTCAGGTAAAACTCTTAATAAGCGGCATCTAGCTATAATATCAATAATCTCATTATCAGATAATGGAAATGCCAAATCGGAGTTATCTTGTATTAATACATTCAGCGTCCTTGAATTTGTATACTCTTTATTTACCTCATAGAGTCCAGAATCATCCTCTTTACTGAAGTCACTAACATACACTATACTTTGGGATTTGCATGCATTGTTAACGATACTGTTAAATTGCTTCTTATTCCAAGGTCTAACATAGCATAATATATTTCCCATAATTACAATCTACATTCCGAATATTTATATTTGTTGATTCCAATAACTACCCCTAAAAATATCCAAAACTTAACATCGACAAATAATATCGACCCAGAAAAAGAAGCTAATAGTAAGGAGGAGAAAACTAAAAAGAAAAAATTACTACTAAATTTATTTAAACTAATCACAAAATAGTAAAATAAGTAAGAATAGGTGATTAGAGAAAAAGGTATTCCATATACTAAAGTTAAATATAGAGGAGACATATGAGAATAGTGGAGTACTCGTGTTTCATCTAAGTTATTCATACCGAAAGGAATAATATAAGTTTCTCCCATTCCTCCTCCCGTTAAAAACAAATCACTATTTTCTATATGTGACCAGATAGTTGCTATTTCAAAAACCCTCCCCCCTGAAGCTACATACATACTTCTTTCATCCGAAAGGTCTAATGTTAAAAGGCTATCAAATCGATTAAGTAACCCTAACTTAAAGGCTATTGTTAATAACACAGCTACACCTAAAACCATAAAAGCAGTTTTCGAATACTTTAATAACCTACTGCCTCTTCCCTTTTTCTTAAAAAAGTAAAATATAACAACTATAACGAAACAAAGAATTAATACCGTTCTCTTCCCTGTTAATATAGCTGCAATCAAACTTAAAAATGTTAGCTTTAAGTCTCCAATCATCAAAAAGTAAGCCGTATAATAGTTGGACATACTAGACATTCCTAGGTATTTAACTATCCCCACCATATACAGCATAAAATACAGAGAAATTATTACAAAAAACCATTTAAAGGCTTTCTTCATTCTTGAAAAAAATTGTTCTAAATCCTCTTTGTCGGCATGTTGAGCAAAAAATTGTCCAAATGATGATGCTAATATAGGCATAAGGAAGCCATAAAAATGACTAAATGAAGCCTTTGATATTTCATTACTATATAAACCAATGAAAAAGAACATTGGAAAAATCAATAAAAATAAATATGTTACTATGTTTTTTTTAATTCCATACCGTAATGAGAAAGTCAATATAACCAAAAATGTTAATACAAAAGGTATCTTAAAAAAATGAAAAAAAACACCGCTAATATGTGTATGACCTAAAGTCAGCGAAATTGGTGTACCTAATAAATCAATAATAAACGCAATTGAAAATAAATTAAAATAAGCCTTCATTTTTAATGGCTCACCTTTTTAAGTGCAGCTAAAGCAAGGGCAAGATTAGAAAACATATTGACGTTCAAGGACTATCTCCAAGTAATAATGATTCATTGCAACATCCTAGAAACCGCACAAAAATCTAATTAAATTAATATTTCACTGGTTAATAGCTCAACTATTATTTAGCATGAATAAACATCACAAGTAATAAATGAATTAACTTTTTTGTAAGTCAGCATTAGCTCTTGCCAAATCTTCTTTTCTGCCTATATCTATCCAATAGTCATCTATACGATAGACAGAGGTCTTTTTTTCTTGCTCTATTAAGCTTTCAAAAAGTGATGGCATATCAAAAAACATATCTTGAGGCACCTTCATTAATACATCAGGGTTGAGGAGATAAACACCTGCGTTAATGTCAAAGCTTAATTCGGGCTTTTCTTCTATCGATGTTATTGCTTTAGTAGAATTACTATTCACAACCCCGAACGGAACTTGGTGCTTATAATTCCTTACACACATGGTAGCAATAGATTTATCTTTAATATGACAATCGAGTAAGTCTACAAAATCTAGATTGGTAAGCACGTCTGCGTTAATAACAAAAAATGGGGCATCTATGTTACTTTCAATTAACCATAGAGCACCAGCAGTACCCATTCTAGATCTTTCTTCAATGTACTCAATTCGTACACCGAATTTTTTTCCATCGGAAAAGTAATCCTGAATGACTTCCTTTTTATAATTCACGCAAAATATAAAGTCTCTGAACCCTTGTTCACTAAATAGTTCAACTAAATGCTGTAACATCGGTCGGCTTCCAACTGAAAGCATAGGTTTAGGTGTTGATTTTGTTAACTCTCCAAGACGTGTTCCTAGACCACCAGCCATAATTATGACTCGATTACGGCGTGTTACAAACTCGATATCACCTAATGTAAATACAGTTTTGAATCTGCCATCATTATCAACTAGCGGCATATGCCTACGATGTAAAGATTTGAGCCTTGCTATTATTTCTTGTTTAGTTGAGGTATCTCTCATTACTTCGGGGGTTTTATTTACAATAACCTGTAAGTTATATGTTTTTCGTAAAAATGCTCTTCTAATATCCCCATCAGTAAGAATACCAATTAATACATTACTTTCATCAATGACCGCTATAAATCCTAGCCCTCCTTGATCAATGGCCTCAACAGCCATTTCAAGAGTGCTATTATCTTTTAAGACGAATGTATTATTCACTTCGTTTCCTCAATATATATTCTGCATAATTAAAATCCTGAATCGTATCTATATCGGCAGAATTCTCTCGCTCCATCAAATAAGCAAAAGAATTATCTGAATAATATTTTTTATTTTTTATTAACTCAAAGTTAAATACGAAAACTGCGCCATTAGGGTAATAGGAGGGTTTGTTAATTTGTCTATTTTGAATAGTTTCAGGAAAAATATTTACAAATTTTCCGTTATTATCAAGATATTTATGCCATGTGATTGGATGAATTTCTTCTGTATAGCTTATTACAGAATCTGCATCCTTCTGTTTAAATAACTCTATTGCATTATCAATATCACTAGTTTTACGAAGAGGAGAAGTTGGTTGTAAAACAATAAACTCTTTAATATTGTATCCATATTCACTATTCAACCTTTCTAAAGTGTAAATATAATTATCTACAGCTATAGCATCATCCGATGCTAGATACTCTGGTCGTAAAAAAGGACATATAGCTCCATACGACACAGCAATATCTGCAATTTCTTGATCATCCGTCGAAATAATCACATCCGATATATACTTAGAATTTATTGCAGCTTCGATAGAGTATGCAAGCATTGGTTTACCACAAAGATCTTTTATATTTTTTCCCGGCAACCCTTTTGACCCAGATCGAGCTGGTATAATAGCAATCACTCAATTTAAATCGTCATTCGTTAAAAGATGATCGTTCGACAAGTCTTTATTAACTGTTCGTCCAACAATAAAATCTGTCATTTCTGGAGAAAACCCACCACCGGGTCTTTTATAGTCGATATCTTCCTCTGCAATTCGCTCACCTTTTTTCATTTCTTTAGTAATCACTATACTTCTTCTGAATTCTCTTTTCTTTTCATCCGTTTCCGTTGCCGTAATTCTGAAGGACCCTAATGCATTACTGATTCTCTTAGAATTTTCAACTATTTCCTTCATTTCATCTTTCGTGGCGGACACTTTATGATCCCAGCCTTCCATATTTTTATCTAATGTAAAATGCTTTTCAATCAAACACGCACCAAGTGCGACAGAAGCTAAAGGGATAGCGGTTCCTATTGTATGATCTGAAAATCCAATTGGGTATTCTGGGTATATTGCCATTAAGGTTTTGATATTATTTAGGTGTATATCACTATCTACCGGTGGATATGTTGCAACACAATGTAATATTATTATTTGTTTATTCCCTGTGGATTCAATGGTTTTCACCGCTTTATCAATTTCATATAATTCGCTGAGACCAGTTGAAATAATCATTGGTCTCCCCTTCCCTGCCAAATATTCTAAGAAAGGATAGTTATTAAGATCCATGGACGCTACTTTAATAAAAGGACTATGTAGTTTATCTACCAAGAAGTCCGCTTCATTTTTACTAAATGGTGTAGAAGTACAATCGATCCCTAAATCATCAGCAAACTTCTTCATTTCCAACAGTTCCTCTTCTGAAATCGAGTACTCCTCTACAATTTTTTCCAAAGTAAAATCTGAACGGCCCCTATAATCATCTGCAACAAAATAATTATCTTCATATTTCTTTTTTGAAAAAATTGAGTCTTTAGTCCAGCTTTGAAACTTAACGCAATCTGCACCGGCTTGCTTAGCTTCAACAATTAATTTTCTTGCAAGCTCCATGTCCCCATTATGATTTGAACCTAGTTCAGCAATAATATAAGGCTTACAATAATTAAAGACAGTTTTTGTTTCTGTTAATTTTATTTTCAATGTCATTTCCTACTTAATATATTTCAATAGCATAAAACTTTCTGCATACTCACACCCAGCAGTAGCTCCACGCAATATAGCTAAAGCTTCTATATTCCTCTCACTGCGTGGAAAGGGATGTTTTCCAAGTTCACTCTCATAAATTCGCATTATCTCCTTTTTTCTAGATAGATATTTACTAATATCAATAAATACATTCGGGATAAAACTATCTTCCTTTGTCGATAAGGCAAACTCAGTTTCACTAAGTGTCTCCATCATATAAATTTGCTTAACATAAGGGTATCTAAACACTTTAGTACAGCTATAAAGAGCACTAAACATATAGCGGTGGTCACTATGAACATCCCCTTTAAATGGAAGATAGAGAGTTGTTGGCTTCAAATCGGAGAATACTTTAGAAACTAGTGATACCAACTCACTAACAGAATACTCATCTACTTTCATTGTAGACAAACCTAAGCGAACTACAGAATTAAAACCATATAAATCAGCCACCTTGTCAATTTCATAATTGCGGTTCTCTACCGTCTGTTCAGAAAAACCATCGTTTTTCTTTACTTCTGTACAAATCAACCAATGAACTTCGTCGCCATTATCCTTATGCTTTAAAAGTGCCCCCCCGCACCCCAAAGTTTCATCATCGGGGTGTAGTGCAACAACAACAACAACCACTTCACTCATAAATATCCTCCTACTTCTGGAAGATTTTCAAATTCATGATCCTCAAGAAGAATAGCTGCATCATATGTTTTCACTAAAACTCCCTCTCTAGAAACCTGTAAAATCCTTCCTGGCTCATAATTGTTACATTCATTATTAATTTCAGAAGCCTTCCAAATACAAACGTTGCTACCATTGTAAGATACATGTGCGCCTATATATGGATGTGTTAAAGCACGAACTAAGTTATAAATAGCCCTAGTTGTCATTCTAAAATCAATCTTTCCATCTCCCCCCCCCCTCTTTCGCCAAGTATTACACTGTCTATCATCTTGTTTAATAAGACTATAAGAACCTTCAATGATTTTTGGGAAAAACCCTTCGATTTGTTTAAGAGCTGACTTGATAATTTTTTCATATAAAGTACCTGCGTCATCATCAATTGAAATATAGACCTCTTCTTGTGACAAGATATCACCTGAATCAGCACCTTCATCCATAACAAAAAATGTTGCTCCCGTTTTCTCCATGCCAAGCACAAGTGCCCAGATAATTGGGTGTCGTCCTCTATTCATTGGCAATAAACTCGGATGGAAACCTACAACACCAAAGTCTGACAGCTTTAATAATTCATTCTTTATCAATGACGACCACCCAAAGCAAAATATCACATCCGGCTGAAGAGTTCGAAACCATTCAATGCTTTCTTTGCTGTTAATATCTGTTACATACTTATATGGAATTCCGTTCCTGACACAAACTGAGCTCAAATCCGCATAATCACTATTATATTTCGACTGTTCTTTGGTACAAACACCGACAATATCCCCTCCAAGCTCAATCAATTTTTCCAATGCTTTTAATGAAAACTCAACTGTTCCGATAAATACTATCCTCAAGACTTTATCTCCCTTATTTCTTCCCACCATAATGAGTGATTTATTTGAACTTCCATCAATTTCAAATACACCAAACTTCTGTCCATTTTGGAGAATCGATCCATTTCATCATACAAATAATTTAAACTTGCTATATTTTTATAATGATTCTTCTTTGCTGCAATACCAATATTCAAAGCACTAATTGTCAAATGCCCTAATCCAACCAAGCTTGACTCATGCTGCCTATAATAACTAGTACAATTGTTAGTAAAGACTGCTTTTAATCCTTGATTTAAAAGTGTTGCGTAAAAGAACCAATCAACGGCAATTAAAGAACTCTGAAAAGTTACATTTTTTATATTTTTAAGATTTACGGCAGTATTAGTAAATCCAAAAACATTTTTATCCTCAATAAATTTAGAGTCTATCTGCTCTTTATTATCCAACCTATTTGACAAATAACTCTCTTCAAGTATTCCCGTCTCATTAAATAATGATAAATCATTGATTACAATATCACTTGCACCTAACAAATTGATAGAATCCTCTACTCTGTTTTCCGAAAAGTAATCATCACTATCTCCAAAAATTAATACATCATAATTATTATTCATGACGTAATTTATTCCAAATTCTCTATTTTTTGCAGGTGAAGCTGAAGATTGCAATTCAATAATATTTAAAGCATTAAATTTTATTAAAAATTCTTTAAAACCGACATAACCATCATTAATTACAATTACATCAAAGTTTGTGTCTGTTTGTTTGAGCAGGGAGTTAAAAAAATCATCTAAATATGCTTTTTCCATGGGAAAAATAGTTGTTAGAAAAGCCACTCTTTTTTTCATTTCACTATACTTCCAGCCTTTATAAATGCTTCAACATTCGTATGCACATTTTCCCTACTCACCGCATTACTGCCAAAAAAAGTCCCTTCCCTAACCGTGCAGCACCCATTGATAACTGCAGAAGTAGAGATGTGACAAAAGTCCTCAATGATCGCATCGTGCTCGATTAATACTTTAGAGTTAATTATACAATTGTCACCAATTGATGCTGACGCATTTACTAAAACATCATGCATAATAATTGTACCGCTACCAATACATGCAAATTTAGAGACATAAGCTCTAGGGGAAATTACTGTTGCTAACTGAGCATTACTTTTCCTTAATAAAGAAAAAATATTTCTACGAATAGATGATGTCTTTATCTGCCCAACTGTAATCAGGAATGTATAACCTTCATTAACAAACTTATTAATATCATCATCTGTACCCACGATATCATAGCCCAATACATTTTGACCTAATAAGCTTTGCCTATCTAAAATACCCGAGATCTCATATTTTCCTTCTTGCTCAATTACATCGATACATGATTTACAGTGTCCGCCACCACCCAATAAAATCAGCTTCCGTTTCATAGCCTTACCCCACTCGGAATATTCACTACTCGTTCTTCAAGCCAATATGAATTTGTCAGATCACCTGTTTGGCAAGACTTAAACATTTCCAGTCTATTCATCAGTTGCCAGATTGGGCGTGTCATAATCCCAGCTTCATTCGTGGCTTTTAAAAACGTCTCTCTTTTTTGTTTGTTTTCCAAAATAACTGCGTTCAACCAATAATTAGATTTGGCACTTTCTGGCTCTTTAACAAAGCTAATAACCCTGCCATCACAGAACTTCTCATAGGCCAAAGCAAGCGTTCTTTTATTCTCTAAAATCGTATCAAGCGTTTCCATTTGTGCACAGCCCAAAGCAGCATTGATATTAGGCAGGCGATAGTTGTAACCTATTTCATCGTGAATAAACTCGTAAGCATGGGGTACTTTTGCTGTGGTAGTGATGTGTTTTGCTCTTTTCGCCAATGCTTCATCATTGGTGACAATCATGCCGCCACCGCCAGCAGTTATTGTTTTGTTGCCATTAAAACTAAAAGCACCGATTCGACCAAACGTACCCGTATGTTTGTTTTTATAAAAACTACCCAAGCTTTCTGCGGCATCTTCTACCAAGGCGATATTATATTGTTCACAAATAGCTGAAACTTCGTCAATTCGACAAGGATGTCCAAAAGTATGCATAGGTAGTACGGCTGAAACTCTTTTGCCTGTTGTTTTGTTATAACAACCACCTGCACGTTGTTCAGTCTGTTCTTGTAGAAATAACAACAGACTTTCAGGGCTTAAACCCATTGTGTCTCTATCCACATCAACAAATATCGGTTTTGCTCCACAATAACTAATGGCATTACAGGTTGCGATAAAGGATAGCGGTTGAGTAATCACCTCACTGTTTTCATCTGTCCCAACAAGCTGCAAAGCAATGTGCAATGCGGCGGTTCCATTCACGGTGGCGATAGCATATTTTGCACCAGTGTACTCAGCCATCATCACTTCAAAGCGATCAACAAATTTACCTACGGAAGAGACAAAAGTGGAGTCAATACACTCGTTAAGGTATTTTTTTTCATTACCGAAAAAGACAGGCTCGTGTAACGGTAAAAAGTCGTCTGTTTTATACGTTTGTCTAATAAATTTGATTAAGTCGCTTACATCATTGGTCACTGTTACATTTTCCCATCAAGGTATTTACCTGTTTCTTTATGAGCAAAACTCGGGAGCATTTTGAAAAATAGCTGAACAATTTGCTCTTTAGTCCAACTTTGGTTTTTCTTCCATTCAGTGATCGATTTTTCAAAGAATGCTAAATCTTTCTCATTGTAATCTGGATTATTTTTGATGACACCTAAATTATTAAATTTTTCCATATCTAGCGTTTCTTTATCGGTGAAAAATTCTTCAAAATCTTTTTCCCCCGTCGTGTCGCTATCGGTGAATAGACACGGCCATTTTCCTTGGTCTGGCAATGTATCCATTAATGTTCTTGCTTCGTCTTCAGATGAACACAAATAGGGTTCATAACCCAATTGTTCGAGATATTTAACGGCTATTTCAGAAAAAGAGATTAAGTGTAACTGTTCACTGAGTTTGGGGAAGAAGATGTCTCTATTCTCACCGAATATGCAGCTCATAAGACAGAGTTCACCCGATTCTTTTGGCGTAACGAAATAACGTTTAATATCTTGTGGTGCCACAATCGGCTGTCTTTTTTGAATGCGTTGATTGAAACCATGAAGTAGAGAGCCATCTGAAAATGCCACATTAGCAAATCTGGCCGTTGAAATAGACATTTCTAAACTACGTCGCATCAAAAACATTTCCATGATTCGCTTTGAAGCACCCATCATATTCACTGGATTTGCGGCTTTATCTGTTGAAACACAAAAATATTTTTTCGTGCCATTTTCAATCGCTTGTTTAATCGTTTTTTCAGTATTGAATATGTTTACATCGATCATTCGCATCAAGGTGAAAGGATCTTTTTCACTTCGCACATGCTTTAGAGCTGAAAGATTTAATACATAATCATATTGCCCATCTGCTTTGATAAAAGCATCATATTCTACTGAACCAATATCAAGGGAAAAGGTTTGAAAATCACCCTCAATATAGCCAAATGAACTACGAATATCTCGTACCAATTCAACCATATTGTTTTCGCTTATATCAACAGCATGGAGTTTCTTTGGGTTTCTCTTGAAGATCTCTTTAGTCACCGCCTGACCAATAGAACCAGCAGCACCGACAATCAGAAATCTTGAGCTAGAAACGATACTTCTCAACTCATTTTCATGTTCGCCTATGTCAGAAAAAAACAGCTCTTTTTCACGACCAATTAAAGATAATATTGATGTCATTTTTACTCACTTTCCATTTAAATATATCAGCCAAACTATGATGAAAATAATATGTCTTTTATTCTGTTACCAATCAGGCTCTTTTCTGTAATTCAATCATTGCACGCCCACAATCCGATTGTTGCCATACATTCTATTCTACTATAACTGATTTCGCTAAATTTCTGGGCTGGTCAACGTCTGTGCTTTTTATCAGGGCGACATGATAACTCAGCAGTTATAGCAAGATGTTATACGTTATCGGCGCGGTAATTCGGCCTACATTCGTTGTCGCTTTAATCACTTTGAAACCTTCTTCTGAGCTAATATCTGAAAGCTCATCTTCAAATACGATCATTTGACCACCACGGGCTTTAACTTTGTGTAAGTTTGATTTTAGCTTTTCTAGTAAGTCGTCGAGTGGCGCGATAGCAATAACCGGCATGCCTTCATCTATTAATGCTTAATCATTCCCCTGAAAAACCTTGGTATATAAAAGTGGATATACCTCAATGACCTAGACTGACTGGCTCATTCGTGCCTGAAGGTATTCATTGCTTTAGGTTGAGCCTAGACTAGCCAATCCTCAACAACACACTGCGGTTTAAACCCATCAACATGCTCTATTAATATATCCCTTACTTGTTGGCAACTGTCACTCTCATTATGCATTTCAATTTGTTGCAGAATGCTTTCTAACTGCGGCCACTCAATAACTTTTTCCTCTGCACGCATGATTCTGCTGTGCTGCGTATCTGAAACATTATCACCGATCAGCAGTTCTTCGTATAGCTTCTCACCTGACCTTAGTCCTGTGTAGGTGATTTCAATATCGCCCTCTGGGTTAATTTCATCTTTTTCGATGAAGCCACTGAGGTGAATCATTCGTTTAGCCAAATCAACAATCCGAACGGGCTCGCCCATATCTAATACAAAGACATCGCCACCTTGCCCCATTGCTCCGGCTTGAATAACCAGTTCTGCCGCTTCGGGAATTGTCATGAAATAGCGAATTATTCGTGAGTCTGTCACTGTCACAGGCCCGCCATGGGCAATTTGCTCACGAAATAATGGCACTACCGAACCTGAAGACCCCAATACATTACCAAATCTCACCATAGTGAAACGGGTATGTGGATTTTGTTTTTTATCTTCTGATAAGGCTTGTAAAACTAATTCAGCAAAACGCTTAGTCGCTCCCATCGTATTAGTCGGTCTAACTGCCTTATCTGTGGAAATCAATACAAAGGTTTCAACCTGTGATGCTATTGCAGCTTTGGCACAACTGAGTGTGCCAAAAATATTATTTCTAACGCCTTCGCTGCTATTTCTTTCCACCATAGGCACATGCTTATAAGCAGCCGCATGATATATAGTTTGAGTGTTAAATCTCTGACAAATCGCTTCCAATCGCTGCTGATTAAGCACTGAGCCTAACACGGCAATAACAGGCGTATTAACAGAAAGTTGCTTCAGTTCTTTCTCGATTGCATACAAGGAAAATTCATTCAGCTCGTATAGAATCAATGTTGTAGGTTGTAATCTGATAATTTGACGGCATAATTCTGAACCAATCGAGCCCCCCGCACCTGTCACCATCACAACTTTGCCAGTAACATTAGAATGTAATAGGTTTTGTACCGGCTTAACCGATTCTCGACCTAATAAATCCGCAATATCAATTTCTTGAATATCCGATACAGTGACACTCCCTTCAGCAAGACCCATCAAACCAGGCAAGGTTCTCACATGCACAGGATAAGGCTCCAGTAAGCGAATTATTTTATAGCGTTGAGCACGCGCAACAGAAGGCATTGCTAACAGTACATCTTGCACATGAAATTTCTCAATTAAATGACTTAATTGACTAAACGAGTAGACATTCAAGCCATTTATTTGTTGATTATGGATACTTACATCATCATCAATAAAGGCAACAGGGTTGAGTTGACGTGATGCTTTAAGTGCTGCAACCATCTGAGCGCCTGATGCCCCCGCACCGTAAATAATAACAGGGGCAATGCATCGCCCTCTTATTGGGCTTCCCACGCCGCCTTTAAAGGTATGAGAAAACCACCATCGCGCCATTAATCGACTGCCACCGACAAACAGTAATAACAACAAGGCATTAATACCGTAGACCGTCCTTGGCACGCCTTCAGTGCTTGAGATCAAAACAATTAGCGTGAATACTAGTGTATATAAAATGGTTGCTTTTAATACCGTCCACAAAGCCTGCATACCTAAATACCGAATAATCGCACGGTAAAGACCCATTTTGATAAAGATAGGGATGGCAACGATAGGGGCTAATAAGAAAACCCACAATTGCTTTTCTAGCGGCAGATAAAATTCACTATATCTAAGTGAAAATGCTACCCAAAGCGAAGCAACTATCATTAAAAAATCGACTGCTAATGTAATTAACCGCTTTACAATACGTGGTCGAGATAACAACCAGTTAGATAGTGGTGAAAGTTTTTGGAATATCATAAATGTCTCAGGTGTCCTTTTATATAGAATCGCCACCCTGCCTTAAGCAAGGCTCTCTTTTCCACTTTTGACTTCAATTATTTTTCGGGGGGGGGGATTACACTATTCCTTTACCATTAATTGAATATCACTCAATACTCTTGATAGCTCACCTTTCAATTTATCAATAGAATTCAGAAGGTTAATAGCAACTTCATCTTTATCCTCATAGTCATGCGCAATTTCATTTCTCAAATCTCTTATCTCAAACCATTCCTCAACATCAATAACATTCATTTTTTCAAGCTGATTTAATATATCTAAAAAAGGCTTATTAACATTCTCTCCCTGATAAAGAAGTAATGATTTAAACAACTTAGCTCCCATACAATCTTGCAACTTAGAAAATCTATAAATGATTTGGTCACTAAAAGCTAAGCATTGAACTTCTTCAATTAACTGCTTATAGTCATCACTATTAAGTGGAAACTGATAGTATTTTTTCAGCTCACCTAAAGCATTCGATAGTCGCTCCAAATGTTTATTCGCTTCAGCTAAATTATCATTGAGCTTCTTTTTATATACTACAGTTTTATTCCCCACTCTATCGCCTCCTTTTCTATTAACCTATTAGCATCAAGATTAAAAACAATATCAATCTTTTGGTCCCCTAACTCTCTCTTAACACGCGCTAAAAATTTAATTTTTTTATCAAAAAGATCACTATGATCAACAACTTTTAAATACAAATCAATATCGCCCCCTTTTTTAGAGTCATCCGTGCGGCTCCCAAATAAATAAAGTTCACCCTCATGAAAAACATCTCGGAAATATTTATTTAAAACAAATATATAACTTTTTGAAAGTCGCATAAAATTTACATCCTTAATTTTTAAGTCGCTTTATCTTTTTTATTTTACTCTGGCCATACAAGACAATAGATTTACAATACGTGGTCGAGATAACAACCCGTTAGATAGTGGTGAAAGTTGCCGGAATATCATAATGTCTCAAGTGTCCTTTTATATAGAATAGTCACCTACCTTAAGCAAGACTCTCTTTTCGGTTTTGTATTGCCGAGCGCATCAAGGCTAACATAATACCTAGCATTCCGCCGAGTACAATTGAAATAGCCAGTACCAATGCCTTTTTGGGTTTTATGGGAGTTTCAGGAATATAGGCGTGTTGATCCACTCGAACGACCTTTACTTTTTCACTCTGTATTTTGATTGACGACAAATAAGAAAATTCTTCTTCTAAGTCTCTCAGTTCAGGAATAAAGGCATCATCACTTTTTCTGGATTTTAATATTTTGATTTCACCTCGAAGTGCTTTAGCCCCGCGCATATATTCCATATTAAGCTCATTGGCTGCTTGATTAATATTAGTATCAAGAACACCCGAAACTAACGCCAACACTAAAGTCTCTTCTAACTGCACAATCCGGTCTTGCCGGCGAGCCAAAGCCAACGCCCTCATTGCCGTTATTTTATCCTTTAGGATAGATTTTTTACTTTCCACTTCTGATGTAATAGATTCAATTAACTCACTCACTGTTTGTTTTCTTGCTAAATCAACAAATTCATTTACCACCTTAGCAGTGAGCTTAGGGTCATGTAATTCAAATTCAATAGAAACAACATCGCCCTTACCTTTTTTAGGTAGAGTGACTTTTAAACCTTTATTAAAATCTTTCTCGAAAACATTATTATTAGAAACAGAAGTATTACTATCTGCATATAGGCTTACTAATTTCTTTTTATCAAAGAATTCACGCCGTAACTGACGTGATTGTATGTTTTGCTTAAAAGCTTCATAAGCAGAGTTTGTGGAGACTCCTTTCCTTTTTATAGCTTGCTTACCTTCACCTTCACCTTCACCTTCACCTTCACCTTCACCTTTAAATACATTTAATACTTGCACATCACTACTCAACGGAGGTAAAAAATAAGCTTTTGCTTGATAAACAGGTTTTGCTACTAACAAGTAACTTATAGCTAATAAAACAATTATCCCTGTTACAGTGGCAATAAAAAGCCTCTGCGACCATAATGTCTCCCATAATTCAAACAGATCAATTTCATCATCATTCGTGTATTGTGGTGCTTGTTGTAACTCTGACATAAATAAAGTCTTCCTTTTGAAATAATATCGGTGCTTATGCAAGCAGCCTAATATCGTATTTTTTAATTATTATCCACTATCATTCCCGCATTATCTACATAAAGCAGAAGGCAGTGTTCACATAACGAAAATTCATCCCTCATTAATTAAAATATTATTTTATTTCTCAAGAGTCTCCGCTATTTTTTAATACGGTAAAAATTAACGTTATCATACCAATAGGCCAGCGCATGCTAACATTTATCGTCTGACTGATTTTCAGTTCGCTATTTTTCAAATATGTTAAATCCGACCCACTAAACTAGCGACATCGAATATTGCTTCATCTAGCTTTAACCCCAAATTATTTATCCTGCTTATACTGAACTGTAAGTAGGAGGGGATTAATACACTCCCAATTCAATCCTTCACGTAAACTGATCATTTTGACCTGCATATCATCTACAAGCCCTCCCAAGCCTCAAACAAACCTTCTGTTTCAACTCCAACCAACCCCAACACTCGTCCCACGCCTTCATCCACCATCGCCGCAATCGAATTCGCTTTATTATAAAACGCGGGCATGGGCGGAAAGATAATAGCGCCCATTTCTGTCGCGCTGGCCATATTACGAATATGCGCTAAATTTAAAGGCGTCTCGCGAGGCATAATCACTACTTTTCGGCGTTCTTTTAGGGCAACATCCGCAGAGCGTGAGATTAAATTATCACCAAAACCATGTGCGATAGCAGCAAGCGTTTTCATAGAGCATGGCGCAACAATCACGCCTTCTGT
>ENA-ORXI01001623-ORXI01001623.1-sediment-metagenome-genome-assembly--contig:-NODE-1623-length-17223-cov-3.978596_pt1 | contig 17223 bp, 15 predicted proteins | sample MGYA00237861_ERZ511468 | MGnify/ENA primary metagenome ERZ511468 (study PRJEB26299, sample SAMN06266213) | sediment metagenome | isolation source: Hudson Canyon methane seep mesocosm | place... | reverse complement strand
CATTTGCAACCACTGCTTTACATAGAGCCATATACTCAATTAATTTGGTTGGTGATGCAGGCTTATATATTGGCGTTGGATACAAAGGTGAAACACACACGTTTGCATCGCGAACAAAAGACCAAGCACTCCCCATGCTCACAAATCCTGTAAATATTACAGATTTCGCAACTCCCAAACGCACGGATTCTTTTTTAAGGTCATCTACATCTCCTGGGTTTTGAGCGCCTCCTACTAAGTACAATTTAGCAGTAGGGACTTTTTCCAAGACCATTTTGTGTACCCTTAGCAGAAAGTCAATTCCCCTTACTCTGCTTAAATCTCCCAAATAAAGCACTATATTTTGTTTTTCATCAGAGTCGGAAGTGTTGTCTGTAGACGGGTAAGGAATCTGATTGATAGGTACTCCCATAGGTACCGCTGTCAGTTTGTTTGAAGGTATACCTTTTTCAGATACATCTTTTTTCATTTGTTCGCTTTGAACGAAAATATGATCGGCATGCCGAAGGATAATTCGATAGAGTGTGAATCTAAAAAAATAAAACTCAAACTCATTAACACAGATGCAAGACAAATCAAAAAAATGATAAAAATGTATAATTTATATGAGCAATTAGGACTGTCATCATGACTGAAGAACTGCAAGCCTTTTGTGAGGATATGGATGAACAACTAAGTATCATGGAAAGTACTTTGTTAGATATATTTGAAATATCTATTGATGAAGTTGATGCAGAAATGATTAATAAAATCTTTCGTGCCATGCATACGATGAAGGGAAACTCAGGTATGTTTGGTTTTGATAATATGGTCGCTTTTGCCCATGTTGCTGAAAACCTTCTTGATGAAATACGAAATGAAAAAGTTAAACTAACGCAAGAAATGGTGGAACTGTTTTTATTGGTGAATGACCATGCTCGAATGCTCATTGATTTGACTGTACAAAACGAAGTATTAGATGATGAACAATTAGCGTATCATAATGACTTATTAACTCAATTGTCTGCTTTTCTTGGACTTAAAGAACCTAATATTATACAAACAACTTCAGATAAAAGTGAAGTTGATGAAGAAAACAACACGAATTATACAATTGAAATTAAACCTAAAGATACTTTTATACAGTCGGACATGGATATGTTTGCTATTATTAAATATTTAGGTGTGATTGGAGATATTGAAAACCTTAAAATCCATGATGAATTCATTCCTACTTTGAGTCTTCTTGAACCTTTAAAATCATTTTTATCTTTATCAATGTCATATAAAAGTGAGGAACCTCTTGAATCTATAAAGGCAGCATTTGAGTTTGTTATAGATGATATTGAGTTATCTATTATAAATACAAATAAAAAAGAGCCAATTAAAGAGGAAAAAGCTGTAACTAAAGCTGCTGGAAAAACCAAAAAAAGTAAGACAAAAAGCTCATCTTTGAGAGTGGATTCTTCTAAAGTTGATCAATTGGTGAACCTTATCAGTGAAATGGTCATTGCAAATTCAAAAATCACACAAATTGCAAATAATGATAATAAAGTAGAATTAACTGAAGTCTCCGATAACTTAACATTAATGTTAGAAGAAGTACGAAGTGTTGTAATGGATATTCGAATGGTTCCTGTGGGAAGTAGTCTAAATAAGTTAAGACGAATAGTCACAGATACTTCAAAAAGACTCAATAAAGACATAGAGTTGGTTATCAGTGGAGAAGAAACCCAATTGGATAAAACTGTTATTGAAAAGATTTCTGATCCATTAGTTCATATGATACGAAACTCTGTTGATCATGGTATTGAATCACAAGAAGTACGAGTTAAAAATGGAAAAAGTAAAACAGGAAAAATTTATCTTCGTGCTTATGCCGATGCTGGAGTGATTGTTATTGAAATCCAAGATGATGGAGCAGGTATTCCTAAAGATATTATTTTAAATAAAGCCATTGAAAATGGTTTGGTTTCCCTTGAAGATAAGTTAAGTGATAAAGAAATTTATGATCTAATATTTAGTGCTGGACTCTCATCTGCTAATGAGATTTCTGATGTCTCAGGACGTGGTGTTGGAATGGATGTTGTCAAAAGGAATATTGAAGATTTAAAAGGACATGTTGAAGTTGATTCAACTTTAGGTGTTGGTACTAAAATAACCATTCGATTGCCATTAACACTTGCCATTATCGATGGCTTTTTAGTGCAATCTGGACAAACGAAATATATTGTACCTTTAGAGATGATACAAGAGTGTATTAAGCTCACATCTTTGTACCGAAAAAAGATGAATAATAATATGTTTATAAACTTAAGAGGAAAAATACTGCCTCTTATAGATTCTCATGACTCTTTTGAAACAAGGCGTAATGTGAATCAAAAAGAAAATATTGTGGTTGTAAATGTGATGAATAAACGAGTGGGTTTAATAGTCAATGAACTACATGGAGAGTTTCAAACTGTTATCAAACCTTTGGGAGATGTTTTTAGACAGATGCCCTGGGTGAGTGGTGGTACAATATTAGGTGATGGTGAGATTGCTTTAATATTGGATATCCCGATGTTAATCAGAAAAATTAATGTTAGTGAGCATTATGAATATACAAATTAAAAAGGATAAGAGATTATGAACAATATGACAATTAAAACAAAACTGGTATTTTTTACAATGCTGGGGCTAATATTTTTAGCTGTAAGTATAGGGTTCATTTCAGTACAGAAATCAAAAGATGTTTTGATGAAAGAAAAATATGATTCCTTAACTTCTGTAAATAAAAGTAAAAAAACTCAAATTGAGAACTTTTTAGCAGGAAGGTCAGCCGATATCACGGTTTTGGCAAAATCTAAAGATATAAAAGAACTGGTGCATGATTTGATTGATGTACATTTTGAATTAAATGTAAAAAGCACTGCCCCTTATCCTTCCACTCATCCAAAAGCACAAGCCAAAATAGAACCACATGAAGACTACTTTCAAACCTATGCAAAATCGTATGGGTACCATGATATACAAGTTATATGCGCAAAACATGGACATGTGATGTATACACAAGCAAAACGTACTGATCTTGGTCAAAATGTAGTACATGGAGAGCTTAAAAAAACAGCCTTAGCCCAAGTTCGTAAAAAGGTTTTAGAACTTAAAAGAACAGTTTTTATCGATATGAAACCCTATGGTCCAGCCAATGGAGAACCTATCGTATTCTTAGGAGCACCAGTTTATACTGATGGTGTATTAAGTTCTGTGTTAGTATTCCAAATATCAGATATAAGTATTGACAAAATTATGCAGCTTCGAGAAGGGTATGGTAAAACACAAGAGGATTATTTAGTGGGTGAAGATAATCTTATGCGAAGTGATAGTTTTTTAGATCCTGTAAATCATAGTGTCAAAGCATCATTTTTAAATCCTTCAAAAGGGCAAGTGAATACCTTATCTACACGAGAAGCATTTTTGGGTAAAACAAATACTCAACTTATCATAGATTATAATGGAAACAGAGTTTTAAGCTCTTATCAATCCGTTAAAGTAGGTGAGGATTTGCACTGGGTGATTTTATCAGAAATTGATGAGTCTGAAATATTAGTTGCCTCAAATGAACTGCGAAATCAAATTATTTTAGTCTCTGTTATTTTGTTCCTTTTTATTGCAGTTATTTTATATACCATCATTATAAAAGGGGTTATTAATCCACTAAATAATTTTCAAGAAGGCATTTTAGGATTTTTTAGATATTTAAGCAAAGAGAGCTCTGAAGTAAAACCTTTGGATGACTCATCCAATGATGAGATTGGTAATATGGCAAAAGTTGTAAACCAAAATATTGGAACACTTAAGGTTGAAATTGAGCATGAACGAAAAGCAATGGGGGTCATTGAAGAGTTTGGAAAAGGAAATTTTGATGCAAAACTTGAAGTATTATCTGGCAAAAAAGCATTTATAAATGAAACCATAGAGAGAGTGCGAAGTAATTTAAAAAATATCATTGCAGATATCAATAATATGAGTCATGAGCACGATTTAGGTGATATTGATGTGGTCATTTCTTCAGATAAGTATGAAGGTGAATTTCAAACCATGGTAGAAGGTATTAATAAAATGGTGGCAGGTCATATTGGAGTGAAAAAATTAGCAATGTCGGTGGTTGAAGAATTCGGTGAAGGAAATTTTGATGCCCCACTTAAACAACTTCCAGGGAAAAAAGCCTTTATCAATGACACCATTGAAAAAGTTAGAGGAAATCTAAAAAACATCATTGCAGATATGAATCATATGAGTCATGAACATGACTTAGGTGATATTGATGTGGTTATACCTGCAGATAAGTACAAAGGTGAATTTAAAAGCATGGCTGAAGGTATCAACAAAATGGTTGCGGGTCATATTGCGGTTAAAAGGTTAGCAATGTCTGTAGTTAAAGAGTTTGGAGAAGGAAACTTTGATGCACCTTTAAAACAACTTCCAGGTAAGAAAGCCTTTATCAATGATACGATTGAAGAGTTGCGAACAAATTTAAAAAACATCGAATCTGAAATCAATAACTTGGTTGTTAATGCAAGTCAAGGTCGTCTGAAAAAAAGAGCAAACCTTGATAATTTTGAAGGTGGTTGGAATAATTTGGTCGCAGGTATCAATAAAATGCTTGATATTATTGTGGCAGCTGTAATTGAAGATGGAGTTGGAGCATTGATTAAACTCTCACAAGGTCATATCAATACACGAATTACAACTGAGTATGAAAATGATTATGATACTTTTAAACAAGCGGTGAATACTATGGCTGATAGAATTGAAAATATCATTGTTGAGACTAAAAGCAGTGCGACTCAAATTGCAAAAGCGAGTCAAAGTGTAAGCTCAACTGCACAGCTTTTGAGTTCTGGAGCAACACAACAAGCAAGTTCATTACAAGAAACAACCAGTTCTTTAGAGCAAATGAGTGCAAGCATCAGTGAATCTACTAAGAATGCAAATACGACAACAATTTTGGCTCAAGAATCAGCAAAAATGTCAATCAAAGGGGGAGAAGCAGTTTCAAAAACAGTAAATACCATGAAAATTATTGCTGAGAAAATTAAAATTATTGAAGACATAGTTGACCAAACAAATTTATTGGCACTAAATGCAGCAATTGAAGCAGCACGTGCAGGAGAGCATGGAAAAGGGTTTGCAGTTGTAGCTGCTGAAGTTCGAAAACTTGCAAAAAGATCACAAGTTGCGGCTTCAGAAATCAGTGAAATCACATCAAGCAGTTTAAGTATATCCAAAGAAGCAGGAGATTTAATATCAAACGTGGTACCAAAAATTCAAGAAACTGCAACACTGGTTAAAGATATTTCAACATCAGCATCAGAACAAGATGTTGGTATTTCACAAGTATCACAAGCCATGAATGAACTTGATCAAGTTACTCAGTCAAATACTACTGGTTCTCAAGAGCTGGCAGCTACAAGTGAAGAACTTGATAATCAAATAGGTTCACTTTTAAGCATTATTGAGTTTTTTAAATTCTCACAAGAACAAAGGAATCAATCAAATAAAGGGCTAAGTAACACAGAAAAATCTTCTGATACTGATAATAAAGAACAAAGAAGTAAGTTAGATATAAGAGATTTTGACAGATATGAGTAGAAAGAGATGAAAGGATTATTTATGAATAAAAAACAGATTTTCTTTTTTATATCCAACAATGACATTTATGCATTAGAGGCTATGCATGTTGTTGAGATAATTGAACATCAACCTATTACTCATGTACCCTTGATGCAAAACTATGTCAAAGGTGTGACCAATGTCAGAGGAAATATTATTGCAGTTATTGATTTATTAAAACGCTTTGGAATGGAGCCAGAAGAAGTAGACAAGAAAACTTTTTTTGTTATTGTTAAGAAAAAATACTTGGATAAAGAGATTCAAATAGCCATGATTATTGATAAAGTTTTTGAGGTGGATGAAATTGCACAAAGTGATATTGACGATCCACCTGATTTTGGTACAAAAGTGCCAAAAGCCTACATAAAACAGATGGTCAAATACAACGATGAATATATTCCTGTTTTAGATATCGATGTTATTTTGGATATGGATGACATTGCAAAAATGTCATCAAAAAAAGGATAAATGGTGCAAGAAACAGTAGACATTGAGGATATTATATCAATTGATGAGCAAGAAAGTATTGATGATGAATTGGATTTGGTTAATCTTGTCAGTAACAATGCCAATAATGCCAATCAATATTTACTTTTCTTGGGCTCAGATGCTCAATATTATGCGATGAATGTCTCTAAAATTGAAGAGTTGGTTTCCTTTAAAGATATTGAAATTGCTTATAATCATGATAAAAATAGAATTTTAATGGGGACAGCTGATATAAGAGGAGAGATTGTTTCTTTAATTAACTTTGATAAATGGATGGGCAATGAAGTTTCAGAAGATGAATATTACAAAATCGTTATATTAGCTTCTTTTGGAAGCAAACGATTTACAATGCTTGTTAAAGATGTTGAGGGGATTACTGCTGTGGATGCCAGTAATATGGTTGATAATAGTATGGATAATTCAAAATCCTCTTTTATATGTAAAATAAACATTGAAGGGAGTGAAAAGCTCTGTACTGTTTTTGACAGTGACATGTTGCTTTTTGATATCTATGATGGTACAGATATTCAAAAGGAAATTGACAGCTCTTTATACAGTGCATCAAAGAAGAGTAATAAAATCGTTCTTTTTGCTGATGACAGTAAATATATTCGAACCATTGTCGAAAAGTTGTTTATTCAGCTGGAATTACAGTATAAAATATACAAAGATGGTCAAGAACTATTAGATGATATAGTAAATTTTAGCCCTTTAGATATTGGACTATTTATAACAGATTTAGAGATGCCAAGAGCATCAGGTCGAGATGTTATTGAACATATAAGAGATGATAATCAATATGAAGATATTAATATAATTGTACATACTAATATGTCCAGTGATATTATGTCACAAGATTTGATAAAGTCAAATGTTGCTCAAATTATTGATAAGGTAGACATGCTGGCTTTAGCTAATGCCATTGAGGAATATATAATTTAATGAATTTAAATACAGTTGAGTTTGATAAATTTCGTACAATCATATTTGATGAAATAGGAATAGTTTTAGATGATACTAAAATAAGTTTGCTTCAAAACAGACTTTATTCCAGATTGACTTTTTATAAAATAGAAAATTTTACAGACTATCTACAAATAGTCAGGCAAGACAAGAATGAAAAAACTCAAATGTTTAATCATATTACAACCAATGAAACCTATTTTTTCAGGGAACATCAACATTTTGATTTTTTAAACGCACAAATACAAGAACAAAGCATAAAAAAAGAGTTCAATGTCTGGAGTGCTGCATCAAGTGTGGGAGCAGAAGCTTATAGTATCGCAATGCTTTTAGATGATACTTTACATAAAAACCAGTGGAGAGTACTGGGAAGTGATATTAATACTAATGTTATTGAAACTGCAAAAGAGGGTTTGTATAAAGAGAGTTGGATTGATAAAATTCCCGATGAATATAGAATCAAATATTGTCTCAAAGGAAAACGAAAATTTGATGGAAAGTTTATTATTGATCGAAAACTCCAAAATAATGTGAAATTTACTAGGCATAACCTTCTTAATGAAGATCATTCATTAGGGTTGTTTGATGTGATTTTTTTAAGAAATGTGCTCATTTATTTTGATGCACAAACAAAATTCAGAGTTTTAAGTAATATACTTTCCAATTTAAAAGTAGGAGGATATTTGGTGATAGGCTTAACTGAAAGTTTAGAGAATATAAAGATTGAGAATTTAAAAAAATATCAAAGCTCTATATATATCAAAATGAGGTAGATTGTGAAAAAAATTATTAAAGTATTTATTATTGATGATTCACTTTTGGTCAGGTTAAGTATCAAAAAAATTATAGGAGTGGATAAGCATATTCAAATTATTGGAGAAGCTGAAAATCCTATTGATGCTTTTATTGAGTTTGAAAAAGTAGGATTACCTGATGTCTTTATTTTGGATATTGAGATGCCCAAAATGAATGGTTTGACTTTCTTGGAGAAGATACAAAATGAAAAACCCATTCCCACAGTAATCTGTTCATCATTAGTAACAAAGGGTTCTTCCACAGTCATAGATTGTTTACGTTTAGGAGCATGTGATATTATTCTAAAACCAACTATTGGTTTGGAACAGAGTATTGATGATATGAGAGATGAATTTCTTACAAAAATATATGCTGCATCAAATTCCAAAAATATGATTGTTTCCAAAAAGATATCACCCTCTGACAATAAAGCCTTGGAGCCTACAAATAAGATTATAGCAATTGGTATTTCTACGGGTGGTGTGCAAACACTGGAGCAAATATTTGTAAATTTATTAGTCAATCATGCTCCCATTGTTGTTGTACAACATATGCCCGTAGGTTTTACTGCTTCACTTGCAAATAGTTTAAATAAACTCTGTAGGAATTCAGTTGTAAAAGAGGCCCAAGAGGGCGATATTTTAAAACATGGACATATATTAATTGCTCCTGGGGATCGGCATCTTGAGGTTGTAAAATATGGAATTCATTATAAGGTAATTTTAAAAAACTATCCACCAGTATCAAGCCATAAACCTAGTGTGGATGTTCTTTTTACTTCAATGTCAAAAGAGGTAAAAGAAAATGCTATTGCCTTTATTTTAACAGGCATGGGAAGAGATGGAGCTGCTGGAATAAAAAAGATAAAAGAAAATGGTGGCATGACATATGGACAAGATGAAAAGAGTTCAGTTGTTTATGGAATGCCTAAAATTGCTTATGAAATAGGTGGAATTTCAAATCAAATTACATTAGATAATATTGCACCAACTATTAATAATATTGGAGAGTGATTTTAAGTAAGTATATTTTGTTTGTAAAATAATTATTTTAGGTATAAATAATATAAATATTTAATTTTTCTATGATATACTTAATTGTATATAAAAGAGTACAAAAGTATCATTACTTTTATACCCCAAAATTCAGCTATTACGAGAGATTTTATAAAAAATATTATAAAAAATTTGACAGCTTGAAAAAGCAGTTTTTTGTATAAAACAAGGATAGAGTATGGATATTACCAAATTAGAAGATTTTTTAGATGACAGCGGTATTGTATTTTTGTCTTATGGCGGTATGTTAACCCAAGACCTTATCTCAAATATGACAGATGCATTAGAAAAAGAAGCTGAAAAAAACAATGTAAGTATGTCTGCATCAACAAATATTTTTACCATTTTTGTTGAATTATCTCAAAATATGATGAATTATTCTAAGTCTAGAGCAGAAAATAATGAAAAATTTGACCCCAAAGGTTTGGTTCTTGTTGGTTATAACAATGAAGATAACAGTTACTATGTTTTAAGCAGAAATGTTATTGATGTAATAGATAAAGAAAAGATATTACCCAAACTTGAAGAACTTGAAACTATGGATCGGGATCAAGTCAAAAAAAGATACCGAGAGCTTCGAAGAAGTGGCTTGGACAAGCACAATAAAGGCGCAGGTATTGGATTTTTAGAGATTTCAAAACGTTGTGACAGTATTGATTATAAATTTACTCAAATCAGTGAACACAAATATCAATTTATGTTTCAAGCAAATATTATTAATAAACAAAAACAATAGGAGAAAATAATGGAAAATTTAGTTATTGAAGAGACAAAATATACCCCAAAAATAAACTTAGATGCACAAAAGGGACTTATAGAATTAACCGGGAAATCTTATCCTGAAAATACATTCGAATTTTACAAGCCTATGATGGATTGGGCTGAAGAATATTTTAATGCAAATGATTTACCAAAAACAATTATTAATTTTGAGATTATATATTTTAACAGTAGCAGTTCTAAACTCTTTTTTGATTTTTTTGATTTAATAGAAGAGATGAGCAATAAAGGAAAATATATTGAAATATATTGGAGATATGATCCAGATAATGACAGTGCCCTTGAAGCAGGAGAAGATTTTAAAGAGGATTTTGAAAAGCTAAACTTTAAATTAGAAGAAAAATAGGAAATTATATGGAAGCGTTTGAAAACAAACTTATAGGTGAAATTCAAGAATTACAAGCCAAGTTTACAAAAACGACTGAAAAACTTATCAAAGATGTCAAAAGACAAGATAAAATCATGATAAGAAGTGATAAAAGACAACAGCAAGAGTATGATGAACTTCAAAAAAAGTTTGCTGAAGTTGAAGCTTTACAAAAAGAGATTGAAGAGACCCAAAGAGAAGTTGTATTTACAATGGGTGCAATAGGTGAAAGCAGAAGTAAAGAAACAGGTAATCACGTAAAAAGGGTCGCCAAATATTCAAAAATATTTGCTTTATATTATGGTTTACCAGAAAAAGAAGCTGAAATGCTAAAACAAGCCAGTCCTATGCACGATATTGGAAAAGTTGCGATTCCTGATTCAGTACTTAATAAACCTGGTCGATTTAATGAAGAAGAGAGAAAAATAATGGACACTCATGCCCAACTGGGATATGAAATGTTAAATGCATCAAACAGACCTTTGCTTAAAATGGCAACTACTGTTGCATATGAGCATCATGAGAAATGGAATGGCAAAGGATATCCCCGAGGTTTAAGTGGTGAAGATATTCATATATATGGAAGAATAACAGCCCTAGCAGATGTATTTGATGCTTTAGGCAGTGACAGAGTATATAAAAAAGCATGGGATGATGAAAGGATATTTAAACTGTTTAAAGAAGAGAGAGGGGAACACTTTGATCCCAAACTCATTGATATCTTTTTTGAACACTTAGATGAATTTTTAAAAATAAGAGACAGTTTAAAAGATATCCAGTAGGTATAAAAATGGCAAGAAAAACAAAAGAAGAAAAGATTTTAGAGCATGGTGAGAGTGTTGTGGAAGATTTTAAAACCCTGTATGATAATGAAGCCAGAGCAGTCGTTGAATACAATAAACTTTTACAAGAATATCAAAAATTAAATAAAAGATTCAACAAAATAATTAGCATCAATGATGCAGTGAGTAAAGATGTTATTGTAAATAATGAAAGTCTCAAAGATTCTGTTGATTATACAATAAAAACGGCACGAGAAAAACTTCTAAGTAATGTGGCAGAACACCGAAAAACAAAAGAGATTTTATCAAAAAACATACAAAATGATAAAGAAAAAGACAAAAGTTTAAAAAAAGAACTCGAACTTGCATACATCAAAATATCAAAACTTGAAGTAGATTTAGAAAATGCTAAGAGAAATAGCAATACAAGCAGTACTCAAAATCTATTTCAAAAAAGAAGTGAACAAGACACTACGCTAGAGATCAATTTACCTAAATATAAAAACTTTACCTATAAAGAGTTATTAGAGCAAGAAATTAAAAAATCAAATTTAAATAAAACGTCACTTATTATTGCAAAACTAACCATTGATAATTTTAACGAAATTAAAAAAAGTATAGAAGAGCATGGTAATATCAGTAGCTTTTTAAGGGGTACGACTAAATATCTTTATGTGACATTAGGAAATGACAATATCGTGTACTATTCACATCATAATATTTATTATTTGATCTTTCCAAAAACAACAATCACTCAAGCAAAAATGAAAACAAATGTTGCAAATATCAAAAGAAAATTAAATAATATTACAATCACATTTAGTATAGGGGCAACTGAACACTTTATTGATAACGATGATTTTGAATCTATCAATAATAGGTGTGATGCTGCAAATGAAGAAGCTGCTATTGGAAATACGGAGAGTTCTTTTGTAGTAAAGGATTAATCTATTTCATTAATTATTGTTGATGGGTATTTTAATGATAAACTCAACACCTTCACCCTCTTTTGAATTACATCTGATTTTACCTTGCAGTGTCGAAGTAATAATATTGTAAATAATATTAAGTCCCAGACCACTTCCTCCATGATTACGATTGGTTGTAAAAAAAGGATCATATATTTTTTGTAGATTCTCTGTTTTTATTCCCTTTCCATTATCTGTATAATTTAAAATAAGTTCATTCTCATTTACATTTATGTTTATTGTAATAATTCCAGAATCAATATTTTTAAACCCATGAATCATTGAATTCATTACGAGATTTGTAATAATTTGAGAAAAAGGACCAGGGTAACTTTTTATTTTTATATTTTCATCACAATTTATAATAAATTTATGATTTAATCTTTTGGTTTCATAATGTAAACTCATTAAAGTTTCAGAAATATACTCTTTAACATTAAACTCTCTACATACGTCACAAGATTGATCAACAGCAACTTGTTTAAAACTTCTGATTAAATCTGCTGCTCTATTTAAGTTGGTATGGATAGAAGAAGAAAGTTCTTTAGAGGTATTTAAAAACCCTTCAAATTCATCTTTACTGAGATTATCACTGTCATATAATTCTTTTATCTCTTTATTCAAAAATTCTAAATGCGAAATTCCAGTTACGCCTAAACCAACAGGAGTATTTATTTCATGTGCAACTCCAGCAACCAAATCACCTAAACTTGCCATTTTTTCTGAATGAATTAATTGATCTTGTGTTTTTTCTAAATTTTCAATTGTATTTTCTAATTGAACATTGGACAACAACAATTCGCTTGTTCTTTTTGTCACTTCATATTCTAAATTTTTATTTAACCCTATAATTTTTTCTTCTGCTTTTTTTATGATTGTAATATCTGTTGAAATACTACATACAGATACTATTTTATTATTATCATCAAAAAGTGGAAATTTTACAGAAATATACGAAAGTATTTCATTATCTAAATTGAGACTTTCTTCAAGTGATATAGAAACACCTCTTTTTATAACTTCTAAATCTGTTTCCCTAAGTTTGTTTGCAGTATTTTTATCAAATAAATCAGTATCCTTTTTTCCTAATACATCTTTCTCTTTTAACCCAAATACATTTTCATACTGTTTATTAATCAGTTCATAATTACCATCTAAATCTTTTATATAAATTACAGCTGTTGTATTATCTAATATAGCATGGAATTTATGTGCAGTAACAGATAATTTTGATGAAAACATTTCCAATTCATCTATAAAAATATTATAATGTTTTGCCAATTCACCTAATTCATCATCACTCTTAATGCTAATTTTTTCTCTAAAGTTATTCTGTTTTGCTTGTTTAAGTTTATCAATAATATTATATAAGGGTTGTGTAATGTAAGAGCCCACCCAAAGAGTCATGATTACCATAAAAACAGTCAATAAAATGAAAGAAGTTAAAAAGGCAGATTCCAATTTTTTTAAAGGAGCATCAAATTCATTTAAATACACAGAAGCAGTTATATACCAATCTAATTTGGGTATATATCTAAAAAGTGCGATTTTTTTCTCTTCTTTTAAATTTGTTTTGTCAAAATCATTGACCCAATTATAGTATATTTTTCCATTTTTGACATTGATTATTCTTTTGTAAATATGATTAATTTCTTTAATTGTTTTAATCGGAGTAGTTTTATTTATTTGGGGGTGATAAACTATATTAGATTTTGAATTTATAATATAGACAATCCCTGCTTTACCTATTTTGTAAGTTTTAATATCTTGTTCTACTTCTACTACATCAATAATATTTGCAATTTCACTTAAGTAAGCCGTTGCAGTTATTGCATAATCCCAAGGTTCAAAATAAGTAGTGTACATCACTTTTTTTCTATAAACTTTTTCTTCTTTATTTTTCCACAGATATTCAAAAAATCCATCTTTTACAGAAAATATTTTTTGCACCACTTTTTCATTGGTTAAATCTCTGTTTTTATCAATAAAAGGATGAATCAAAGAGATGTATTTTTTATTTTTTTTATCATTTTGGATAACAGCTAGATAACCGGACTTCCCAATTTCTTGTTTACTGAAGATTTTATCTAAATCAACTAATGCCTCTTTTTTACTGATTTCTCCATTTTTATACAGATTATAATAATAGGTCATAATCTTTTTATTTTTCATAACAATTGATTTTAATTCTTTTTTAGAATTATCTTTTGATAGGGCATCAATAGTTCGAGTAATTGAGTCAATACTTCTTGTGAGTTCTGCATTGATTTGATTTTCTATTTGCACTTTTACATTACTGTAAATGATATATCCACTTGTGAATAATATAACAACGAATACCGAACTGTAGATTATTAGTAATTTATATTTTATTTTTAAATTATTAAAAATATCCTTCATCGTATTCCTTACATAAACTGTGGCACACTATCAATAAAATGATTTTAATATTTTAAAAATATCGCTTCAATACCTATAAATTATCCTACTATTTGGCTTTATCTTTTCTTAATATTTTAATTAATATAATTTCTAAAATAACCAATAATGACAAAGAGACAAATATGCTAACAAAAAGACTCAAAGACAAACTATATTCACAAATTCCCTTGACTTCTCATATGAAAATAGACATCAATAAATATACATCAACGCAATTAATAACTTCTATGCCACTTGATATTAATATCAATGATAAAGGCACAGCATTTGCAGGAAGCTTAGCAACACTTACAACTATATCTGCTTGGAGTATATGTTGGTTGATAACACAAGAATTAGGATTTAAAAACACTTCAATTGTTATCATAAAAAATGAAACAAATTTTAACGCACCTGTGACCAAAGATGTTGTGTGTTATACACAAAAACCATCAAATCAAGAAATATTAACATTAAAAGAAAAATTATTAACAAAAAATAGTGGGTCTATAAATATAAAATCAGCTATTACTGAAGAAAATAAAGCTTGCGTAGATTTTAATGGGTTATACGTTATTAAAATTTTAGAATAATATAAGCAGAGGAAGTAAAGAATCTAAAAGCTCTTTTTTCTCAACACAGCCTCAACTCACGAAAGAATTGCTAATATTCAAAGAATTATAAAAAATATAAACTAATAACACAAATTTGCCACAAATTTATATTATAGTACAGTAATTGAATTGTTGTGGTGTGTTTATACATCAGTAATATTAACTCATTAGGAGTTTATTATGATTGAATTTAGCCCTGAATTAATCTTTTCTTTTTTTATGTTAGCTGTCTTAGTTGCAATTAGTTTTTTACCAGATTCATATTGGATTGATTTATATAAAAAAATATAATGATTTCTTATAAAAATATTGATTCAAAATCAGCATTTAATATTTTTGATAAATCATTTGGATTTAATTCTATTTCCAAACCACGTTTGCCTGCACTAATATAAATAGAATTAAAGTTTAATGCACTTTTATCAATAATTGTTTTTAATCTCTTTTTCTGGCCCAATGCAGAAATACCTCCAAGTAAATAACCTGTACTTCTTTGAGCATCATCTTTATCTGCCATAATTGCTTTTTTCTGTTTAAAATATGAAGCCACACTTTTTAAACTGAGTTTATTTGCAACAGGTAAAACTGCAACAATTAATTCTTTTGAGCCCAGTTCAACTAAAAGTGTTTTAAATACTTGCGCTTGACTTATATTTAGTTTTAAAGCAGCCTCTTCTCCATAAGAAGAAGTTTCACAATCATGTTTATATTCATGAATATTATATTTTATTTTTGCTTTTTTTGCTATGTTTATTGCAGGTGTCACTCTAAGCCTTTTGTATTATTTATAATCAAATAATACAAAAAAAGTCATAAGTCTTTGGTTATTGTTCATTTTTTAAAATATATTCATCAACAACCCAAGAAGCAAATGGAATAGAAGATGTAAATGCTGGGCTTACTGCATTTAATACATGTACAGAATTTTCATCACCTTCTACAACAAAATCTTGAACCAATTCTAAAGTATTTGTATTTAATAACTGTGCTCTAATACCAGGTGTACTCCATGAATCATAACCCATATGATCCATATTTTGTGTTAATTTAGTTGCTAAGCCTTTTAAATGTGAGAGGTTGTATTTTTTCACTTCACTCCATGCCAATTGCCTAAACCCAAATGCATTCGTTAAAAATAATTTTGCTTCATAAAATATAATTTGAATAAATTCACTCAAAGAAAAATTGTCAAAACCTTTATAATTTTCTCTCCAAAATGCAGGTATTGCAGTGGGTCCTATTTTACTCTCATTATCAACGGTTAATGTATAATGAACTCCCAAAAATGGGTTCTTTAAATTAGGTACTGGGTAAATATTTGTTTGTAAGTTTGATATATTGTTTTTATCTTTTAAATAAATTCCTTTAAAGGGAATTATCACAAATTCTTTTGAAAAACCAAAATTTTTAGCAATTTTATCAGCATATAAACCAGCACAATTTATAATTTTTTTAGCTTTAAACGTTCCTTTAGTAGTCACTATTTCATTAGATTCTAGTTTTTTAATATACTTACAATCAAGCAAAACTTCAACATTCAATTCTTCAATATATTTTTTAAATTCAAGTGTTACCTCTTTGGGATTAACCGTTGCCGTTGATGGACAAAAAAGTGCTTGTTTATACGTTTTGATATTTTGATATTTATATTCTAAATCATCCGAACTCATCCAGTTCAGTTCAACACCATTTGTTTCACCTCTTTTTTTTAACTCTTTAAGTCCTAATAACTCCTCTTCATTTTGAGCAACAACCACTTTTGCACATTCATTTACTTTTAATCCTCTTATTTTACAAAACTCTTTTAATGCAGCATTACCATCTTTTGTAAACTTTGCTTTTAATGAATTTGCAGTGTAATAAAATCCAGCATGTAAAACACCAGAGTTTCTTCCTGAACTATGCATTGCAACTTCTTTTTCTTTCTCTAAGACTACAATAGAAGATTCAGGAAACCTTTCTTTTAAATTTTTTTCAGCCATGATTAGGCCTCCTCTTGGTATTCGTAGTGGTATGGTTCTGCTTCAACACTCGTCCAGCCTTCTCTATTTGGAGCATTGTAGCTAGAGCACTTATCCTTGCCTCTGGTTACGATTGTTTTTACACCTCTGTGAGTAAATGCATTCAGTACGGCTTTGCGAGGATGTTTAGGTTCGCCGTCTTTAGCTGTTGAGGCATAAGCAGATATGTTTCGTGTCTCACCATTGCCTATCGGTTCACCAATAATTCTATTGAGCACATTTGAGCTGATGTTTCTGCGACTACCATGATGAGGTACCTGTATGAATTTTAATTCCGCTGGGTCAGTGCAATTTTCTAATTGGTCGGCAGCTTGTTCTAAAGCAGTAATACCTG
>ENA-ORXI01001618-ORXI01001618.1-sediment-metagenome-genome-assembly--contig:-NODE-1618-length-17241-cov-3.498077_pt1 | contig 17241 bp, 13 predicted proteins | sample MGYA00237861_ERZ511468 | MGnify/ENA primary metagenome ERZ511468 (study PRJEB26299, sample SAMN06266213) | sediment metagenome | isolation source: Hudson Canyon methane seep mesocosm | place... | reverse complement strand
GTGGATTCATAGGTGCTGGATGGGAAGTAACTAAAGTTATCTGGGGAAGACATTGGGATCCATTATTAGCAAAAGATACAACTGGAAAATTAGTTGACCTTATGGAAGAGACTGTTGATGGAGAGTATCAAAACTTTAAACAAAAAGGGGGTGCTTATACACGTGAGCATTTCTTCAATAAACATCCAGAAACAAAAGCTATGGTTGAAAATATGGGTGATGATGATATTTGGAGACTAAACAGAGGTGGACATGATCCTGTTAAAGTGTATGCTGCCTATAAAAAAGCACAAGAGACTAAGGGTAGAGCAACTGTTATATTAGCTAAAACTGTAAAAGGTTATGGAATGGGTGAAGCTGCTGAGGGTAAAAATATTGCTCACAGTGTTAAAAAAGTAAACCTAGAAGTTTTAAAGCAATTTAGAGACAGATTTAATATTCCAATTCCCGATGATAAACTTGAAGAAATTCCTTATTATTTACCACCTGAAGACAGTGAAGAGATGAGATACTTACAACAAAGAAGAAGTGAGCTTGGTGGGTATGTTCCACAAAGAAGAGCAAAATTCTCTAAAGATATAGCTGTACCAGAATTAAGTATTTTTGATGCACTTTTAAAAGGTTCAGGGGACAGAGAAGTATCTACAACTATGATGCTTGTTCGAATTCTAAATTCATTGGTTAAAGATAAACAAATTGGTAAATCAATTGTTCCTATCGTTCCAGATGAAGCAAGAACTTTTGGAATGGAAGGTATGTTTAGACAAATTGGTATTTATGCACATGAAGGTCAAAAATATATTCCTCAAGATAGAGATCAAGTTGCTTATTATAAAGAAGATAAAAAAGGTCAAGTACTTCAAGAAGGTATTAATGAACTAGGAGCTATGGGTTCTTGGGTAAGTGCTGCTACATCATATTCAGTTAATGATTGTCCTATGATTCCTTTTTATGTATATTACTCAATGTTTGGATTTCAAAGAACTGGTGATATGGCATGGGCTGCAGGAGATTTACAAGCAAGAGGTTTCCTAGTTGGTGCTACTGCTGGGAGAACGACTTTAAATGGTGAAGGGTTACAACATCAAGATGGTCATTCTCATATTTTAGCAAATACAATTCCAAATTGTGTATCTTATGACCCTACTTATGGTTATGAATTAGCAGTGATTGTTCAAAATGGAATAAGTAGAATGTATGGTAAAAAACAAGAAAATATTTTCTATTATTTGACTACATTAAATGAAAACTACAAACAACCAGCAATGCCAGAAGGCGTTAATGATGGTATTATTAAAGGTATATATAAACTAGATACACTTGAAGCTTCAAATAACTATAACGTGAAATTATTAGGGTGTGGTTCAATTTTAGAACAAGTTAGAACTGCTGCATCTGTTTTAGCAACTGAATACGATATTGCATCTGATGTTTATTCTGTAACATCATTTAATGAACTTTGCCGTGATGGACAAGATATTGAACGATACAATATGCTTCATCCAAATGAAGAAAATAAAACAGCATATATTACTGATGTAATTGGTGGAGATATAAACAATACTGTGGTATCTGCAACAGATAACATGAAGGCATACTCAGAACAAGTAAGAGCATATATTACAGGGTCATTCAAAGCATTAGGTACAGATGGTTTTGGAAGATCTGATAGTAGAGCAAACTTAAGAGCTCACTTTGAAGTGGATGCTAACTTTATAGTTATTACAACGTTAAGTGAATTGGTTGCTAAAGGTAAAATAGAAAAAGAAGTATTAATTGGTGCAATGAAGAAATACAATATAGACGCAGATAAAATTAATCCACTAAAAGCATAAGGAATTAAAATGGCAGACTTAGAAAAAATATTACTTCCTGATGTAGGTGGTGAAGAAGTTGAAATTATCGAAATTTGTGTAAGTGTTGGGGATACTTTAGAAGAAGAAGATGCAATTATTACTGTTGAAACTGAAAAAGCTTCAATGGATATTCCAGCTGTTTTTGCAGGAAATATTGCTGAACTAAATGTAAAACTTGGAGATAAAGTATCTGAGGGTACTGTAATATGTACTATGCAAAGGGCTGGTTCTTCAACAAGCGAAGTTAAAGAAGTAGCAGAAAAAGACAAAGTTTCTGAAACACCTTTTAAAGAAGTATCAAACCTAGATGATAGCCAAGCAGAGTTGATCAAACATAAATGTAAAACTTTGGGCTCTGAAATGATTACAACCGTAAGTGAAGAAGTACTTGTTCCTGATATTGGTGATGATGGGGAAGTTGATGTTATTGAAATCTTAGTTTCAATAGGGGATTCTATTTGTGAAGAAGAGGGTTTAATTACCCTTGAAACTGAAAAAGCTACCATGGATGTGCCTGTTCCTTTTTGTGGTTTTGTAAGAGAAATCTTGGTTAAACCAGGAGATAAAGTATCAAAAGGTACTGCCATTGCAAAAGTGGATAAAATTATTGTTGTTGATGTGGATACAAAAGAAGTAGAAGAATTGAAAGCTGCCCCAGTTGTACAAACAGTAACGAAAACTACTGAAGAAGCTGCAAAAATACAAACGGCTCCTACTTCTAAGAATACAAAAGCACATGCTTCTCCTTCCATTAGAAGACTTGCACGTGAGTTTGGTATTGATTTATCATTAGTTACAGCAACAGGAAGAAAAAATAGAATCATGAAAGATGATGTAAAAGCATATGTTAAACAAGCTCTTTCAAATCCGACACCAATGAATACTACCTCTAGTACAAACTCTGGATTTGGGTTTGATTTGCCTGTGTTAAAAGAGATTGATTTTTCTAAATTTGGTGATATTGAAACAAAAGAGTTAACAAAAATTCAAAAAATATCAGGTCCATCGTTGCATAGAAACTGGGTTGGAATGCCTCATGTAACTCAATTTGATGAAGCAGATATCTCTGAACTTGAAGCCTTTAGAAAAGAGCAAAATGCGACAATTGCTAAAAAGAAGCAAGATTTTAAAATATCTCCTTTAGTATTTATACTAAAAGCTGTTGCAAAAGCATTAAGTCAACATCCTATATTTAACTCTTCATTAAGTAGTAATGGACAATCAATTATTCTTAAAAAATATATTCATATAGCAGTAGCAGTGGATACTCCAAATGGTTTAGTGGTTCCTGTAATCCGTGATGTAGATAAAAAAGGTATTCATGAATTATCACAAGAGTTAATCGCAATATCACAAAAAGCCAGAGATGGAAAACTTAAAATTGAAGATATTCAAGGTGCCTCTTTCACAATCTCTAGTTTAGGTGGAATTGGTGGTACTTCTTTTACTCCAATTATAAATGCTCCTGAAGTTGCAATTTTAGGTGTATCTAAATCTGAAATGAAACCAAAGTGGAATGGAAGTGAGTTTGAACCAAAACTTATGCTTCCTTTATCTATTTCATATGATCATAGAGTAATAGATGGTGCAGAAGGTGCAAGATTTTCAACAACATTATCAAATATCTTAAGTGATATTCGATTATTAGTACTATAAAGAGGTAATGATGAGTAATGAAATTAAAACACAAGTACTGGTAATTGGTTCTGGGCCTGCTGGATATTCTGCTGCTTTTAGATCTGCTGATTTAGGTTTTGATGTTGTATTAGTAGAAAAGTATAATGAGCTTGGAGGAGTATGTCTAAATGTTGGATGTATTCCTTCTAAAGCACTTTTACATGTTGCAAAAGTTATGGAAGAGGCTGAACATATCGGTGCTCATGGAGTATCTTTTGCAAAACCTGAAATTGACATAGAAAAAATTGCAGGTTACAAAAATGGTATTGTCTCAAAACTAACCAATGGTATTTCAGCCATGGCTAAGATGCGTAAAGTAAAAGTAATTAATGGTTATGCTAATTTTGCTTCTAAAAACAGCGTTATTGTAACAGGAGATGAAGAGACTACAATTACATTTGATAATGCAATAATAGCAGCAGGTTCACGGCCTATTGAGTTGCCTTTTATTCCTCATGAAGATCCTAGAATTTGGGATTCAACAGATGCCTTAAACCTAAAAACGCCTCCCTCAAAGCTTTTAGTAATGGGTGGAGGAATCATTGGTCTTGAGATGGGAACTGTGTATGAAAAGCTAGGCTCTTCTGTTGATGTTGTTGAAATGCTTGATCAATTAGTACCTGCAGCTGATGCTGATGTTATAAAAGCGTATACTAAAGCAAATAAAAAAAGATTTAACATTATGTTAAAAACAAAAGTTGCTAAAGTTGATGCTAAAGACGATGGTATTCATGTTACCTTAGAATCAGAAAATGGTTCTGAAATTGTAATTTATGATGCTGTATTAGTTGCAATTGGACGAGCTCCTAATGGAAAACTTTTAAGTGCACAAAATGCGGGTATTGAAGTAAATCAATGGGGTTTTATTGAAGTAGATAACCAAATGAAAACAAATGTACCTAATATTTATGCCGTTGGAGATATTGTTGGACAACCTATGCTAGCACATAAAGGCGTCCATGAAGCTCATGTTGCGGCTGAAGTAATTGCAGGCAAAAAACATTTCTTTGAACCAAAAGTTATTCCTTCAATTGCCTATACTTTCCCTGAAATTGCTTGGGTTGGATTAACTGAAAAAGAGGCAAAAGAACAAGGTATTAACTATGAAGTATCTACTTTTCCTTGGAGTGCATCAGGTAGAGCGTTAGCTGCAGATGTTAGTGATGGATTTACAAAACTTATTTTTAATAAAGATGACCATACTTTAATAGGTGGTGCTTTATTAGGAGATAATGCGGGTGAGCTTTTAGGTGAAATTACACTTGCTCTTGAGATGGATTGTGATGCTGAAGATATTGCACTTACTATTCATGCTCATCCAACACTTCATGAATCAGTTGGAATGGCGGCTGAAATTTATGAAGGAAGTATTACAGACCTTCCAAATGTTAAAGCTAAGAAAAAATAAACAATATTCACGTAAGAAGTAAAAGATAATTTCTTTTACCTCTTCGCTTCTTTTAATCAAATAAATTCTTAATTTAAAATTTTTACTGTTTCTTAACATATCGTTTTGTATACTAATGTATGTATGAAGTTTTAAAAAAAATACGTTTTCTTCTAATTTTTTTATTTTTGTATAGTAGCTCTCTTTTTGCTAATGAAATTAAAATAATATCAGAAGACTATAAACCTCTTAGTTACTTAAAAAACGGTTCACTAGAAGGACCTAATGTAGAAGTAATTAAACTTATTCTCAAAAAATTAAACCTTAAAAATAAAATTTTTGTTTATCCTTGGAGACGAGGTTATCTTATGACCAAACAAGAACCAAATACTGCTTTGTTTTCAACAACCAGAACCCCTGAGAGAGAAAAACTTTTTAAATGGGTTGGTCCTTTATCTCAAAAAAAGTTTAATATTTATGCTTTAAAAAAATCACAGATTAAAATAAATACCTTAGAGGACTTAAATAAATATAAAATTGGAGTTGAGCGAGAAACTATCAATGAACAAATGTTGCGCTCACGAAATATCAATAATCTATCAAGAGTAAACTATCCCTCTCAAAATTTAGGGATGTTACTTAAAAATAGAATTCAGTTGTGGAGTATATCAAGCAGTACCTTTCATGAAACACTGAAAGAAAACAATATAAATGAAGACAAATTTGAATCTGTATTTTTGTTAAATCAAGCAAAACTTTATATTGCATTTAATCTTAATACTTCTGATGACATTATAAACGCTTGGCAAAATGCATACGATGAATTGTATTTAAGTCGTAAGGTTGAAGAGATTTTTAAACGATATAATCTTAGTCATTTATATTACAAACAATAAGTTTTAAAATACCAAAGTTATCCTATACTGTGAACTATAATTAATAGTATATGAAGTAGGTAAAAATTGAAAATAATACATTTTAGTGATACACATCTTGGATATAGTGATCTAGATATTTTGGATGAAAACAATATAAACCAAAGAGAAGCAGACTTTTATGATGCATTTACTCAAGTAGTTACTCAAATAAAAGAAATAAAACCAGATTACATTATACATACAGGAGATTTGTTTCACAGATCAAGTCCTTCAAACAGAGCAATAACCTTTGCCATTAAGCAGTTTAATATTATAAATGATTTAGGAATTCCTTTTATTCTTATTGCAGGGAACCATTCAACTCCAAGAACAAACTTAAGTAGTCCTATTTTAAAAATATTTGAAGAATTACAAAATGTGTATGTCTCATTTAATCAAGAATACAAAAAAATTGAGTTTGCAGATGTAGTATTTCATACACTTCCTCATATGAATGATGATACAAAAGCACTCTCTCAAATAGAGTTATGCGAGCAAAATATAAATGAGTCTAAAAAAAATATAATGATGATGCATTGTAGTGTTGGTGCATGGTATTTAATGAGTGAGTATGGAGAGTGGGTATATCCAAGTGACAAAGAGTATATTTTTGAAAAAATGGATTATGTAGCTCTTGGACATTGGCATGGATTTGGTAGTGTTAGTATAAAAGGCACAAAAGCTAAATATCCCAATGTTTATTACAGTGGTAGTTTAGAGCGAACCAGTCTAAATGATAAACGGAACTCTAAAGGGTTTATAGAAGCATGTTTTGGAGATGAATTAGGTATAGAGTATAAAGAAATAAATATACGACCAATAAAACTTTTTGAAATAAATTGTGAGACTTTAGAAGAATCTATTGCTAAACTTGAAATTAAAGATATAGATAAAGCCATAGTAGAAGTAACACTAAAAAACTTAACGGCACTTCAATCAATAGATATACAAAATAAAGATATAGCTGAATACTTTAAAGATGCTATGAGTGTTAGTATTAAAAGAGAGTTTAAAAGAAATGAAAATGACTCAAATGTCGAAAATATAGAATCAGTATCATTAGAAGACTACTTCTTAGATCATTTAAAACGAGACTGCGATAATACACAGTTTAACTGCGATAATACACAGTATGAGAAACTAAAGTTAAAAGTAAATGAGCTTTTTTCTATGTATGAGGAGAGTAGTAATGATACTATGTAATCTTAAACTGGAAAACTTTAAAAGGTATACCTCATATGAAATTAGTTTTGGTGAGGGTCTTGTTGGAATTATTGGAAAAAATGGAAGTGGGAAGTCAACAATTTTTGAGGCAATTCTTTTTGCTTTATATGGAGCACTTCAAAATAAAAGTTATAAAGATGTAATAAGAAATGTTAATGCCACAACTAAAGATGCTGTAGTAGTAGAACTGGATTTTGAGTTTGAAAATATTGAGTATAAAGTAATCCGTGAGTTTAGAGGAAAAGCTTTAAGTGCTAATGCAAAGTTTTATAAAAATGGTGAGTTACAAACAACAGGAGCTAAAGAGGTAACAGTATCTATTACACAATTAACCAAAATGAGTAAAGATGCCTTTTTACATACACTGTTTGCTTCACAAAAAGAACTCACATCTTTAAGTACTCAAAAACCAGAAGATAGAAAGAAGATGATTCGAAAACTTTTGGGATTAGAAAAAATTGACTTTATAGAAAAAGAGTTGATTGAAAAAAGTAGAGAACTGAAACGTGAGATAAGTGCATTTGACACAGTACTGTTAGCCAATGAAGAAGTAGAACAAAAAGAATTACTTATTGAACAATATTCTTTGCAACAAAAGGGTTTTGAACAAGATGTAGGAGATAAAAGAAAAGAAGTAGACTCTATAAGGCTTAAAGAACTTGATATTCAAAAAGAGTTAGTAGTACTGCAAAAAACAAAAGAGCAAAGACAAAGTTTGTACTCCAACCTAGAATTACTTAAAAGTACAATTAATACGCATATACAAAATAAAACAAAACTTTCCAAAGACCTTGAAAACTTAGAACTCAAACAAAAAGAGTTAAGAGGGTTAACCAGTGTAAAAGAGGAATATACAAGTCTACATGAGAGTATAAAAGAACAAGAGAAACTAAAAGAGCACTATATACGTAAAGAGGGTTTACAAAAAGAGCAGGTAAGTTTAAGAGAACAATATAAAAAAAGTAAAGATACTCAAAGTTTACTAGAAGAACAATGTAAAGAACACAATAATTACTTAGAAAAAGAAAAAAATCTTGATGTTAAATTACAAGAGTTAAAACAACTTTTAAATACGAAACAAGAAGAAGAGAAAATAATCCTTCAAACAATAGCAGGTGAACAAACGTTAATAACAGATATTAATAATAAAATACATAATATTCACTCTCTAGGGCGAGATTCAAATTGTCCTACGTGTACAAGACCCTTGTTAGATGAATATGACAAAGTACTAAAGAGCTTAGAAGATATTGTAGTAGCTACCAAAAAAAATAAAATTGATGCAGAAAAAGAACGACATACCAATATACTAAAACAAAAAAAACAAGTAGAAGAAGAGAATATACTCTATAGTAAAGAACACCTAGAGTTATCTAAAAAAATAAATCTTATTGAGAGTAAAAAAAGAGACCTAATCCAAGAAAAAGAATACTTTAAAAAAGTTGAACGGCAAGGTCTAATCAATAAACAAGAGTTAGAAAAACTGGAAATCTATAGTTATGATAGCTCAGAGCATCAAGAACTACTAAATAAACAAAAAGAACTCAAGAGTAAGTATGAATACGTTTTAAGTCTAGAGACAATGTTAAAGCGATTAGACAGTATACAAGAAGAATTACATAAAGTAAGTATAAGTATTAAAAGTTTTGAGACTCAATATAACGATAAAGAACTTGAATATAAACAACTGGACTACGATGAGGTTAAACATAAATCCAAACATGATGAGCAAAAAGAACTGCACAAAGAAAAAGAGACTAAGTCCAATATCCTAAACGATATCAAAGTTCAAATTGCAACTATTCAAGGTCAAATACAAACTATTAGACAAAATTTAGAAAACAATCAAATACAACTTCAAAAAGTCCAAAAGAAAAAAGATGACTTACTTGACTATGAAAAAATAAAAATAAGCCTAGGAGAGTTTAAAACTAAACTCAATGCAAAAATTGCTCCAAGAATATCAGCAATTGCCTCAGATATGTACAGTATTATTACTAAAGGAAAGTATCAACATATAGAAGTATCTAATGATTTTGACTTTTTTATCTATGATGACGGAAAACGTTATCCTATTGAGCGATACTCAGGAGGAGAAATAGATTTAGCAAATCTGGTTTTACGAATAGCAATTTCTAAAACGCTTAGTGAGTTAAGTGGTGCAAGTAGCATCGAATTTTTAGCTTTTGATGAGGTATTTGGAAGTCAAGATGAATCTAGACGTATGCAAATACTTGAAGCCTTTCATACCATAAAAGAACAATACCGACAAATATTTTTGATAAGTCACGAGATGGAAATAAAAGAGATGTTCGAAACAGTTATCGAGTTGTAAAAAATGAAGAATAAATTGAAAGTTTTAGTGGTGACTGATATATTTGGATGTTGTACTTCTATTTCTAATTTAGAAAAATATTTGCAGTCAAAATGTTTTGACGTAATGATAGTAGACCCTTATAAAGGAATAGAACAAAACTTCAAGAATGAAAATGAGGCGTATAATAGTTTTATAAAAAACTGTAATCATGAAAACTACTTTAAATTGATACTTAAAAAGCAGGAGTATTTTGAAGCAGATTTTATAATAGGATTTAGTGCAGGTGCAAACGTTGTATGGAGACTCTCTTCTTTTAGTTTTAAAAACTGTAAAAATATTATGAGTTTTTATCCTACCCAAATTTATAAATATCAAAATATAAATCCTATAAATTCAATGCATGTTATTTTTCCAAAAGAGGAACTAAAATTTGAGGTAGGGGAGGTGAAAGAGAATGTGCAACAAAAAGAAAAAGTGACCGCTGAACAACTTCTTTACTCTCATGGTTTTATGAATAACTTATCACCCTCTTATGATAAACAAGCTCAAAAACTTGGAATGAGAATCATCAATAAAATAGTAGGTATAAAAAATTAAAGAGGAATTGATAATATTGCCATTGCTATTTATTTGAAATTGTAGTATAACCGTATAAAAAATATAAATAGGACTAGCCAGTGGTAAAATTAAGTAAAATAGGAAGCGGTGATTTATCAAACATCACGACGGAAGCAATACTAAAAAAGATTGATAGCTTTGATAGAGTAACTGTAACAAGTAAGCTTCTAGAGTATTTAAAAAGACATTATAACTTAACTTTAAAAGAAGACCACGAATTCTTAGTATTAAAAGCAAAAAGACAAAGTTATAGCATTGTACCAGTTGGTCATGAAGATATTAAACTTCTAGATTTACAACCTAACAATATAATCAAAGCTGTATAATTCAGGTTGTTGAACTTGTCTTGAGAGTGTAAAATAAACTGTGTAAACCCACCAGTTTCTCTTTAACTACTTAGTGTATTTTTCCATAATTTCGCTGAAAAATATACTAAGTTGAGGATAAATCTCACTCAAATTTCAGCTTCAAAAACTGCTTCAGTAAGTTGTTTAATCAGTGGAGCAAGTACTCCATCTTTACCATCAATTTTGGCACCTTGTTTTATGAATTCAAGTGCCTTGTTCATATGGAACTGTTGTTTCATAAATCATTCCCTATAATTTAATATTCTATTGGTTTGACACGAAATTTTGAACACTCCCTTGATTTACACCATCTATTTATTTTTACCTTTATTTTTCTTTAGTTTTTTTCTCTCTTCTCTCTCTATTCTCTTGGCCTCTTTTTTCTCTTTACGTTTAAGTCTTTCTGCTTCTTTTTTAGTTTCTCTAATTTTTTTATGTTCTTCTCGTTGCTTCTTAGCTTCATTTTTTTTAAGCTCTTTTTGTTCTTTTCTTTTTTCTTTAGCCTTTTCTTTTTCTTCTTTAATCTTCTTTTTTTCAAGTTTAAATGCTTCTTTTTTATTATTGTCTTTATCTGCATTTAGCACCTGAGGTACACCTAATAATAAACTTGCTAAACCAATAGAAATCATAATTTTTTTCATAATATACTTCCCTTTAAACTTAAATTATATATAGATTACTATACATAAATAATATAAATGTTTTTATAAATATTTAGATTTATTTAAATTTTAAGACGTATTCCTAATAAATATAATATACATAATCACAAAAATTTTGGTACAAGCAAGTCAAATGATATCTCTTCTCTTTAATATCATTTTTCCTAAAGATTATTTTGTAAATATTTATTAACAAGTATAAAATATTTTGTTACTTTTTTCTACTGATTTAAGATTAGTATTATATAATACTTAGAAATGAATTGAAGGAATTAACTTGAATTATAAAATAATACAAAAAGACAAACTAACGGACAAAGAACAACATATTTTATGGGATGGTATTGAAGACTTTACACAGAAAATTGTGGGTGATACTGGACGAAATGAATTGTGCTATTTATTGCATGATGAAAAAGGTACTATGATTGGCGGAATTCAAGGAAACTACGATAACTTTGGCTGGCTTTGGATTGACTCTCTTTGGGTTAGCCCTGCAGTTAGAGGAAGTGGATATGGAATAAAACTTTTAGAAAAAATTGAAAGTGAAGCACATAAAAATGGGGCTAAAAATTCGCACCTTACAAGCTTTTCATATCAAGCCTCAGAGTTCTATAAAAAACAAGGTTATACAGTATTTGGAGAGCTCGAGAATTACTGTGAAGGTCACAGTAGATTTTGGCTTAAAAAAGAACTTAACGTTAACAATTAAACAAGCACGTAGTACTTTAAGAGGTAAATTTTCAGTTTACCTCTTAACACTATTTATAGGAGTTTTTTTTCAAACCCTTTTCTAAATCTTTCACCTAATTCAGGACATAAAATGATCTCTTTGATATTATCTTGATTCTTTTTTGAATGTAAATAACAATTTGCTACATACTCTATTGTAAGTTTTTCATATTTTCTTTTGATTAATTTTAAGGTTAGGTTTTTGTCAATCTTTCCTTCTTTAAGTACTCTTAGATAAAACCCTGTTTTAACATCATTAACTACGAGTGAAGTAAGTTTCTTAAGTCCTAAAACTTCTGAGATCTTCCAACAAGGTCCACGTGGTTGAGAAACTTCAAATATTACTTCTCCACAAGCGTATTGGTCTGCAATACAAATGTCTTTGTCTGATACATCATCAATGGTAATATTTTCTCCAAATGAGCAAGGGTCCAATTCAAAGTTATGAAAATCTTTAAAAAAATCATAAGAGCTTTGAGGATAAACACAAACAGCTTGGTCTGGTCCTCCATGATTATCTTTGTCACTTTGGTTATCTTTTTCAAATCCAAGTTTAGTTACGTATACACTTCCTTGTATTTGTTTTTTTCTGTAGGAACTTTTGAATTCTTTTTTAAGTGTTTTGATTGTTTCTTCTTGTCCTTGGTAAATTTCAATGATATTTATTTCATGCATTATCAAATTCCTTTTTTCTTTTGTAATTTATATGAATTATACGATAGTGTTGATAAAGAAACAACTTTGTAAAACTTTGAGCAAATAAGCCAAAGTTATTACTGTGAAAAATAACTTTTTTTAAATTCATTTGGTGTTGTTTGAAAATATGCTTTAAATTCCTTGGACATAAAACTTTGAAGAGATATACCTTGGTTTTTCATAATATCAATAATATTTAAAGTTGGATTTTTTATAATCTCATGTTTTAAAAAGTTCATTTGAAGTGACTTCTGATACTGTTTAGGAGAGATGCCGATTTTATGTGAAAAAAGATTTCGAAGTGTTCTATTTGTCATTTTAAAGTGTACTGCTATTTCTTCAACAGTGATTTCATTTTTATATTCTTTTTTCATAAAATCAATTATTTTATAAAATTTAAGACATCGTTTACATTTTTTACAGTCACTACATGGGGAAAATACATTTTTTAATGATTGCAGTATTTTTTCTAAAATCAAATTTGAATAATGTTCAGTAAAATTATTATTTTTAATTGTTGAATTAAATAATATATCTGATAAATATGATATTTTATTAATTATTTCTTTATTTTCAATATTGTAAACCCCAGAGGCTAAATAACCAAAACTTTGTTTAATTTTCTCTTTTGGAATATATACAATAAGTGAGATGTTTTCTCCAAAACTAAACTTACTGTATTTAGTATTGGGTTCTATTACAATAATTGAGTTGGGATAAAGCTCACAACTCCAAAAAACTTGTTTTTCTTTAGAATTTATGAGTATAAACATATAGTAGTCTCCGCTAGTAGTTCCTTCACTAGAAGTTGAAATATTAGTTTGAATGTATTGAATAACACTATTTTTATAGTTTATTTGAGAAAATAAACTTGAATAAATACCTTTTTTTAATTGTAAATTAATAGAATCAACATAAATAAGTTTTTCATTAAGTTGTTCAATACAGTTAAACTTATAAGTATGTATCAAGGTTATCCCTTTTTTATGTTACTAAAAAATTATTTTTAATTTTACAATTTACCGTTTAGTTATATTACTAAATATTATTTATTGGTATAATATAGTTTAATTTTAAATTATGCGTTAATTATATCTAAAAGAAATGACATCTACATGAAAATATATCATAATTCAATTGTGTCAAATGTACAAAAAAAAGGACTAAATATGTCAATTATAAACAATGCCTCCGTAAAAAAGAAATTACTCTTAATTTTACTTTTCCCAATACTGGGTTTAATTATATTTGCTTATATGCAATCTATTGATTATTATAACAAATATACGTCTATTCAAAAAGTAGAAACTTTGGTACTTTTATCCGGTAAATTATCAAAACTTGTTCATGAAACTCAAAAAGAAAGAGGGATGACTGCTGGTTATTTAGCAAGTAAGGGTACAAAATTTAACGACAAGCTTTCAGTGCAAAGAAAAGTTGCAAATAAAAATTTTAAAATCTTTAAAACTTTTAGTCAAACTATTGATTTTACTGCTTATCCAAAAGTATTTCAAAAAAATATTAATAATACAATCAAGGCTGTTGAAGGCTTAAAACAAGTAAGAGTGAATGTAAGTTCTTTAAGTATTACAGGTACCAAAGCAATCGCATATTATACAAATATGAATGCAATTATTTTAAACAATATAAAAGCAATTGCAAAATTATCAAATGATGCAAAAATTGCACGAGAAATTGTTGCTTATGCAAACTTTTTATTGTCAAAAGAGAGAGCAGGAATCGAGCGTGCTGTGATAACAAATACACTTGGACAAGATAAATTTGGAAATGGTATTGAAAAGAAAATTACAAATTTAATTGCTGCTCAAAATATCTATGTAAATAACTTCACCGATCTTGCAAACAAAGACTCTATTTTGTTTTACAAAAAAACATTAAAAGGAAGTGATATAAATGAAGTTAATCGTATTAGACAAAGTTTAATGTATTCAAGTCAGAAACATTTAATTGTTTCTCAAATGAAGGAACTTGTCGGATATGGTGGTATTATTCATAATTTTAAAAACTATGTTATTAGAGGTAAATTTAAATACAAGACAAAAATTAATAAACAATATAACGAACTGATTACATTAATTAGACAATATAAACAAATTGGTAAAATTACAGATGAAGAAAAAGGTTTATTAGCAGATATTGAAGGTGTTTTTATGGACTATTATCAAGCACTTGAAACAGTAACAAGTGCTATAAATGAAGAAGAAAGTGTTGAAAAACTTGATAAAATGATTAAAATTAGTGATGGTCCAGCGGTACTAGCACTTAATAAACTTTCCAATTCATTGTTCAGTGATAGTAGTGAATACTGGTTTTCTCAAATAACGAGCAAAATAAATAAACTTAAAAAAATCGATGATGAATTAGCTAAGTTATTACTAGAAGAAACGGTTAAGATTAAAAGCGAAACGTTTATAGGGTTGATATATATTTTAATAGGCTCGATAATTACTATTTTACTAGCAGCAACGTTTGGGTATGTGATTTCAAAAAAAATTACGACAAATATTCATAGTTTTACAATAGGATTAGATAACTTTTTTGCTTTTTTAAATTATGAAAAAGATGATGTATCTTTATTGGAAAAAAATGGTTCAGATGAATTTGGTGACATGACAGATAAAGTTAACAAAAATATTACTATTACAAAATCTGGAATAGAAGCTGACAGAAAAGTTGTGGATGATACAATTTTAGTATTGGGTGAATTTGAGCAAGGAAACTTATCTCAAAGGGTAAACTCAACTGCATCAAATCCCGCACTTAAAGAATTGACAAAACTACTTAATCAAATGGGTAATAATATGCAACTTAATATTGAGGGGCTTTTAGAAGTACTTGATCAATATTCTCATTATGATTACGTGAATAAAGTTGAAACAAAAGGAATTAAAGAACATTTATTGAAGCTAGCTGATGGGATCAATTTCTTAGGTGATTCAGTTACTAATATGTTGGTTGAGAACAAATCAAATGGGCTAACTTTAAATAATAGTAGTGATATTCTAATTGAAAATGTAAATACTTTAAATCAAAACTCAAATGAAGCAGCAGCAGCACTTGAAGAAACAGCAGCGGCACTGGAAGAGATTACAAGTACTATTGTAAATAACACAGACAATGTTCTTAAAATGTCTAAATATGCAGGTGAGTTGAAAACTTCTGCAAATGAAGGTGAGGGGTTTGCAAATAAAACTACTATGTCTATGAATGAAATAAACGATGAAGTTACAGCAATTAGTGAAGCTATTTTAGTAATTGATAAAATAGCTTTTCAAACAAATATTCTTTCGCTTAATGCAGCTGTTGAAGCAGCAACTGCGGGTGAAGCTGGAAAAGGTTTTGCAGTTGTTGCTCAAGAAGTGAGAAATCTTGCAAGTAGAAGTGCAGATGCTGCTAATGAAATCAAAGCTTTAGTGGAAAATGCAACAAAAAAAGCAAATGAAGGTAAAACAATTTCTGCAAAAATGATTAATGGGTATGAAATACTTAATGAAAATATATCTAAAACAACTGAACTAATAAATGATATTGAAAGATCAAGTACAGAACAGCAAAGAGGTATTGAACAGATAAATGATGCAGTAACATCACTTGATCAGCAAACTCAGGAAAATGCATCTATTTCTAATAAAACTCAAGATGTAGCAAATCAAACGGATAGTATTTCTAAATTGATTGTAAAAAATGCCGATGAAAAAAACTTTATTGGAAAAGATAGTGTTCAGGCAAAAGTGTTTAAACAACACTAGTTTAAAATATAACAGGAGTCAAGATTAGGCTCCTAGAACTAATAAAATTAGGAAAATATGAATAATTTATCTCACTTTACCAAAAAATATATTTTTGCCTTATTTATAATTGCAATACTTGCAATTTTGGGATATAAAAATCTAACTTATTTAATAAATCTACAATCAAACGATAGCAAAACAATCAACTTAAGTGGTAAACAAAGAATGCTTGGGCAAAAAATTTATACGAATGTGCTTACTCTAAAAATAGGTGAGCTTCATAAAAATACAAAGTTACTTGAAAAATCTCATAATTATTTGACTTCCCTGCCAATGTCAAAAAGTATTGAAAATATTTATTATGGAAAAAAACATGATTTGGATAAAAGAGTAAAAGAGTACATTGTACATGCGAAAAAAACAAAAATGAAGATACAAGATAAACATTTTGCATATATCTTGAATCAATCTAATGCGTTAGTCAGTGAATTTGACAATATCACTTTTTTATATCAAACAGAAAGTGAAAGTAACATAGAATATATTTTGGATATAGAAGTGATTATATTGGGGTTTACTCTGGTTATTTTAGTTTTCATTGGGTTATATATATTTAGACCTGCCAATAACCGCTTTGAAAAAAGAGCTAAAGAACTTATGTATGAGAAAAATTATTCAAATATAATAATAGAATCTAATACCAATGCTATCATTGCTGTTGGAATAGATTTAAAAGTTAAAACTTTTAATAAAGCAGCTGAAAAAATATTTGGATATTCAAAAGAAGAAATGATAGGCAAGGATTCTTTGTTAAAAATAATTCCAGCTATGAGACAATACGAACATAATATGGGAATAAATAATTATTTTAAAAAGGGAGTTTTTAAACATCATGGGGATAATTTAGAGTTAATTGCATGTAGAAATAATGGAGAGACTTTCCCTATTCGTATCTCTTTTGGAAAAAATGAAAATAAAAAAACGGATGAAAAATTAGTTATTGCTAATATTCAAGATATTACAGCAGAGAAAGAAAAAGAAAAAAAAATTAAAGAG
>ENA-ORXI01001616-ORXI01001616.1-sediment-metagenome-genome-assembly--contig:-NODE-1616-length-17247-cov-3.383343_pt1 | contig 17247 bp, 13 predicted proteins | sample MGYA00237861_ERZ511468 | MGnify/ENA primary metagenome ERZ511468 (study PRJEB26299, sample SAMN06266213) | sediment metagenome | isolation source: Hudson Canyon methane seep mesocosm | place... | reverse complement strand
TGCGTCTTCTGGTCAGCCAGTACGTCTTTCTCGTCCATTAGATTGGCTAGCAATTACCGATCATTCTGACGGTATGGGCTTCATTATCGATACGCTTGCTGAATCACCTTTGGTTACAAAGTATGAACAAGGTGCGCGTTGGTCGAAGGGATTTAATGCTGGTGGTCAAGAGGCTGTCGATACAACGATTGATCTTATTACAGCGTTCTCACAAGGTGAAGTTGACGAGGAAATGTTTGCTCAATACTCACCGGGTTCTAGGCGTTATGCCAATATCTGGGATGAAGTGATCAATGCTGCTGAAGAGTTTAATGAGCCTGGACACTTCACTGCATTTATTGGTTTTGAATGGACGTCGGTACCCGGCGGAAATAACTTACATCGCAATGTGATTTTTAAAGGCGATAAAAGCAAAGCCGATCAAATCATACCCATTTCTGCTTTTGACACTGAGGATCCAGAAAAACTTTGGGAGTGGATGGCTGAATACGAAAAGAAAACGGGTGGGAAATTGTTAGCGATTCCACACAATGGTAATCTTTCTCGGGGTTTGATGTTTGATGATGTAACCCTGACTACCAAGAAACCTTTAGATAAAACCTATGCGCAAAAGCGTATGCGCTGGGAACCTCTTTATGAAGTCACACAAATGAAAGGCGATGGTGAAGCGCATCCCTACCTCTCTCCTGATGACGAATTTGCCGATTTTGAAACCTGGGATACAGGAACCTTTGGACCGTACACCACAACGAAAGAACATTGGCCACGAGAATACGCACGGGAAGCTTTTAAACGCGGGCTAGCTTATGAGAAAAAACTGGGCGCAAATCCATTTAAGTTTGGGATAATTGGTTCGACCGATAGTCATACTTCGGTACCGAGTGCAGAAGAAGACAACTATTTTGGCAAAGTGAGTGTTCTCGAGCCTGGACGTAAAAGTGAAGACCGTTATGAAGAAACCATTATTGGTCGCCCCAATCCTGATAAAAAATCACAAATTCCAGCCACTCGAGTGAGTGCCAGTGGTTTAGCCGCTGTTTGGGCACGCAATAATACACGAGAAGAAATTTGGGACGCGATGAAACGCAAGGAAGTGTATGCCACCACCGGTTCACGTCTGAAAGTTCGCGTTTTTGGTGGCTTTGATTTTGCCGCCGCAGATATAGATCGCATGGACTTTGCTAAACAGGGTTACAAGCGTGGTGTGCCAATGGGTGGTGATTTAAAAGCTGCACCTGCAGGCAAGGCTCCTTCATTTATCGTTCGTGCAATACGTGATACCGATGGTGCCAATATTGATCGTGTTCAGATCATTAACCAAGGTCAACTCCTATTCAATGACACTCTCGATAACCTTAGTCAGCAAATGCAAACTTTTAGCTTATTAGTGGATTTAACTTCTCCACCTACCACAGAGCAGCTAAAACAGTTAAACGGCGTGCTTACGGTCGAGACTTTAAACAACACACAATTTAGATTGCATTATCATCCGGATAACAATCCTACCGAGAACCTGTTAAATCAAGCGGTCTCCCAACATTGGCAACTACAACAACTAACGCCTGAGCAACATTCATTAGAAGATGTATTTATGAAAATAATTAAAAAATAATAATCTATAAAAAATATCTCAATTTAAAGATAAATCTGCTTTAGTTCGCATAATAAAGGGACTTCTGGATAATACTTATATTTATTTTAAAAAAATAACTTGACTTTAAAGACCGTTATTATGCTAAGTTTAAGAAAGTTAAAATTTTAAATTCAATTTTTGTAAAATTTTGGATACAGATTAATAATTTTTAAATAAACGTTTTTAAGCCAATCTTTTATAAAAAATAATGAAATGTTTTATTCTTCATATTTATACTTTTCAATTGAAATCACTTCATAATCAAAGGTAGTATTATTAATTACAAATTCTATTTCATCTCCAATTTCACTTCCTAAAAGTTTTTTTCCCAAAGGTGAAATATTTGATATCTTATTTTCACTTGGGTTTGTTTCAAAGGTACCAACTATTATAAATATTTTCTTCTCAAGGGTCGTTAAGTCTATTACAAGAACTTTTGAACCAAAATTAACTTTATTATGCGTTAGCTGTAAAGTATTTATAACTTCAGAATTATTTATAATTTTTTCTAAAAATCTTAGCCGTTTATCGATATTCCGTAACATCTCTTTTGCACATATATATTCTGCATTTTCACTTCTGTCCCCATGTGCTGCTGCGATTTCTTTTTCTTTAACCCAATATGGTTTCTCTTTTTGAACCAAATGATGAAATTCTTCAACAAACTTTTGAAACCCTTGTTCTGTAATTAGATTTTTTTGCATGTAATACCTCTAAAATTATTGTAGTTAAATACATTTTAAATTCTGTTTTATTTTATTTGTATATAATACAAAATCACATATAACCCAACAGGAAATCTTTTGCTATATAATTATGATACAAGTTCATTATTAACCATAAATAATAATGTAAAAACAAATCCCGACTTACTAAAAGGCTACTTACAAGGAACGCTTTATTTAGCTCCTCAAAAAAATATTATCAATGCACCCCATTATGGGATTGACTATGATACAAAAGCGATTAACCTTTCGAAAGTAAACTTATGTAAACATGCAACTACAGGCTGTTCTATCTCATGTATTTATCATCAAGGGATATTTAAACATGCCCTTTTTCAAAAAAACAAAGTGAAACAAGCAAGACTTAAAAGAACACTTAAATTTTTAACTCAAAGAGAAACTTTTTTTGCTCAAATTATTAAAGAAATTAAAGCCCTTCAAAGAAAATCAAAAAGAAAAAATCTAATTCCTATAATTTCACTTAATGGAACATCCGATATTCTATGGGAAAAAGAAGGTTTTATATACCAAGAGAAAGAATATAAACACCTCATGGAACTCTTCCCTGAAGTTCAGTTTTTTGATTATACAAAATACAATATTCCAAAAAGTAGAAAAAAACTTCCACTTAATTATCACCTAACGTATTCAAGAGCAGGAACACATAGAGGCAAGATAATTGATGATTGGGAAACGATAACTTCTTATTTAGATAAAAATATCAATGTAGCAATTGTATGTACTTACGCAATAAAAACTAAGCTTTTGGATAACTCTCATTATCAAGATTACGGTCTTATTGATGGTGATTTACAAAATAACAGAGCACTTGACCAAAATTCAAAAGGTGAAAAAGGAAATATCATTCTTTTGGAAGCTAATAAAAAAACAGATATCAATAGTAGTGGGTTTATTTTACAAACAGAAGAAGAGATTCAAGGGTATTTAACTTAAAAATTAAAATAGTTTTGTTTTATCTACGAGAATATCTTCGTGATTTACAAACCTATCACATCTTTTCCCTTCTAATTTAAGACACACTTTTTGCCATCTTAAAGTGTGTCCACTATTTTTATGTGAGAAATCACCAAACTTAAACATAATTGCGTGGGCATATTCGTGCGGTATTACATCTTCAATCATATAATCTTCGCTCTCTTTAAATCTCTTTTTATTTAAATAAATTTTAATTACATTTGTTTGAGTATCATAGGTTGTCATTCCAAAAAGTTTGCTGTTCATTTTATCTGTAATTAAAAGTGGCGTATTAAAATTTAAGTTATATTCATTTTTAATAATTCTTAGTACTCTATTTTTTTTATTGTTTACTTTGCTTTTTATATCTTTAGATAGTGGGTTAGTATCAAATTTGTGACTTTTATACCAACTCAAAAACAATAGTATTACACAGATACTTGTTATTGTGAAAAATATCATATAAAGTCTATTTGATGAGTTCATTTTGTTCTGCAACTTTCACTAAAATATAGTTAATTTTTATACATATATTATTTAAGTTTAGCAATATGTAATTATTGTAGAATAAATTATACCAAACAAAAAGTGATAACTGTGAAAAAAAAACAAAATAATGTTTTATTAATCATAATTATATTCATTCTAACATCATTTATAAGTATTCAAGCAACCAGCTTAAAAAAAGTCTCTTTACAGCTTATGTGGTTGGACCAATTTGAATTTGCTGGCTTTTACATAGCAAAAGAAAAAGGTTATTATAAAAATGTAGGATTGGATGTACACCTCAAACAATTTACTCCAAATACTAATATCTTAGAAACTGTAATAAATAATAAAGCCCAATTTGGGATAAGCTCTTCTTCTTTACTTATTGAGAAATCAAAAGGAAAAGATGTTTTACTCTTGGGCTCAATTTTTCAATCCTCTCCATTAGTTTTATTGGCATTAGAAGATTCTCCTATTAAAAAAATAGAAGATATTAAAGGCAAACGTGTGATGATTACAAAAGAAGAAGTCTTTTATGTAACTTTGCAAACAATGCTTAAAAGTAAAAACATTGACATCGAAGATCTTGAGCTACTGGAGCATTCCTTTAATATTGATGACTTAATAGATGGAACGACTGATTTATTACTTGCATACTCAACAAATGAGCCCTATACACTTGAAGAAAAAGGCTACAAAAGCAAAATTTTTCATCCAAAAGATTATGGGTTTAATTTCTATGAAGATTTGATATTCACAACAAACAAATTTCAAAAACAAAATCCAAAGATTGTAAGTGATTTTTATTCTGCAAGTATCAAAGGCTGGAAATATGCTTTTGAAAATATTGAAGAGACAGCAACCTTAATACATAAAAAATATAATTCACAAAACAAAACAATAAAAAGTCTTATATTTGAAGCAAATGAAATGAAAAAACTTTCCTTAATTGAAGATGTTGAATTTGGTACAATCACAAAAGAAAAACTAACACTTATTGAAAATAGTTACAAAATTATGGGACTTATTGAGAATAATCTAAATCTAGATGAGCTTTTATTATCACCCACTAAAAAACCTAAAAGAAAATCAAACCTTACATTAGAAGAGCACTATTATTTACAAGAAAAAAAGAATCTAACATTTTGTGTTGATCCAAATTGGTTCCCCTACGAAGCAATACGAAATGGAAAACACACGGGTATGAGTGCAGATTTAATTGAACTAATAAGAAAAAAACTTGATTTTCCTTTAACCTTGGTTACTACAAAACACTGGACTGAATCTTTAGAATTTGTCAAAAGTGGGAAATGTGATATTTTACCCTTAGCCAAAGAAACTGTACAAAGGAAAAAGTTTTTAAACTTTTCTAGACCTTACTTTAGCTTTCCTGTTGTTGTTGCAACAAAAACAGATAAACCATATGTTCCAAAAGTAGAAAGTATTCTACACCACAAATTAGGCATTGTTAAAGGGTATTCTCTTACTAAAATTCTAAAAGATAAATATCCAAATATTACAATAGTAGAAGTTGATTCTGTTCACGATGGATTAAACAAAGTAAAAACAGGAGAAATTTATGGATTAATCGACTCACTTATTACTATTGGGTATGAAATACAAAATAAATTTTTATCAGAACTTAAAATTTCAGCACAGTTTGACATGAATCATCCTATGTCCATCGCTTCAAGAAAAGATGAACCTCTTTTACACTCAATTTTACAAAAAACATTAGATGACATTGATGAGAAAAGCAAACAAAATATTATCAATAATTGGATTTCTATTAAAGTTGAAAAGGGCACTGATTATGCATCTTTGTGGAAGTTTTTTGGCATCTTAACTATCATTTTAGTAGCATTTACATACAGACACTATATTCTAACTAAGTCTAAAAAAGTCCTCGAGAAAAAAGTCGAAATGAAAACAAAAGAGTTACAAGTACTCAATGATAATTTGGAGAAAAAAGTCCAACAAAGAACCGAGGAACTTGAAGACTCCAATGAGGTATTCCAACATATGTTACATACCACAATGGAAGCAATCTTCATTTTAGAGTATAACTATTGCGTGGATGCAAATAAAGAAGCCATTGAATTATTTAAGTACCCCAATAATGAGGCTTTAATTGGAACTTTTATGTTTGATCTAATTATCAAAACCTCACATGAATATCTAAAATCAGGGGAAGACTTAAGTAAAAATAGACCCTATGAAATCAAAGCAGTTAAGAGCGATGGAACAGTTTTCCCAGCCTTAATTAAAATACAAAGCTTATCAACAAAAAACAGAATAATTAAAATTCTTACCTTATTAGACTTAACCAATATAAAAGAACAAGAATTAAAACTAATCAACCAATCAAAAATGGCAAGCTTGGGTGAACTCATTGGAAATATAGCACACCAATGGAGACAACCCCTTGCTTCAATTACTACAGCTGCAAGTGGAATGAAAATGCAAAAAGAACTAGAGATACTAGATGATGATGAATTTTATACTAACTGTGATGATATAGTACAAAGCAGCAACTACCTTTCAGAAACTATAAATGAATTTAGACATCTAATCAAAGGAAATAAACAAAAAAAAGACTTCAAAATAAATGAAACGATTATACAAAGTACATCGCTATTAACTGGGCTTCTATCTGAAAACTCAATTGAGATTATAAATACTTTTGATAAAGAAGTAATTTTTAACGGATTCAATAACGATTTAACTCAAGTTATTATAAATATATTAAAAAATTCTCATGATGCTTTTATTGAAAAAGAAATTCTAAATGATCGAATCATTTTTATTACAACAAAAGTGGAAAATAACAAACTTCTAATTTGTATAAAAGATACCGCAAGGGGAATCTCAAATGATATTGTGAATAAGATATTTGAACCCTACTTTACTACTAAACATAAGTCACAAGGCACTGGTTTAGGATTATATATGGTTCATCAGATAATTACAGATTGTTTTAATGGAGATATAGAGGTATCTAGTGAAGAGTATCTTTATGATGAAAAAACCTATACAGGGGCAAGTTTTACAATATCCTTACCATTGAATAAATAAACCACAAAAATAAACTTCAAAAAATACCTAACTTATAAAAATTATTAAATTGTAATAATTTCAACGCTTATTTAGTGACTTTAATGTTATACTTTAATTTATATTTTAATATAATAATTTAATTTTTTTTATGGAGTAATTTTGACGCACAAAAATGAGCAACAACTTGTAAAAATAATAAAATACTTTCCTTCCGTTTTAATAACATTCTTAGGGATAGTGACTATTGTTTTTTTATTTGTAGAAGAACAAAGAATTTTTGAACAAGAAAAAAAATCTGTGCAAAGAGAATTCCTTTCTCAAAACAAAATACATATAAAAAACCACATTGAAAATTTACACCTTTATATCCAGAATAAACAAAAAACAACAGAGATAAAATTAAAAAATCTTTTAAAAAGTTCTATGGACAATGCCTACAACATTGCAATGTCCCTTTATGAAAACAACCAAGATAAAACGGATGAAGAGATAAAAAAAATCATAAAAGATGCATTAAGGCAAATTAGATTTAATGAGGGTCGAGGTTATTTTTTTATACATGATAAAAACACATATTCTAGTGCAATGCATCCAATTATGCCAAGATTAGAAGGTAAAAACTCTTACAATGTAAAAGATGCAAAAGGTGTTTATATCCTTAGAGAAATGCATAACATACTAAAAGAAAAAGATGCATCTTTTTATCAATGGTATTGGTATAAACCAGGCAATCAAAAAAAACAGTATAAAAAAATTGGGTATATAAAAAACTTCAAACCATTTAACTGGTTTATTGCAACAGGAGAGTATGTTGAAGATTTTGAAAAACATATCCAAAAAGATGTGCTCGCTCATATTAAAACTTTAAGAGATGATGACAATAGATATACCTTTGTTTTTAATTATGATGGAACTTTTTTAAGTCATATTAATGAAGCACTTGTTGGGGAAAATGTATTTGAAACAACAATTCTTATGCAAAATAATTTGATCTTCAAAAAAATGATAAACCTTGCAAAAAATAATGCAGATTATTTATCTTATATACAAAAAGTTAAACCAGGCACAAACAATAGTGAAGAAAAAACAAGTTATGTTAAAGGTGTCAAGGACTGGAATTGGATTATTGGTACAGGTTTCTATCAAGATGATATGAATATATTAGTGGATGAAAGAAGAGAGCGTCTTCGTGATTCATTTAGTAAATATACGGGAAATATTCTAGTTATATCTACTATTATCACCTTTGTTCTTCTGCTTATTTCCATCTATTTTTCTAAAGTCGTGCAATCAAAATTTGCAAACTATAGAAAAGAAATCATGAGTAAAATCCAAGAAAATAAGCGGCAAGTTGAGTTACTCTCACAACAAGCAAAAATGGCGGCTATGGGTGAAATGATTGGAAACATTGCCCATCAATGGAGGCAACCATTAAGCACTATAACAGTTGCAGCAACAGGAATTAAAATACAAAAAGAAATGAATATTTTATCTGATGAACACTTTATTAATTCAGTTGATGCTATTAACAATTCAGCGCAACATTTATCAAGTACAATTGATGATTTTAAGAATTTCTTTTCAGATGACAAAGAAAAGGCAATTTTTAGAGTTGATGAGGCAATAAGCGCAACCTTAAAACTAACCAATGCACAATTTGGAAATAAAGAAATCGAGATTGTTGAGCAAACAAGTCCCTTGGCTATTTTTAACTTAAAAAATGAATTTATACAAGTTATTATGAATATTTTGACTAACTCAAAAGATGAATTAATAAAACTCCCAAAACAAAGACATCGTGCAATTTTTATTGATGTCTTTAAAAAAGACAAATCAGTCTGTATTCAAATTAAAGATACAGCAGGTGGTATACCAAACAAAATCATTAGAAGGATTTTTGAACCTTATTTTACAACTAAACACAAAGCACAAGGAACTGGAATTGGACTATACATGAGCCAAGAAATTATCTCAAAACATATGAAAGGTACTCTAAGCGTGGATAATCATTTATTTGAGTATAAAAACCAAAAATGTAAAGGTGCAATTTTCACAATAATGTTGCCAATAAATGGTGACAATTAAAACATTTTTCAGAAAACAATTAAAATATTAAAGTTATTAATCTAAGTAAATTGGCTTTTCAATACCACTTTTTTACCACAAAAATATATTACTATATATAATTATATATGCTCATTAGTAAACAATTAGAAGAAAGTACTAATATGGATTTAAAAAGTATACTTCAATATACACATAACTTAAGTATTTTATATATTGAGGATGACTTGGATGCAAGAGAACAAGTTCGTTCAATCTTAGAAAACTTATTTCAAGTAGTAGATACTGCAAATGATGGTAAAATGGGACTAGAATTCTATAATAACTACTATTTAAAGCATAAGAAGTATTACGACTTAATATTAAGTGATATAGAGATACCACATATAAGTGGTATCAAACTCAGTGAAGCCATCTTACAGATAAATCCTAATCAACATATAATTATCATTTCAGCATATCATGACAAAGAGAAACTTGAAGAACTTTTAACCTTAGGTGTTGATAGTTTTTTACATAAGCCCATCGAATTTAAAACATTTTTTGAAACTTTTAAAAAATGTGCAAAGCCAATTTTTGAACAAAAAAATATTCTGCAAACCTTAGAACATGTAAAAGAAATAAATACAAACCTTGAGACCGTGATGGATATTATAAACCAAGTTGCTATTGTCTCAAAAACAGATTTAGAAGGTAACATTACTTATGTAAATGATATATTTTGCAAGACTTCCCAATATACACAAGAAGAACTCATTGGGCAAAACCATAATATACTAAGACATAAAGACATGCCATCCATTGTATATAAACACTTGTGGGAGGAGATTACCACGGGAAAAACATGGAAAGGGAAGATGAAAAATAAAACAAAAAATGGAGAAGCTTTTTATGTAAACGCAAATATCTTTCCCCTATACAGTCACAGTGGAGTTATCAAAGAGTATATTGCGATAAGATTTCTTACTACTGAAGAAGAGGTTAAAAATAGAGAATTTAAAAAGAAGGTTCTTGAACAGTATCAAGAATCAAAAAGACGGGATTTTAGGTCACGAAAAATTATTACTGATCTTAAAGCCAAACTAATAAAATATGATAACTTCAACTTAATAGAGTACTCATTAAAAAAAGAAAAAACTAGAAGTTCAAAATGTAATGCACAACTTATATTTACAGAAGACACACATAAAAAACTTGAAGAAGACTTTGAAAAATATAAACAAAATATTAAAAAAAATATCTCAGGAATTGTCAAAAAAAATAAAGAACTTACAACAAAACATGAATTTGATCTAAAAAAAATAGAAGGTTTGGAAGAAAAAATAAAATCACGTGAAGATGAATTTAAAAGAATGAATCAAAATAATGAATTAAGAGCAAGAGAAATAGAAGACTTAAGAGATGTGATTTCACATTTAGAAAACAACGAAAACTCTTAAGTACTCACAAATAAATCATTTACAGTAAATGACCTGCTAAAAAACCACTGGAGAATGACCATTGTAAATTGTAGCCACCACAAGGCCCATCTAAATCCATGACTTCCCCACAAAAGTAAAGCCCTTTGATAAGTTTACTCTGCATTGTTTTAGGATTAATCTCTTTTAATGTCACACCACCTCTTGTAATCATAGCTTTTTTAAAACCTACATGACCAGTAACTGTTAAAGGAGTTGCACTAAGCGTTTTTACTAATTTAGTCCTAGTTACTCCCTCAAGTTTATTAAATTTGAACTCTGGATTTGCATCACATTCAAGACATATTTGAGTTGCCACCGAACTTGGTAAAATTGAAGACAAATGCTCGACTACATTTCCGTGTGGATTTAAAGTATTCTCTTTTTTTAAGTGTGCATAAATATCTTCTTCATTCATTCCTTTTACAAGATTCATTAATAAAGGAACTTCCCCATACTTATCTAAAAAAGGAGTAATTTCTCTTGCAAAATCCAAAACTACAGGACCTCTTATCCCATTTGATGTAAATATGAGGTCTCCGATTGCTTTGAGTTTTTTTGCCTTTGGAAGATCAATTCGCAATTGTGCTTTTGCAATCGTATCTGCTTTACAAGAAGCAACCCATGTCTGTTTTGTAAGTAAAGGTAACATTGCTGGATACAGTTGCGTAACTTTGTGTCCAACACTTGAAGCAAAACCATAGCCATCGCCATTTGCACCAAGCATTGGATAACCAAGCCCTCCTGTTGCTACAACAACATTAGGAGCACTATAAGTTTTATCAGAAGTTGTCACACCTGTTATGTTGTCATTTTCAAAAAGTATGGATTCAACTTTAGAAGAACATTGTATTTGTACATTTTGTTTTATAAGTTCTTGTTCTAATGCTTTTAGAATAGTTGATGAACTATGGGTGATTGGGAAAATCCTAAACCCATCAGGAATATGGGTTTGAACACCAATTTCATCAAGAAACTTAATCAACGCTTGATGGTCAAATAAGTTCAAAGCTTCCGTCATAAAACGGCCATTTCTACCAAAAGAGTTCATGAATTCAGGTTTTTTTAGTGTATTACTAAGGTTACATCGACCTCCACCAGTGGCTTTTAACTTTGCACCCAAGGTAGGAAGTTGCTCCAATAATAAAACTTTTTTATTTTCTCGTGCGGCGGTTATTGCAGCTATCATCCCAGCAGCTCCAGAGCCTATTGTTATTACATCATAAGTATTCATTGTCATACGCAATCATATCTAAAAATTAGTAAATATCTATTTTATAAATTGATATAATCTTTTTTAAAAGTAACGACTTTTTTTAAATAACGTCTTGTTTCTTTATAGGGCAATTTCTCTCGTAAAGTGGTATATACTTCCTGCGGAGTTTTTTTGTTAATGAGTCTTTTTGCTTCATTTCTATTTTTGCTAAATGTTTTTAATACATTACCACTTCCAGTATTATATGCGCTTATCACACAATATTCACGCGAAACTGGATTATAAATACCTTTTAAATATTGGGTGTTTAAAATTTTTAAATATGCACTTCCTAATTCTATATTATTTTTTGCATTAAATAAATAAGATTTAGAAGGAGCCCAATTTTTTCCTTTTGTGTACCTATAAGCATCTTTTCCAGCGCTACTTGGAACAATCTGCATTAATCCAAGTGCGCCAGCAGAACTTACTGCAAATTGATTAAAGTTACTCTCTGTTCGAATAATGGAATAAATCAAGTTTTCACTAATGTTATATTTTTTAGCATACTGTTTTACAAAAGGTTTGAACTTAGCAACTCTTACATTCGCATGGTCTTTCACCATTCTTATTTCTACATAAGAGACATTGACATTCTTTCCATTTTTTTTAATACTTTTTTTCTTAAAACTTTTTTTTATTAAATTTTTTGCAAATCTTTTAGCTCGCCATTCATATCGTATATCTTTATTTTGGTCATCTTTAACTTCACCTAAAAGATAAGGAGTTGATCCCAGTTTTACTGGTTTTGATCCAAAAAGATCAGCAGCTCTTGGGTCATCTGGCAAGAGTAAAGTAGTTACAATTGCATGTTCTAAACTGTTTTTTGTGTTTTTTTCATCCAAAGTTTCAATGGTTACCAACCCTCTATCAAAATCTATTAATGCCCTACTTTTATAGTTTTGCATGTATTTAACATACTCTTTTTGTTTGGGTATTTTGACATTGTTTTCGCCCCAAATATCTTCAACATGCCCAATAAAAGTTTTTAAGAATTTATTGATACTTTTTATATCTGCAGCAATTTGACTTGGACTTGTCACGTAAGCTGCCGTTTGTGATTTAACAATTGATTTTAATACAGTGACAGGATTTCCACTTAATGTTGCTTTTGTTATTGAATAAGTATCTTTAACAATACATCCTGAAAACGTAAGAATAATAATGATACATAGTAGTTTTGTTTTCATAAACAGCATTTTATCAAAACTCTTTATGCATTGCAACAATGCCTATACATTTTATTAAAACTTAAGTTATTCACTTTTATATACTAAAACTCTCATTTCTATTAACATACTGGTATTGTAGTTTTATTTTATTAGTATTTATATACTCTTGGGTTTTGTGAGAAGTATGCAAGAAGTAAGCATTCTTTGCATTTAATTTATTAATGATTGTGGTTGCCTGAAGATAATTTAAATGGTTACCTTCTGTTACCGTTTCATCATAACAAGCATCAATAAATATATAATCAATATCTTGTTTTTTCAAAAAGTCCATAGATTCATTGGGGAGACCTGAACAATCAGTTAAATAAGCAATAGTTTTATTTTTATACTTTATAAAGTACCCAAATGTATTTTTAGAATGTATTAAAGGAATTGCAGTAAAACTAATACCTTTAATAACAAGCTCTTCAAATGCTTTTAACGTTTGATAGTTTATTGAATGTTTATGTTTAAATAAGTCAGAGAATCCAAGTAAATCTTTTGGATGATAACATTGGATTTTGTCGTATGAGTGCCTTAGACGAAGAAGACCCAAACAATGATCTGCATGAAAGTGTGTTAGAAAAACTGCTTGTATTTTTCTCTCATCAAATACACTTGAAATTGAGTCAATTCCAGCATCAAGCAAGATAACCTCATCTTCTATTTCTAGATATGCACAAGTTGAGAGGTTTTCTTGTTTATTTTTCCTGTATTCATTACATACACTACAATCACAATTGTGAACAGGTATCCCAGCACTATCAGAAGAGCCTAAAAATGTTAAGTTCATATATTCTCTTTATATATTTTTAAAAATATTTACAAGGTTTTTAACAGAGGTTTTAATATGGCTTGAATTATCAAACTTTACTAAACTTTTTGCTTCAACTTTGTCATAAGTTCGTTTCAAACGATTCATTATTTCGGCTTCTGTCTCTCTTCCTCGTAAACGAAGTCGATTTAGAAGTAATGTTTTGGGTATAGTAACATAAATTGTAGTGACACTATCATATTCATTTTCAAAATCATGAATACTACCTCGTGAAATTGAAATAATATTAACACCTTTTTTAATTGACTCTTTTGCTATACCATATTCATTATTATGTGCTTTCCAGTGTGAAACGAAATAACAACTTTCTTTTAGAATATTAAAAGCAGCAAATCGAAGATAATAGTTTTTTTCATTTTTATCCGGTTTTCTTGTAATATACCTTTTTACAAAGTTAAACCCATCTACATCTTTTAATCTTTTTTTCGCAAGTTTTAATAATGTATCTTTACCCACTCCACTTGGACCTACAATTAAAACTATTTTAGTCTCTTCCATATTTAATTACCTTTTCATTCATACTTTTTTACTCTTATTCAACTACAGTCCAAGTATATATTTATACACCATCATTTTTAGCTCCTTGCAAATTAAACCCTTTTATTGCGTTATAGATTGGCTCACCATCTTTTATTGTCATTACAACTTTTGGTATATAGGTATCATCAACAACTATAATATCTGCTCTATAACCTTCTTTGATAAAACCTCTGTCACTTAAGTTTGCATAACTAGCAGGGGTAGAGGTTACCATTGAAAAACCTTTAGCAACATCTAGGTTTGCATCTTTTTTCATTTTATAGACAGCTTGCAACATTGACGTGGGATGATAATCTGAGCATAGATATTTACATACCCCTTCACGTACTAAATCAATAGCAGCTATATTGCCACCTTGACTTCCACCTCGTACTATATTAGGAGCACCCATTCCAGTGGCTATACCTTTTTTCACAGCATATCTTGCAACATCTAAATCTAATGGAAATTCAGAAATTTGCACACCTAAATCAAGTAAACCTTCTAGTTTTTCAATACAATCATCATCATGACTTAGAAGTTTAAGATTATGTTCTTTTGCACAAGAGATTAAGTCATTAATCTTATATTCATCTTTATTCATCTTTTTCTCTACAACATCATTTAATTCTTCTTCATTTAGACCATAATAATTTGAGTAATATGTTTTAAATGTTTCAAGTGTTTTAAATTGTCCTTGTCCTGGTGTATGATCCATTAGTGATACTAAATTCACCATTCCCTCTTTAATAGCTTCTTTAATAGGTTCAATAGCTTGCGTTGCACTTAATTCAAATCTAGCATGTATATAATTATCCACACCTAAGTGCATTTTGTTTGATTTATATATCTGTTTAATTTGATTTGATGCTTGTTCTATACTTCTTTGTTTTTTAGGGTTATCTTCAAAACCTATTGCATGAAACATAGTTGTAACGCCAGCCATTGAAAGTTTTTTATCTAATTCTGTTATGGCTAACTCAACAGGAAAAGTAGCTCCAATTCTTGGTTCTATCTCTTTTTCAAGGGCATCTGAGTGCAAGTCTACAATTCCTGGTACGATTTTTTTATCCCCAAAATCTACAGCAATCTCACTTGAACCGTATTTTTCAATACTTTGTATAAATTCGCCCTTGATAAGGACATCTGCTGGAAAAAATTTTTCGTTAATTAATACATTTTTACTTCTTAAAACTGTTATCATAGTACCCTACTTAATTTATATGTTCTGTCACTAATCATATCCATAGCTTCTAAGTCATGGAAGATTCCAATCATCGAAACACCCTCTTTTTTTAACTCTTGTAATTTTCTAATCACTTTCATCGTATTTGTTTTATCCAAAGACGCCGTTGGTTCATCTAACAGTAAGAGTGGTTTTGGAGCAATTATTCCTTTTGCAATATTTACTCTTTGTTGTTCTCCACCTGAAAATGTCAAAGGAGATAAATCAAATAATTCTTCTCGTATTGATAAATAATCTAACAACTCTTTTGCTTTTGCACGTGAACTATTTTCACTTTCCCCTTTAAATATAAGTTGTTCACTTACAACATCAACAGCACTGATTCTAGGAAGCATATGCAAGAACTGAGAAACATATCCAATCTCATTTTTTCTCAAACTTAAAATATCACTTTCATTTGCAGTTGATAAATTAATACCCTCCCCACTGTTTTTGTAATAAATAATACTTCCACTACTTGTAGTATAGGTTCTAAATAAAGTTTTCAAAACTGAAGACTTTCCAGCACCAGATGGTCCAAATAAAGATAAAAACTCACCTTTTTTTAATTCAAAGTTTATATCATTAAAGCCATTTACTTCAATGCCTCCTTGAGTATGTACTCTAAAAGTTTTTCGTAAATTTTTGACTTCTAATCTAATCATACTTTTCCCTTATAATATTGATGAAACAAGCAGCTGTGTATATGGGTGTTGAGGGTCTTCTAATATTTGATCCGTTAATCCATTTTCAACAATTTGTCCATTTTTCATTACTACTGTGATATCTGTTAAGTGTTTAATAACACCCAAATCATGTGACACAACAACCATAGCAAAGCCTATTTCATGTTGCAACTCTTTTATCAAATCTAAAATTTTAGCTTGCACAGATAAATCCAATCCAGTAGTAGGTTCATCCAACAAAAGAATCTTTGGATTTGAGGACAAGGCTTTGGAAATTTGTATACGTTGTTGTTGCCCACCTGAAAAATATTCAGGATAATCATCAATTCTTTCAACTGGGATTTCAGTTTTATCCAAAAAGTATAAAGCTCTATCTCTAATATCTTGATATTTTTTAATCCCACTACACATAATTTTTTCAGCTATATTTCCACCTGCTGAAAACTGATAGTTAAGCCCCAATCTTGGGTTTTGATATATCATTGACATGATTTCATTTCGCAGGGTTGCTAATTCTGTTAAAGAAGCATCTAGTATATTTTTCTTTTTGCCACTCTTATCTTTAAATTGGCTAATAAACACTTCTCCTAAACTCGCTTCCACATCTTGATAAATAAGTTGTAATAACGTAGATTTTCCACTACCACTTTCACCCACAATCCCAAGAACTTCGCCTTGTTTTAAACACAAATTTACATTATTAACGCCCACAACACTTTTACATTTAGGACATATCGAAGAATTATATAAAGCACCTGTATCACTCAAGCATGAAGAACAAGATTTACCAAAGATTTTACTTAAATTTTTAATATCTAATATCATTTATTAACACCTTTTTCACTGTCACAATAATCTGTATCATTACAATAATAATTTACATTTGAATCATCATCATAAACTTCATCTAAAAATGAATTTGAACTACCACATCTAGCGCAAACTTCCCCATCAAAGTTTTCAACTTTAAACTCTCTATCATCAAATTTTAAAGGTTTCACTTTTGTATAAGGAGGCAACGCATAAATCTTTTTTTCACGTCCTGCACCAAAAAGCTGCAAAGATTTGTTATTATTTAACTTTGGTGTATCGTATTTTGGTATTGGACTGGGATCC
>ENA-ORXI01001614-ORXI01001614.1-sediment-metagenome-genome-assembly--contig:-NODE-1614-length-17254-cov-10.990685_pt1 | contig 17254 bp, 19 predicted proteins | sample MGYA00237861_ERZ511468 | MGnify/ENA primary metagenome ERZ511468 (study PRJEB26299, sample SAMN06266213) | sediment metagenome | isolation source: Hudson Canyon methane seep mesocosm | place... | reverse complement strand
AATAAGGCATTAACTGAGGCATACCACGCTTGATGTGCTGCCGTATGGGTAAATTGATACGGCCCTGAGACATCACCACAGGCATAAATATTGGGGAAGTTAGTTTCTTGAAAGGCATTAATTTGTACTGTGCGACGATCCGATAATTGCACGCCTAATTCTTCTAAACCATAACCCGCGGTATTGGCGACACGACCAATCGCCAATAACACTTGATCAAAAGGAATGCGCACTTGCTCGCCTTTATACTCGGCGATTAAGATTTTTTCGCCATTTTCGATGATAAATTCTTTTGCTGTATGCTCTAACTTAACGTCTATGCCTTCTTTAATGAAATTAGCCGTCACAACATCTGATACATCCACGTCTTCACGTATCATTAAGCGTGGTGCCATTTCTACTTGCGTCACCTGCACACCTAAGCGATTAAAGGATTGTGCTAATTCACAACCAATCGGCCCACCGCCTAACACCACCATACGTTGTGGTTTATCACGTAAGTTCCAGACATTATCTGAAGTTAAATAATCAATTTTATCTAAACCAGAAATGGGGGGCACAAAAGGACGCGCACCCGCGGCAATGACAATAGAGCGCGCACTAATCGTTTTAACACCGTCTTCAGTAGTGACTTCCACTTCCCAAGGTGAAACAATTTTTGCCGTGCCAACCACTACATCAACACCCAATTCGGTATAACGTTCGACTGAATCATGCGGCGCAACAGTACTTACCACCCCTTGAATACGCTCCATTACTTCGCTAAACTCGAAATCAGCCTGCATGGACTTGATGCCGAATTCTTTAGAGCGTTTAGTCATCGAAATTAACTTACTCGATTTAATCAAGGCTTTGGAAGGTACACAGCCCGTGTTTAAACAATCACCACCCATTTTATTTTTTTCAATTAAAGTCACTTTAGCTTTAACTGCTGAAGCAATATATGAAGTTACCAAGCCAGCAGAACCACCACCAATCACGACGATATTGTTATCGAATTTTTTTGGCTTATTCCATTTTTTATACATTTTATTAGCTCCTATCGCTGCGACAATCTTCTTTGCCATCAAAGGAAACAGCCCTAATAGCACAAATGAACCCAATAAAGCAGGGGATAAAATACCTGTTAATGAATCAATTTTAGCTAACTGCGTACCCGCATTCACATACACGACCGTACCCGCTAACATGCCTATTTGACTAACTCCATAAAATGTCCCTAACCTCATGTTTGTTAAGCCCATTAACAAATTAATCATAAAGAAAGGAAAAACCGGCACTAACCGTAGGGTAAACAAATAAAAACCACCCTCTTTTGCTACACCCTCATCGATTGCTTTAAGACGTGCGCCAAATTTAGTTTTGACCGTGTCACGAAATAAAAAACGTGCAGCTAAAAAGGCTAAGGTTGCGCCAATACTTGAGGCAAAAGAAACAATCAAAGTTCCCCATAACACGCCAAAAACTGCCCCACCCGCTAAAGTCAAAATCGTAGCGCCTGGCAAAGATAAGCCTGTCACTGCCACATAAACCAACATATAAACGGCAACTGCAAGTTTTGGATTGGCGGCACGATAATTTTCAATCGCAGATTGCTGAACTTTTAAGGTCTCTAAGCTTAAATAATGACCTAGATCAAAGTAGAAAAAAGCACCGATAAACGCCGCGATAAAAATCAGCAAAATAATACGAGAGGAAGTCATTTTGTTTCCGTTTAAATAATAAGTTATTAATAAGTCGTGGCCTCGGCCAAAAACTTACAGGACAATTAAGAATAAAAGTCAGCCCGCGTACTCAGTTAGCCCGACACTTCGCTGTTGTGTTAGGCTATTGAGCAATAATCAAGGAACACTCTATGATAAACGTATTTGTTATTTGCACGGGAAATTCCTGCCGTAGCGTGCTCGGAGAAGCCTTATTCAACCATTTAGGGGCAGGACGAATTCAAGCCTTTTCTGCAGGTAGTCACTCCAAAGGAAAAATAAAACCAGTAACACTCGCCACCTTACAACGACACGGATTACCCACTCAGGCGCTTAAGAGTCAATCTTGGAGCGAATTTGCTAATCAGCCTATGGATATTGTCATCACGGTTTGTGACAATGCAGCCGAGGAAAGCTGCCCAGTTTATTTAAATAACGCCATTAAAGTACATTGGGGGCTAACTGAGCCGAGTTATATCCAAGGCTCTGAAGATGAAATCATGGATGCGATTGAACAAACCTACAGGATACTGGAGCAACGGATTAAAAAAATGCTATCTCTATCACTGGAAAGCATGTCACCCGAGCAATTAAGCACAGAACTCAACGCATTAGCTGACAACGAGGATTAAGTCATGACTGAAAAACAACATGATATGGGATTTTTTGAGCGCTACCTGACGCTATGGGTAGGCTTATGTATAGGCACCGGTATTCTACTAGGTGCTTATGCACCGCAATTTGCCAAAACATTAGATAGCATTAGTATCAACGTGAACGGCGCGCCGATTGTTTCTATTCCTATTGCAGTTTGCCTGTTTTTTATGATGTATCCGATTATGGTAAAAATTGATTTTGCCGAAGTCGTCAAAGCTGGAAAAAGCATCAAGCCCGTAACACTGACGCTGCTGGTTAATTGGACGATTAAACCGTTTACCATGTATGCCATTGCTTACTTATTCTTAGGCATATTGCTGCAACAGTTTATCGGTGTAGATGCGGTTGATTTAATCAAAATGCCATTTGGCATAGACTTACCTGTAGGCGGCCATTATGGTTCAGGAACTGTGATCATGCATGAAGACGTAAAAATGCTGGAAGTGCCCTTATGGCGTAGTTATTTAGCTGGCTGCATTTTACTCGGTGTCGCCCCTTGTACAGCAATGGTTTTAGTCTGGGGCTATTTAGCGCAAGGCAATGCGGGACATACCTTGGTTATGGTCGCCATTAACTCTTTGGTCATGTTGCTACTTTATGGCGTTATCGGCGGTTTTCTATTAGGTGTCGGTCAATTACCTGTTCCTTGGCAAGCCTTATTACTCTCGATTAGTATTTATGTCGCCCTGCCATTATTTGCTGGTTATTTTTCCCGAAAATGGATTATTGCGCATAAAGGGCTGGCGTGGTTTGAACATAAATTTCTCCATCTACTCACACCGATCACTATTATTGCCTTATTGCTCACCTTAATCCTGTTATTTTCATTTAAAGGTGCAGTGATCATTGCCAACCCACTCACTATTTTATGGATTGCCATTCCCTTAACGCTACAAACACTCCTTATTTTTTCCATAACCTATTTAGCAGCAAAATTATGGGGGTTTTCTTACGAGAATGCAGCGCCTTCGGCATTAATCGGCGCATCAAATCATTTTGAAGTCGCTATTGCCACGGCGGTTATGTTATTTGGATTGTCATCAGGCGCAGCGCTGGCAACCGTGGTCGGAGTACTAATTGAAGTACCTTTGATGTTAGCGTTAGTTGGTTTTTGCAAGCGCAGTAAAAGCTGGTTTCAAGAGGCAGAATAAAAACACACTATTTTTTAGTCTTTGGGGGCGGTGGCGAGTACTTGTTATCCAAAGTTTTATCAATTTTAACCGCAAGGCTTTCTACCGTTTTAATGGTTAGCTTTATATTGGGGCCTTTTGCCTCAGAAATATAATTACCTATTAACTGAGCATCGCTAACTCGTACTAAATGACCCATTAAATAAGAAAATAAATAACTAGGCTTATGCAGACGACCGACAAGTACGTAATCAGCACCAAATTCCTTACCTAAATTTGCCGCAACGTCATGATGATCAAATAAATAACCCACACCGCTATCTGCAAATTTTTGACTTTCTAAGTCTACATTAATAATCGTGTAATCCGCTCTTCCAAGCTCAGCTTCCAGCAAGGGCTTTATCGAGGCGGTGCGCTTAATTTCAGCAGGTATTCGCGGCTTTAACGTCATATCCTTGAGTTGAAAGTCAAGGATTGCAATTTTGGTTTCTGAAAATGCATTAACACTCGTTAAGCAGAGAGTGATTAAGATCAATAAGCGTTGGATTTGTTTTATATTCATAGCGTTAGTTATCATTAGCGTAACGTCTCATTACTAAAGGGTACAAACAGTTTTTTCAGTTTGTTATTCCTGCATGTTGTTAGGACTTTACCCATGAATAATGAGAACTTACCCATTAGTACGAAATAGTATTTTTACACTAAGCAGCTAGTATTTGTATAGCTTTAATTTTATCTTCCCTGAAAAAACCAAGCTACATATTTTAAATCTATTGGCACTTATTTACTAATACCATTAACTGACCAATCATAATCTATATCCGCATCAATCTCGTAAGCTACCGGTAAATCAGCACGGTAACCGCGAATAAAAGTATCTACTCCACCGACTTTTTCAAAATCCTTTTTGAACCACTTAAAGATTTTAGAGACAAGGACTTCGTCTTTCGCTATGTGTAAGCCTTTTTTATTATTACGTAAAAAAGCATTAGCTTGTTCATCTAACTGTTTATTTAATGTTGTCGCTGTATAAGGTTCGTTTCTTAAATCAGGGCAGCTCACCGAAGCACAAACAATCGCTAAATGAATGCGCGGCTCGCCCATAGGTCGAATTTTGTTATTCTCAACATCATCCAAAGAAACCGTATTCCCCCCTATCGTTCCCGCGTCTTTACCCCAAACTGGCTTAAAAAAACTTCCTACATCTTTAATACTATCTAAAGGCCAGTGATCTACCACTGTTTTTAATGCCAAAATATTATAAGTATTAATATAAAAGGCTAATGTTTCTTCTCTACCTTTTAGAGAGGCAACAGGGTAAGCTGAAACCTGCTGATAAACTTTGTCCACCAAGCCACTTTTCTTTAACGCGGCATAATCTACTAAAGCTAACGGTGTACCATTTTTCTCTCCGTGTTTTACCGACTTCAATACTTCCGCATAATCTTTCCAATCTGGCTCTTGCGCCGCAACATTGCTTGCTAACAATAATCCGGCAATCACTTTTAATACTGAATATTTCATACACCACCTATTTCGTTAAGTTAAAATTTTATATTAACGATAAGTCGAGGGTATTTCTGAAACCTTACACCGATTAAAAATATAGACTCGCCTAAAGATTTTGGGACTCCTGCCGCAAAAATTGATTCGCCACTCGACGAATCAATAATGCCCCTATACATCCTGGAGCTGGACCAACTACGCACAAAAACTGCTTCGTTAATCCTAGCTCAAATGACTCTACGGCTCTTCGGGATAAATTTTTTCCTCCTGAGCGAATTCACAGCTCACTTCAGATTGGAAATTTTCCCTTCGCCTACAGCCGCTATTAATCCATCCAGAATTAATAGCGGCTGTAGGCGGGAGCACCTTTTTTTTGTGAATGACACTCCCTCTTTCAAAGTTTTATTTAAAAACTAACACTAGCTTGTAACCAAAATTTGTGAGTATCAGTTTTAAACTGATCTGCATCATAATAAGCATATTTAGCCAACAAAGATAATGCTTACCAAGCTTCTTAGTCACTAAGAAGTCATATTCATTACCGTAATCAATGCTATTGGTGACGCTTTGAAAGTTATGGTAAACGAACATTAGTTTAGTCCCTAAAACTTTTCCAGCTAATTGCTACGGCTGTTAATACCCCACAACAGTCAACTGATTTTTTGCTAGGTACTTAAAATTCATGTTCCTTAACAATAAACGCCGAAGACTTTGAGTGATCAATGAAATTCCCTTCATCTTCTAGTAACGAAGCCCCCAATTTCTGCCCCTCTGGTGAACTCATCCCCTCCATCAGTGCTTCTTCTGATTCAAACCAAACTTCAGCAATGCCATCATATTCAGGCAACATTCCTCTAGAAGCTCTTAAACCTTCATTCAAAGGCGTATCTATTGTGTGTGATTGTACATATTTTTTTGCGCCCATCGCGTCAGCGTTGCTCATGAAGAATGGGCCATGTTTATTCATCCAGTATTCTTTGAATTCTTCGCGAGTCATGCTTGAGTGGCGTGTTAAACACATAACGAATTTGATCATTTTTCTATACTCCGCAATTTACTAGTTGTTGTGAATGGCTATTAAGTTATTAAATATATCTTACACTCTAGTGATTATTGTCTGTCAAGAAAAGGCTCAAGACCAATATTTAAACTATATAACATTAATCTTATACAACATAGCTCCGAATAATATTCAGAACACGAATTCCCGTTTTTGGCTAAATTACAGCCTATCAACATTAGCTTGAACTATCAGCAATTATTAACATCTCTATTTAAAACCTTACTAACATTATGTTTAGCTGTCTTAGTTAACTTTTGAGTTAAGGCAAACGGTATCGATGAAAGACCATAGTGACTATTGATATGCTCCAACATCGCTAACCATAACTTGGCTGTCATTTCCGAATCATATAAAGCCCTATGAAAATCACCATCAGAAGGGATTTTGGCATATCGAACTAAGGTAGAAAGCTTATGGTTAGCCGCATCTTGATACAGTCGCCTAGACAACAGCATTGAACAGGCAAACTTTCCTGTATATTTTTTAGAAACTCTTTTTAATTCGGCATCTAAAAACCGTTTATCAAATGATGCATTGTGTGCAACCAAATTATGGTCGCCAATAAAATCAGCAAACTCACTCATCACTTCCTTACAAGGCCTGGCATCCTTAAGCATCTCATTAGTGATGCCGGTATAGCTTTCGATAAAGGGATCAACTGGTCGGCCAAGATTCATTAATTCTTGGAATCGGTCTGTGATTTCTCCATTTTCAATTCTAACTGCACCTATTTCAATAGCTCGATCACCATAGGCAGGTGATAGCCCTGTGGTTTCAAAATCCAGTACTACAACGGTATTGGCTTTAGACATTACACTCCTTCTTATTGTTTATTACTCTGACTCAACAAATCAAACACCACTCTAGCAAACCCAGCCGCCTTAGCAGGATCAGATAATAACTGCATCATTTGATTCTGATGTGCTTCATTACTATCCATTACCGCATCATCAATGGCTTTAGGGAAGTCACCTAACATGGCTTGTTCTGGTGTATTGTTAGCTATTTGGCTCATCACCAAAGCATTCTCACTTAGCTGGTCTCTTACGGTATAAGCATAATTCACCAAGTCCTTATCGCTTAGCTCATCGGTGATAAACAGCTCATTCAGCTTGCCAATGATCTGGGATAAAAACGCTTCCTTTTTGTCTTTAGGCTTTGCTGTACCTATTTCATCCCCTGGTGTTAAGTAATCACCAGCTTGTTCTTTGAGCTGAATATCTTGCTGACGAATTTTTGATAAACGATAATGACTTAATACCACACTGTTCAAGTCAATATCATCCTCTTCAATCACTGCTTCACGCAACATGGGGCGCAAGTTTCTAGCATAAAGACTAAGCTTTTCTAGGTCTTTATCATCGTAATCGACAATTTGAGACATAAACTCATAGAAGCGCACAAACGTTCCTAAATCCTTTTTAAAGATTTCTAAAGCACCTTTCTCCTGCTTACATTCCTTAAAGCTATTTTCAGCATTGGCGATTAAAACAGCATCAGCGGTTTTCTTGGTGCGTTCAAAATTATCCTTCTCATGCTTATACACTTCTATAACTGACTTATACCGCTTTTGCCAACGCTCAACCGCAGGCTTACAAATATTAGCTATCGCCGCATTACTTTTGCTCTTTTGTAAAAAGGCATCACAAAACTGCTCCACCTCATGCCATTGAAATATATTTTCTGCACGCAACTTATCAGATAAATCAAAAATCAAATCAGGGTCAGATACATCATCCAGTTCGGCTGTTTGATAATAAGGTTGAAACGCCTCAAGAATATCATCCGGGTCATTAAAGAAGTCCAGTATAAAAGTACCTGTTTCTGCTTTACCTGGATAGGTACGATTTAAGCGAGATAAAGTTTGCACACACTCCACGCCACCGAGCTTTTTATCTACATACATGGCACAGAGTTTAGGTTGATCAAACCCCGTTTGAAATTTATTCGCCACCAGCATCACTTGATAATCATCAGAATCAAAGGCTTTACGTAGTTCTCGGCCTTTAAGATTGGGATTCATATTATGCTCAGTAAACTTATCGCCAATTAACCCAGCTGAACTGGCATCTTTATCACTAAATTCAACTTCACCAGAAAAAGCCACCATGGCGTGTATCTTTTGATAGCCTTTCTCAGTGATGTATTTATCAAAGCATAACTTATAACGCACCGCTTCTTTACGCGAACTGGTCACTACCATCGCTTTGGCTTGGCCGCCTAATAAGCCCATTACGTTATCTTTAAAATGCTCAACAATCACCTGAACCTTTTGCGAGATATTGTATATCGTGCAAACGTACCCACTGATTCAATTTAACCTTGGCTTTTTTACTTTCTACCTCTTGGTCAGAACCTTGAATCTTCATCGCCAGATTATAAGCCACCTTGTAATTGGTGTAATTCTTTAACACATCCAGAATAAAGCCCTCTTCTATCGCTTGGCGCATACTGTAAACATGATAGGCTTCGGGCTTATTCTTCTTGGAGGGTGCTTCACCGGGATTTGGTAAGCGGCCAAACAATTCCAATGTTTTGGTTTTAGGGGTGGCGGTAAAAGCTAAATAACTAAGGTTAGATGAAGCTCGGCGTGAGGCTACCGCAGCATCTAAAATATCTTCAGTGCTTAACTCTTCATCGGTACTATCCACCATCAACACTTCTTTTAACTGCCGTGCGGTTGAGCCTGTTTGTGATGAATGCGCCTCATCGGCAATCACCACATAATTACGTTCTTTTAAGCTAACGCTGTTTTCTATGGCTTTTAAGACATAAGGAAAAGTTTGAATGGTCACAATAATAATCGGCTGTGAATTCTCTAAAGCACTCGCCAATTTTTCAGATTTAGAACCATCACCTTCTTGATTATTAATACGCCCCACCACACCCTCAACACTGGTAAATTGTGAGATGGTTTCTTGTAACTGGGCATCCAATACATTTCTATCGGTGACAATAATAATGGAATCAAACTGTTTATTACCACTGGCATTATGTAAAGACGATAACTGATGTGCGACCCAGGCAATCGAATTAGATTTCCCTGAACCTGCACTGTGTTGAATGAGGTATTTATGACCAGGGCCTTCCGTTCGAGCAGCCTCAACCAGTTTATTTACCACATCCCATTGATGGTAACGTGGAAAGATCAAGGTTTCTTTTTTAGTCTTGCGACCTTCCCAGTCTTCTTTTTCTTCAATCTGCAAATGCACAAAGCGCGCTAGAATCTTTAACAAATTATCGGGCAGTAATACCTCATTCCATAAATAATCGGTGGCATATTGATTGATGTCTGTCGGTACATCATTACCTGCCCCACCCTCTTTAGTGCCTTTGTTAAACGGTAAGAAATAAGTAGCATCGCCCTCTAATCGGGTTGCCATATACACTTCATATTGGCTGACAGCAAAATGCACCAAGGCACCGCGTTTAAAGCTTAATAAGGGTTCGGGTTTTTTAGTGGCAGGATCAATAGCAAAGCGTGTGGTTTTATATTGTTTAATGGCATTCTGTACTGCCTGTTTGCGCTAAATGCTCTTCTGTTGCCCAAGGACTATAAACTAATTCAGGAACAACACGACAACGGTTCTGTTTGTATCGAGCCAAGGTATCAGGGTTTAAATCATGCTCGGGTTTAAACTGACATAAACTAAAGCGTGTACCTCAGTCACGCAAGTCATGACGTAAAACACCTAAAGTACCAAAAGTACGCATTTCCTTATTAGCAGCATTGGGATCCGCTTTATTCAGCTGGGTTGCTACCCGTTCTAAAAACTTTTGTTCTGGGTTATTGGGGTAAAGTGCACAGAATTTTTGCCACTGGCTGTCTTGTGTTTCTTTAACAAAGCCTAAGATATCTTCTTCATATAAAGCCAATTTACGATTGTAGTTTCCGGGTTTGCCTAACAGCCAGCCATTAGCGACTAGCTGCTTAATCATATCGTTTTGAATCACACTTTCGTTTGATTTGTTATCCATTTATGCCCATCCTACCTTATTCATGTCCGATACCATCAAAATCATCTTTGATTAAAACATTTGGCTCATACCACCCTTTATCTACCGCTTTCTGAAATGAGCTGTATTGCCAATCGCTAGGCTTATCAGCATAACCATGCTTGATGGGATTAAAATGAATATAGTCCATATGACGCCGCCAATCATCCTCATTTCGAATACAATGCTCCCAAAAACGGCGTTGCCATATTCCTTTTTCACGCTTCTTAATTTTAGAGGGGCTGGTAGCTTCCTGAGGTAATCCCGATGAAAAAATTCGTTTAATCACCATCCATCGTTTTGAAAAATCAGCGTCCCCTTCGGGCAATCGCCATAGGGTATGTAAATGGTCAGGCAACACAACCATCGCTTCAATTTCAAATGGATGCCGCTCTTTACACGCTTTAAAAGCAGTTCGTAACCTTTCAATATTTTCAATTAATAACGGCTTACGGTTTGCTGTAGCAACTGTAAAAAAATACCATGCTCCAGGTTGATAATAACGTCTATATTCCATAAATATTTCCGTATATCCATCTTATGATATTAAATTGATGGGCACGGGATAAAGCCCCTTTGCCCATCCTACCTACAACCTATTAATAAACCTCTTCATGAGAGCCTATATTAACTAAAATAATTTCCTGCTCAGTAACTAACAATTCCAGTGTTATGCGATAAGACATATTAATTGACACAGACTGTAAGGGTTTAAGATTACCTTTTAAAGCATGCAAGCGTAATGAAGGGTGTGAGGGATTAAGCTCTAACAATTGCAAAGTCTTTAAATACTGAGATTTCAACTCTGGGTGACGTTTAATAAAACGTAATGCACGGCGGTTATACTGTTCAGTAAAAACCAGCGTATAACTCACAGCATCGCTTCCAAGCGTTTAAGATGATCTTCGGGAGACTCTTTTACAACACGTCCTGCCTCAATATCAGCCTTTGATTCACTAATCGCTGCACTCAACTCACATTCACGCAAATACTGATAATGAGCAATATCTACTACGACAAAACGCTGCTGACCACGTACAGAAATAATTGCCTCAGCTTTCTCCTGTAATGCCGACTGAATCACAGCCACCCCTTTTGTTTTTAAATCATTCGCAGTAATCATGGTAACAACCCCAGCTTAAATAACAATATTAATCATACGCTTTATCGCACTCTAAATAAAGTGATTTACACTAAAATTGCCCCTCTTCACCCCATAACACCCCCGTAGGATGGGCAAAGGAGGTACGACGTGCCCATCATTTTTTTGGTCAAATTTGATGGGCACGGGATAAAGCCCCTTTGCCCACCCTACCTGCTCTTCCCTGTTCATGCGGTGATACCCTTATTGTCTTTATTTGGGGCTTGCCAGTTTCTTACATCTATTTTTCCTGTGACGGCTGCTGAGATTAGAGCTGTTCGGCGTTCTTGCAACAACTTGATTTGTCGCTCTGCCATACCCCTCAAATCATCATACCTAGAGTTAATATCTATGATTGATTTAAGAACCTCCTCTATTTCACCTACAGGTGGTACTGGAACACTGATGTTTTTAAATTCATCCCAATATAAACGTAGTCTAAAATCAGTAATACCTCTTGAAAACCGTTTCAATTCAGCAACCGCACCAGATGTTCTTAATACCAATTCAAAGTAATGCGAATTCAATCTAGTTTTAGGGTTACAAATAACATAAGCTGGGCTAACAAGTCCTGGTAATTTCGATGCCCCAAAGCCACCTTGCCATGCACGCATCATGTTATAAGCTAAAAAATTGCTATGAACTATTTTATAGAGAGATCTATCCTCTGACCTCTGTACTTTACGGTCTAGCTCACCTTCATTAAGTTCTTTATCAGATATACCATGATGAATCGAAACACTCAAAACTGGATAATCAAGCTCTTCATCTGTTTTTGCTCTCACGCTATTTTCTGAAAAAAGTAAATTTATTCTCCGAATATCCCAATGCTCAGGCACTTCACCCAACCACTCAACACCTGAATCACGCATAAGGGCGTTAGTATTTAAACCTTTGGTCACGGCATGGCTAATCACTGCCTGACGTTTTTCTTTTAGCAGTTTGATCAGCTTTTGTTGTTTTTCGATCAGGGTATCGATTTTGGCGGTTTCGTGGTCGAGGAAGTTGGCTATTTGTTGCTGATCTAGATAGCTAGGTGAACTAATTTTTAAAGATGCGACAACCTCTTGGTTAATATTTGGCTGCCCAGCACCAGAGGCTAAATTAATTATGTCTTGCCTAAATGCTAGGAGCCAATAATAAAGATATTTATTATCTACCTCATTAGATTTAGTCATAACACAGCACGCTTGATTTGTAGTAGCTTCTACTCCAAGTATACCCAAACGTCCTATTGTTGCTCCATACATAGCTATAGCTACTGAGCCTTGCGGATATTTCCTAAGCGTTGGAAACTTTCTTATAGTTTCCTCAGTAATATTCTTGCTTGTACTAACAATTTCTTTTTCACGTAGTTCACCCGTTGTTACCCAAGGTATATTACCACCATAGAATTTATCAGAATTACTTGGCGGTGTCGTTCCAGAGCCAATCTCCTCGTATGCATGGTTTAACTTCCACATTTCCCAATGAGATGGAATATTCCCCAACCACTCAACCCCAGAATCCTTATATTCCTTATAAGCCTGATATTTAGCACTCATAAAACACTCCCCACCGCGTCATCCCCGAAGTCTTTTATTGGGGATCTATTGTTGGCGCATGGATTCCTGCTAAGAGACTGCAGGATGAACTGTGCTTAATGTCAACTAAATTATCATTAAGCATACTCTTTTGAAAAAGGTTCCCCACTTTTTATAACCCCAAAAACTTGGCGAATAAGTTTGTGAGCAATAGCTACTTTTATTACTTTTTCGGGCTTTCCTTTCCCTGATAAATGCTCATATAGTGTTATGCATTGCTGATTTTTTCTTTTGGCTGTCCAGCTACACATGTACAGCATTGATCGCATCCTGCTATTCCCTACCTTGCTAATATGAGCTCGCCCTTTAACGCTAGTTCCCGATTCAAATGTTCTTGGACTCATTCCAATATAGCTAATAAATTGCTTAACTTGAGCATGTGAAAATTTCTTAAATCCATCGGTTATACAAATCATCATTGTTGCTGTTTTGGGGCCAACGCCTGGAACACTCGTGACTAAATCAAACGTTTCCGAATAGTGCTCTTTAACGAGCTTAAGCATGCCCTTATCAAGTTGTTTTATGGCATTATCAACAGCGGCAACCATGTCATTTAATACTTGAGTGACTTCATCATTTAAATGAGTCAAAGCGTTCAATGCCTCTTCACTATTACTCAGTGCAGTACGTTGTTTTATCAATTGATGGCGAACAGTATCATACTGTTTTAAATGACCTATTTCTATTTTATCCGGCTGCCAAAAATAAAGGTCTGTTGAAGATAAAATAATTCGTCCATACTCATAAATAAGCTTGGCATCTGCCTTATCTGTTTTAGTTCTTTGTAAACTCATTTGTGAAAACCGTTTTATTTTTAATGGGTTCTCTGCAATAACCTTTATACCTACCTGATAAAGATAATGGGCTAAATTTAAATGATAATTGCCTGTTGCTTCCATGATGCAAATGGCGTCGTCACCAACCAAATGAAGCAATATTTTGTAGTCTTTTTCTGTCTTGTCAATTAGCTTGGCCGGTTTGGTTGTGATTTTAATGCGTGCTTTTTACGGTAACTTTCTCCTTCTATTTTATAAATGTCATATAAGGCCGAGTCTCAGGGGTGAGTTAGCCCAAGATAACGAAACCCACAGGTTCGCGAGATACGGTAAATGACAAGGTTGCGTAGTGAAAGTTCACGTTCTTATCTGGGGAGATCTGTTTAGCGTGCGATGCAGGTTGTTGTGCAAATAGTCAGGTGGGCTCCTGCTTAAAATGTCCAGGCGAACTGATGGCTATTCATCAGAAATCGAGCAAATTCTAATAGCAACGCAACAACTGGACATAGCGCTTGTTTGGGCAATCATTCAAGTGATTAAGCAGAAGTCAGCAGACGGCATAGTAGCCAAATGCCCATCGTAATGGTTGGGACACGGTGAAGGCCTGAACCTTTGTCAAAGAGGAGCCGAGCTTGCCTTTCTCATGCTAGACATGAGAGGCGGCAAGATGTCGCAGCTAGCTTTGGGATTGATTGCGAGGCCGCAATTGGTTTTATTACGCGAAGGAAGCGCCCCGTGCGGACCCGCATGCGGGGAGGGCTGTAGAGAAACCAGCCCTTACCCGATTTAGATTGTTTGAAATTTAACTAACTTGGACGGTAACATGTTTCCCTGCTCTTTCTAGCATATCAACTAAAGCATCAATACTAAATTTTCCAGTTTTTCCACGCATAATATCCGATATTCTTGGGCGTGTAACATGCAATAAATTTGATGCATCTTCTTGTTTAAGTTTTTTTTCTTTTATCCATTCGCTAATTTGACACATTAGCTGAGCTTTAATTTTTAATTTACTCGCTTCTTCAGTGGTAAACCCCAGATCTTTAAAAACATTACCATTTTCAGGCGTAATATAAGCAACAGATGTATCAATACTATTCATTATTTAGTCTCACTCTTTATTGCTTTATACCGAGCTTTAGCAATATTAATATCATTTTGATTCGTTTTTTGAGTCTTCTTTTGGAATGCATGAAGCACATAAATTTTCTCTGAAAACTGTGCTACATACATGGCTCTAAAAGCCCCATCCTGATCATAAATACGAATTTCTTTAACACCAGAACCGACTTTTTGAAAAGGCTTCCAATTTTCAGGCTCAAGTCCGTTTTGAACTCGGTGAAGTTGATATCCAGCTTCTCTTTTCACATCATCAGGTAAAGCGAGTAAATCTTTAAGGCTTGATCCGACCCAATAAATTGGCTTTTCTTTTTCCATATAACCCAATGTATCAAATTATATACATTTCGTCAATTTCCTTTTTTACTCTTCCCCATTGCGAATACTTTGAGAAAATCTAACGCCAAATTCAGTGGCCGCTGGCAGAAATACGATTAACTCTGCAAACACACCAAACTATGATATAAAATGACCGTTAAAAGAAAGCTGCGCTGCCAGTGGTCGACTGGAATTTTTTGTTAGCACAATTCAATACTATCTATCTCATCAATTGCAATAGAGTCATAATCCACGCATTCTGAAAATTCTTCTAAATCTATGTTATCTCGATCAATGGCAATAGATGCAGTTCCTTTTACTATAATTTCAAACTCATCTTCTGCTTCAAAATAATGATCATTATGATCTGATACTGATGGTACATGCTCTCTATCAGAATCCATACAATAATAATCTGATTTAAATATATAGTAGATAGCACCAACCACAATTTTTACGCTAAATGGAATACCAAACAAACCATTTCCGTAATATGCTAACTCTGAAAAACATAATTCAATATATTCAGCTTCATCGTACCCATTAATAATTGCTTCATTATTATCATCTGGTATAGATGAATCTTCAATTGATTTCCAAACTATAGCCTCACCAATTTTATTGGATATGTTACTAGATATTTCATTGTTTTCATTCTCAAAGCTTTCAATAGCATGTTCTATGGCATCCAAATTAGAAAGTAAATCTAGATCTTTTAGTTCATTTTGAATTACAACTGATTCAATAAATTCTGGTAAATTTTTATAAGTAAAAACTGTATCAACTTGAGAAAATGCATCTCTTACTTTTTTATCATCAGCAACAACATGAATTTGGTGCTTTCCGACATGCAATTTATTTATTGCCTGCACAACAAAACTATCAGGAATATCCTCTCGTACTTTTGCTTGTTTAAACGGAGGTTTACCTTGAAAATAAGCCTCAAGAGCATCATGAGCTTGCTCCAAACAAAGAGGATACCTATTTGCATTAATACTATTTGCCCAATGTATCAATTGGATTTCGGCATCAGTTAGAATACTTTCGGACTCTGCTTCTAATGAAGCCTTTATTGCATTCACCTTTTCCAAAACATCTTGAGACAGTTGTTTTCTTGACAACCCTGATAAACCAGATAACGCTTTTGTTAAATCTTTTGAATAAATTTCGCGTTGCTGCGTTTGAAATTCACGTTCAACTATGTATGGAATATGCAGCTTAACCAATCCAGCATTTGCTAGTTTTTCAATTGCTTTGAAGTTTAAACTAGTCCTATCAGGATTATTCCGATAAATATTTGTATCCAAAACCACGTGAATCAAACTAATTCCTCCAAAGTGCTAACACTGTAATAACTGGCTCTGTCCAGTTGATTAATTGGTTATGAAAGCGTGGCAGTACGTCAGCTTTCATTATCTAGTCGAATTTTAATTTAAACCAGCTTGGCAAGCGTCAAGCTTAAATTAGTGAGTAGTGCTTCATGACTTCATATATCGCCATACTGATACTTAATATAATTGCACTTATTGCAATTCTTGTTGCTCGTTCTGAACTTGCAGTTGCTCGTTCCGAAATCACAAGAGCCTTACGAGAAATTAATAAGCTTTCTTCTTCACGATTATCCGACCGTTCAATGCGTTCTGTTTCACGCTTAAAATCTTGCAATGATAACCATTCTTCTGAAACTTTTCGTCTACGCTCAGACCAATGACAGATTCGTTCCCTAACTTCATCTTCACCAAGTTTTTCACATTTTTCAAACATAGAGCGAGAATATGATTTTATTGGCCACTTTGAAGCATACCTATACCTTAATTGATGATTGTCGTCATAAAAGTATTCTATGTCTTTGTTTGATTTTGGTGGGTCTTTTTCTGGTTCTTCCATTGTTAAATATTGTCAGCTTTCAGTTGTCCAGGATCAACTTGGCATAAATCAGGACTGCTTTTGATCTTTCGATTTAAAGCAATACAGTGTTGTCTCTCGCTAAAAAAGCAAGAAGATAACGAGGTAGGATCACCCGACACAAATAGCAGTATATTGAATTGAATTTACTGCGCTTATTTTAATAAAAACATAGCCTCAAAAAACCCGCCAGCTTATTTGTGGTCGAGTGCATCCGGTGGTTATGTTGCGACCCTAAGAGGAGATAAGAAATGTATGAAGAACTGCCCCAAAAATTGATAGAACTGTCATTTAATGAACCTGTGTTTAAGGCGACTATTGACGCACATAAAAAGCACGGAACTAAATACGAACAAA
>ENA-ORXI01001612-ORXI01001612.1-sediment-metagenome-genome-assembly--contig:-NODE-1612-length-17259-cov-3.423757_pt1 | contig 17259 bp, 17 predicted proteins | sample MGYA00237861_ERZ511468 | MGnify/ENA primary metagenome ERZ511468 (study PRJEB26299, sample SAMN06266213) | sediment metagenome | isolation source: Hudson Canyon methane seep mesocosm | place... | reverse complement strand
ATCTCCATCTTTTACCAAGTAATCCACACCCTCAGTTCTTAGTTTTCCAGCTGATTTAGCTCCTGCTTCACCTTTAAATTTAATAAAGTCCTCATAAGAGATGGTTTCAGCTCTAATAAAACCCTTTTCAAAGTCTGTGTGTATTTCCCCTGCAGCCTCAGGTGCGGTTACTCCTTTTTTTACAGTCCAAGCCCTAACTTCTTTTGGACCTGCAGTGAAGAAAGTTTGAAGGTTTAGCATGCTGTAGCTTTCTCTTATTAATTTATTCAAACCAGGCTCATCCATTTGCATTTCATTTAATATTTCAAGCCGTTCTTCTTTTTCTAACTCTGCAATCTCTGACTCAATTTGATTGCATAATGCAAGTACTCTAGATCCTTTAGATTTAGCATATTCTTGTAACTTTTTAAGTAGAGGGTTACTTATTTGGGGCTCTCCTATGTTTGCAATATAAAGACAAGGTTTCATGGTAATAAGTTGCAGATCTCTAAAAAATTTGTCTTTATTCACAGACATTGAAGAATCTCTACCCAAAACCCCTTGACTCATTTCTTTCTCAAGAGTTTGAAGTCTCTCAACTTGTTCTGAAGCCTTTTTATCGCCACTTCTTACAACTCTTTCCAGTTTGTCCTTGGCCTTTGAGACTATTTCAATATCTGCAAGAAGTAATTCAGTCTCGACTACCTCCAAATCCACTATAGGATCAATTTCTTCATGAACATGAAGAATATTTTTATCTTCAAAACATCTGACTACATGAATTATTGCTTGAGTTTCCCTTATATGAGATAAAAATTGATTGCCTAAACCTTCTCCTTTGCTTGCACCTTTTACTAGCCCTGCAATATCTACAAATTCAGTAGTAGTCGGAATTGTTGATAGTGGATTAACTAAGCTTGAAATGAAATTGAGACGATCATCTGGTACAGGTACTACGCCTTGGTTCGGCTCTATAGTACAAAAAGGAAAATTTTCAGCATCTATACTGGCTGAAGTTAAAGCATTAAATAAGGTTGATTTACCAACATTAGGTAATCCTACGATTCCGCACTTCAAACTCATTTTAAAACAATAAATTTTAGGTATGCAACTCAAGCATTGCTCGTTGCCAATTACCTTGAAAGATTAAGTTCATTATGTCCAAAGTACTCTCAAAAGAAGTATCCAATATAGCTCTTTCTTTTTTATTTACTTTGCCTAAAACATACTTGACCACATCTTTGCCATCTCCTGGATGGTCTATGCCAATTCTCATTCTCTTAAAAGATGAATCACCTTGAAGACTGTCAATTATATTTCTTAATCCATTATGACCACCATGACCTCCTCCCTCTTTTAATTTAATTTTTCCTAAAGGTAGATCTAGCTCATCGTGGATCACCAATATGTCTTGTGTAGGCAGTTTTAAATAACTCTTTATTGCCGAAGCAGTTTTTCCACTTTCATTAACATAAACTAACGGAATGCAAAGATGGATCTTTTTTTGTTGTAACTTTTTGCACCCATATAAACCAAAGAACTTATCTTCTTTGGAGAAAGAGACTTCTATTTTCTGGGAAAGAAATTCTACAAATTCAGCACCGCAATTATGCCGACTTTTCTCATACTCTTTTTCTGGATTGCCCAACCCAATTATGAGCAAATTGTTAGATGACATACTCTAAGGAATAGTTATTCTTTTTGTCCTTTCTTTGAAGAATCTGATTCTTCGCTTTCTGAAGGAGAGTCTTGACCTTCTGGTGTATCTTCAGTTTCTCCTTCTTCTCCTTCTTCTCCTTCTAGTTCTTCTCCTTCAAGTTCCACTTCTTCTTCCTCAATAATCATTTCTCTTGCTTCAGTTATTGAAACAACAGCTTGATCTCTATCTTCAGCTTGTGCAAGTAAGGTAATTTCAACACCTTCAGGGAGCTTTATTTCACTCAGAGATACTGTGTCTCCAATATCCAATTCTAGGACATCAATTTCTAATTGTTCCGGAAGGTTTGATGCTAAACATGAAATTTCTACATCATTAATTAAGTGATTAACTTGTCCTCCACTAGCTTTTACTCCAACACAATTTTCGTCATTTAAAGTCCTTATCGGAACAACTAATGTAATTTTGGAGTCAGGGTCAACTCGCATAAAATCTGCATGAAGAACTCTTGAGGTTGCAGGGTGTCTCTGGATTTCTTTAATCACTACATCAACCTCTTTGCCTTCAATAGAAATTCTAAGTATTTGTGTAGCAAAACCAGCAACTTCAGATGCTTTTACTATATCCTTTTCCATAATGGATATTTTTTTAGGCTCTTCTTTACCCCCGTATACAACACCTGGAATAAAGCCAGATCTTCGTAGGTTTCTGTTAGAAGATTTTCCTTCAGAACTTCTTTCTGCAGCAGATAAATTAACCTGTTCGCTCATTTATTTTTCTCCTTAGTAAAGAATTATAAGAACATTGCGCTAATTGACTCTTCATTATTAACTCTCCTGATAGCTTCAGCTAGTGTGGGGGCTAGAGATATAACTCTAATCTTTTTACAAGCCTTTGCGGAATCAGAGAGCGGTATGGTATCGGTTACTACTAATTGATCAAGCTTTGATTTATTAATCTTTTTAATAGCGTCTCCTGAAAGTACTGGGTGGACAATGTAGGCAAAAACTTTTCTTGCTCCTTTATCTTTTAAGGCACTCGCAGCATTACAAAGAGTTCCAGCTGAATCAACAATATCATCTATTAAGATGCATTCTTTGTTTTCCACCTCTCCTATAACGTTCATTACTTTAGATTGGTTGGATTCGTCCCTAACTTTATCTATTATTGCTAGATCAGATAATCCCAGTACCTTAGCAAGAGCCCTTGATCTAATAACACCTCCAGCATCAGGAGAAACCACTAAAATGTCGTTAAGCTCCAAGCTTACAATGTCATCATGTATGACTCTTGTTCCATAGACATTATCTACTGGAATATCAAAAAACCCTTGTATTTGTTCAGAATGAAGTTCAACTGTTAAAACTCTGTCTATGCCTGATCTTTCAAGAATATCAGCTACTACTTTTGCGCTTATAGGAACTCTTTCAGATCTAACTCTCCTGTCTTGTCTAGCGTAGCCATAATAAGGAATGACGGCTGTAATTCTGCTTGCTGAAGATCTTTTTAAAGCATCAACCATTATTACTAGTTCCATTAGGTTCTCATGGGTTGGAGGACAGGTAGGTTGTATAAGAAAGACATCCATGCCTCTTACATTTTCCTGTATTTTTACACTTATTTCTCCATCACTGAATCGTTCTACTTTTGAACTACCCAGTTTTAGTTTAAGTTTTTTTGCAACATCCTTTGACAAACTTAGATTTCCATTTCCTGAGAAAAGTATTAATTCTGGTTTTCCTGCTTGCATAATCTTATTTTACTATACCTGGTTGGGGTGGCAGGATTCGAACCTGCGAATGGTGGCATCAAAAGCCACTGCCTTACCGCTTGGCCACACCCCAACATTTTGGGTGCGTATTTTATTCCATTAACAGTCTTAAAGGCGAATCATCTAAACTTTTTACTAAAATTCCTTCAGGAAAGCCCATAAGAGCCTTCTTTGCTTCTTTCTCGGTTTCGAACGATAAAAATAGAGTTGAGCCTGTACCTGAAAGCTTAGGCTTTCCTAATTTCTCTAAAGAACCGAAGATATTCTTTATTTCTGGAAATTTTTCTTTAGCCCAGTTAGTAAAGGTATTGTTGGAAGAACCCTTTAAAAAATCTTCTTTTGTTATAGGGGAATTTTTTGGGAGCTGAAAATCATTGAATGCTACCTTAGTACTGATATTCGTTTTGGGGAAAGCCAATAAAAACCATCGATAAGGTAGAGTTAAATCTTTAAAAATTTCTCCTCTTCCCTCAGCCCAAGTGTTTTTACTATGAATAAAAAAAGGAACATCTGAACCAAGTTCAAGACCAATTTCTATTAACTTATCTTTTTTAAGCTGAGTTCCCCATAGTTTATTTAGAGCTATTAATGTAGTAGCTGCGTTTGAACTTCCACCGCCAAGACCTTTTTCCATAGGTATTTTTTTTTCTAAGATGATAGTAGCGCCTTGAGATGTTTGGGTTATTTTCTTCAAAAGATGGGCTGCTTTAAGAATTAAATTATCTTTGATAGGAAAGGGGCTCTCAATGAGATCAATTTCTTTATTAGCGAATTTAAATTCAATTTCATCATATAAATCGATCAGTTGGAAAACAGTTCTAAGTTCGTGGAAACCATCTGTTCTTTTTTTTATTACCTCTAAATGGAGATTCAGTTTTGCTGGAGATTTAACTTTCATTAGTCGTTAAATCAGAGTTATTTTTTTTAAAATAAATTCAATCGAAGAATCCCCGTTAACAAAGCGTGTTTTGGCTGGAACCTCAAATCCAGTAATTTTTTGCGAACTTTCAGGATAATCAATGAACCAAGCATCTATCCTATTTATATACCCTTTTCCTAATATTATTGAAATAAGCTGGCCAATTTCTAACCTTTGAGGAAAAATCTCATAGGAAAAACCTTGTTCTTCAGTATTAATTAATTCAGATAGAAAAATTAAGTCTTGGTATTGGAAATTCAATTCCTTCTCAGGAAGCAGGTAATTCTTTCCCAAAGTTAGATTTATTAAGTTATTTTGTTTTTTAAGGATAAAGTACCCATTTTCTTGAATACTGTTTATTTTGATTTTAAATTTACCCTCTATAGTAAAATCCTCATTTTGATTAATAATCTGAGTAGAAGGGGTAAGTTTAGAGTAAGACACACAGCTCATTAAGACTGATGTAATCAGAAATATTACAGGTAGGTTTCTAATCTTTATATTGAGTATAGTCACTTCAAAATTACCTAGGTTTGCGAATTAAATAAATGATTGACAGTATTTTAAATAAATTATCAGAAGTTGCAGAACGATTTAAGGAAATAGAGGCGTTGTTAAGTCAGCCTGATGTAACACGAGATCAAAAAAGATACATTAGTTTAACAAAAGAATATTCAGAGCTTTCTCCAGTTGTTGAAGCTTATACAGAAATTTCATCAATTCAACAAGCAATAAAAGAAGCTTCTCAGATGGCTCAAGATAAAGACGAAGATATTCAGAAATTAGCCGAATCTGAATTAGAAGATCTTAAAAATAAACTTAATTCCATTGAAGCAGGGTTGAAAAGTCTTTTACTCCCTAAAGATCCTGATGATTCTAAAAATGTGTTTTTGGAAATACGAGCAGGAACTGGAGGAGATGAAGCTGCTTTGTTTTCTGGTGATTTATTCAGGATGTATTCAAGAGTAGCAGAAAGAAGAAACTGGAAGATCGAAGTTATTAGTGTGAGGGAAGGGGATCACGGAGGTTATAAGGAGTTAGTTACTCGAATTGAGGGAAGAGAAGTGTTTAAGCATCTTAAATTCGAAGCTGGGGTGCATAGAGTACAAAGAGTTCCAGAAACCGAGTCTCAAGGAAGAATTCATACCTCGGCTTGTTCAGTGGCTGTTCTTCCAGAGTTGTCAGAATTATCAGAAATTGAAGTGGATAAGAATGATTTACGTATAGATACTTTTAGAGCTTCCGGAGCAGGTGGACAGCATGTAAATAAAACTGATTCTGCTGTCAGATTAACCCATATTCCATCAGGCATAGTTGTCGAATGTCAGGACGGACGTTCACAACATAAAAACAAAGAAAAGGCTTTAACTTTATTAAAAGCCAAATTGCTAGACTCTGAGAAAGAAAAAAAAGAAGCTCAACAAGCTGAAAACAGGAAAGTTATGGTAGGTTCAGGAGATAGATCAGCAAAAATTAGAACTTACAATTTTCCTCAAAACAGAATAACTGACCATAGGATTGAAATCTCTATTCATAACTTAGACTCTTTTCTTGATGGAGATATTGAAGAAATGACTTCTGCTTTGCTTGAAGCAAATCAAGCACAGGCATTAGCCAACCTAGAGAAAGACTGAATATGACCCAATCTGTGCAAGGATTTATTAAAAAAACTGTAGCTTGTTCAGAAAGAGGCGAGTATATAAAGGTTTTGGACCTAGAATTTATGGCATGCAGTTTACTCGGTATTGAAAGATCCAAATTATTTTCTTCATCTATTACTCTTGAAAAGAAAGATAAAACAAAATTTCTTTCTATGATAAGAAGGAGAAATAAAGGAGAACCACTTGCTTATATTTTGGGTTCAAAAGGGTTTTGGAATTTAGATATAGAGGTAAATAATAAAGTCCTAGTTCCTAGACCTGAAACTGAGATTATAGTGGAGGATGTTTTATCAAATATTAACCAAAAGTATTTGAATGTGTTAGATCTAGGTACAGGTAGTGGAGCCATAGGTTTGTCTTTAAAGAAAGAAAAGAAGGAATGGAATGTGTATTGTTCGGACCTTTCTGAAGATGCTCTAGAAGTTACCCAACGAAATTCATTGAAGCATAATTTAAACATTCATCTAATATGTTGCAACTGGTTGAATGCTTTTAAGCCCAATAGTATTGATTTATTAATTAGCAATCCTCCTTATGTTAAAGAAGGTGACATTAGGCTTCATTCTGATGGTTTGAACTTTGAACCGCCTAATGCTCTCATTTCAGGTATTACAGGCATGGAACACTTATTTTCTATTGCCTCCTTTTCTAAAAGGCATTTGAAAAAAAGAGGTTATTTATATCTTGAACATTCACCTGATCAGGCCAAAGAGCTTAAACTTTTCTTAAAAGAGCTGAATTTTAAAAATATTTCTGAAATATTTGACTTAAATGGAGACAAGAGGGCCATTAAAGCCCAGAATTTTTAAATAGATGATGGATAAAGGATTCCTTTCTTTTAGTTTGACTGAATTTGATGGACAAATAATGAAATTAGAAGGTTTAATTAGTTTGTAAAATTTGTGGCTAAAGTAATGTTAAATAAAGGATATATCGAAGGGTTTTATGGAAGACTGATGAGTCTGAAAGATCGAACTGTGATTTTGAATAAATTATCAGAGCTTTCTATGGATTTTTATATATATGGCCCTAAAGAAGATCCCTTCCATCGTTCAAGTTGGTCTTCTATTTACCCTGAAGATAAGACAGAAGATCTTCAGAAGTTTAAAGAAATAGGAGAAAAATTAGGAATAAGAACTTACATGGCTCTATCCCCCCTTATTAGCCCAAAAGACAATCTAAAGGAGGGAATTAAGTCTATCGATAAGAAAATAAAACAATTTAAGGACATAGGCTTTAAAGATTTTGCCATATTTTTTGATGACGTAGATTTTGAAAGAAATGAGATATTAGCCAAGACACATTCAGATATTCTGAACTCCGTTTCTGACTCAATTAACCAAGACAATCAGGACGCTCTTATTTTCTGCCCAACTGTTTATTGCAATAGGTTTACAAAAGGAGAATTAAAAGATTCGCCTTATCTTAAAGCACTTTCAAAAGAGGTTCCTGAAACCATACCCATGTTATGGACCGGAAAAGAAGTTGTTAGTGAGACAATAAACGATGCGGATATCTTCTCCTTACAACAAGTTATAAAAAACCCCATAATTATATGGGATAACTACTATGCAAATGACTATTGCCCAAGGAAACTATTTATTGGTGATTATCAAGGGAGAGACTTTTCAGAAAATAGTCCAATGGGAATAGGAATTAATCCCACAGGTCTACCCATTACAGATTCGATCATTCTTTCACAAGTAGAGGGTTCTAGAAGTACTAAAGACATTTTGAGAAAAAACAATGTACCTGACTGTTTTGAAAAGATTTTACCTTTCTTTAATGGTCCTTTTAACAAAGTTCCTGCATTAGAAGGTTTAGAAAATATTAAATCTTTACTTAAACTTTCAAGCCCACTATGCATAGACTAGAAAAGTGAATTGCAGTTGGAATGGGCACCTTATTTATGGAATTTTTTTATTGATCTAAATTTTCTTATGAAACTCTACAAGTCAGAAGATCAAAAGGGACTTGAAGAGTGGGCTTCTCAAAGATATTCTAATCCGTTAAACGAAATTATATTTAGAAGAAATACAGATAACTAAGAGGAAAAAAAATGCTAGGAAATATGCAAGATGGCCAGTTATTGATATCTGGCTTAATTGAACATGCTGAGATATATCATACTGATACAGAGATTGTATCGAGAACCGTTGAAGGCCCAATACATAGATATACACTCAAGGATGCTGCGAATAGATCCAGAAAGTTAGCGAATGCACTAGGAAAACTTGGTTTACAACAGGGTGATGTTGTGGGCACTTTAGCTTGGAATACCTTTAGACATTTTGAATTATATTTTGGGGTCTCAGGAATAGGTTGTGTAGTAAATACAGTTAATCCAAGACTTTTTCCAGAACAATTGATTTATATAATAAATCACGCTGCAAATAAGTATCTTTTTGTAGATTTAACTTTTGTACCGCTTGTTGAATCAATTAGTGATTCCCTAGAAGGCATAAAAGGAATCATCGTTCTTACAGATAAAGAACATATGCCTGACACCGATCTAAAAAATGTAATTTGTTATGAAGAGTTAATAGCCGATGAGCCAACTGAATATGATTGGCCAGTTTTTGATGAAAATACAGCTTCCAGTCTTTGTTATACCTCTGGCACAACGGGCAATCCTAAAGGAGTGCTTTACTCTCATAGATCAACGCTTTTACATACTTGGATCGTTAGTTCTGGTAATGTTGGCAAGGTATCGAGTTCTTCCGTAATTTTACCCGTGGTTCCAATGTTTCATGTTAATGCTTGGGGCATCCCTTATGCTTCAGCAATGTTTGGAGCTAAATTGGTATTACCTGGTCCTTTGATGGATGGAGCTTCCATTTTTGAGCTTATTGATCAAGAAAAACCTGATCTTTTGATGGGAGTGCCAACAGTTTGGTTAGGTCTGTTGCAATATTTAAATGAAACAAACCAGACACTAGATTCAGTTTCTACTGCATTAGTGGGAGGATCTGCAGCTCCAAGAGCTATGATTCAAGAATTCGAGGAAAAACATAATGTTTTTCTTATGCATGGTTGGGGTATGACCGAAATGAGTCCTTTAGGAACTGCCACAAGCCGAACAGCAGAAATGGATAACATGGACATAGAGAGTCGCTACGACCTCCAAGAGAAACAAGGGAAGGCTTTTTTTGGAGTAGAAATGACTATTGCAGATGATGAAGGTAATGAATTACCAAAAGACGGTGTTGCTTTCGGTCGTCTACTTGTAAAAGGGCCTACCATTGTTGAGAGGTATTTCAAAACCAACGAAAGTTCTTTGGATGAGAATGGATGGTTTGATACTGGTGATGTAGCCAAGATTCACCCAGAAGGATCTATGGAAATCGTTGATAGAAGTAAAGATGTTATAAAGTCAGGAGGGGAGTGGATAAGTTCCATAGACCTAGAAAATGCTGCAGTAGGACATCCTGAGGTGGCTGAAGCCTGTGTAATTGGAGTTTTACATAAAAAATGGGATGAACGTCCTTTATTATTAATTGTCAAAGTAGATGGTAAAGATCCTTCTAAAGAAGAAATTTTAGCTTTCTTAGAGGATAAAGTTGCGAAGTGGTGGATGCCTGATGACGTAATTTTTGTTTCAGAACTTCCTCACACTGCAACAGGAAAATTATTGAAAAGAGATTTAAGGGATGAATATAAAGAACATTTAATAAAGTCAGGAGAATAATATGATAGGACTAGTACCGGCAGAAAAGTTAGTTGACTATGTAGGTCAAGAGATAGGGACTTCAGAGTGGTTTGAAGTGGATCAAGAAAGGATCAATCAGTTCGCTGATGTAACTTTAGATCATCAGTTTATTCATGTAGATTCAGAAAAAGCTACTCCTCTATTTGGATCCACCATAGCCCATGGATTTTTATCTCTTTCTTTGGTCCCTCACTTAACTGCTCAGGCTATTTTAGCTCCAGAAAATCTAAAACATGCATTTAACTATGGGCTAGATAAGGTGAGGTTTATTAATCCAGTAAATGTAGATTCTAAAGTAAGAACTCACAGTAAGCTTGTTTCGGTTGATGACAAAGGGGATGGAAGGTATCTATTAAAAACTGAAATTACCATGGAAATTGAGGGGGTTGATAAACCTGCTTACGTAGCTGAAACCCTTACTATGTTTATCACTTAGCCATGTTGAATTTAAGTCTTTTTTTAACAGTCAGGGATGAATATCTGCGTACTGTGAATGAACAGTAAAGAAATTCAATTAAAAGATAAAATAGTTCAACAAGCAATTCGCTCTGTTAGAAAAGACCACAAGGTTGATGAGGTGAGTCTCTTGGCCATTTCTAAGGAACTGAATGTAGACTTCTCTGAAGTAACGAAATATTACACTTCAATGGAAGATATTTTTCTGGTGGAACAAAAGAAAAACTGGAAATCAACCTTCAAGATGTTAGATAAAAGACTAAAGAAGGCTAAAAACCCAGGAGACTTCAAATCCTTATTTGATAAATTCTTGGAAGACTTTGTTTCTGAATTAAGCCTTAATGCTGACTTGCATTGGGAAGTGTGCAGTTTTATTCCAGTTTGTTTGGAGTTTAGAGAAACCAATAAGAAGAAGTTAGCAGTTAAGATAAGGAATGTTATTAAACGGGGTTGGCCTGGAAAAACTGATAATGTTTTGGATAGGCAAACTGATCTATTTATATTAAGTTTCTTTGGGTTTATTGATCATATAGTTCATAAACCAGTCAAAGAAAGAGCAAAAATACTTAAAGATTTTAGAAATATGCTTAATTTACACTTACAGGATAGATTATTCTTTTAATCTTTCTTCCAATAATTTATTTACTTGTTCAGGATTTGCTTTTCCTCTAGAAGCTTTCTTGACTTGCCCAACAAAGAAACCAAATAATTTCACTTTTCCTGATTTATATTGCTCTAATTGAGATTGGTTTTGCTCTAATACTTGGTTAATAACCTTTTCAATTTCAGATGAATCAGTAACTTGTTTGAGGCCTTTTTCTTCAATAATTTCATCCGGACTTTTCTTAGAATTCCACATCTCTTCAAATATTTCTTTAGCTATTTTTCCAGAAATAGTGGAATCTTCAATTCTTGAAAGTAGATTGCCTAAATTTATCGAATCTACTTTTGTTTCCAAAATGCTTAAATTTTCTTTGTTAAGAAAAGCAGAGAGTTCTCCCATTATCCAATTTGCGGCTAATTTAGGATCTCTTGATCTAACTACTACTTCTTCAAAAAAATTAGATAGATTGGGATCTACAGAAAGTACATTAGCGTCGTAGTCACTTAATTTATATTCTTTAATAAATCTTTTTTCTTTTTCTTCAGAAAGTTCCGGCATGAGATCCTTTACTGAATTAATAAAGTCTTCACTCAGCACCACTGGTAACAAATCTGGTTCTGGAAAGTATCTGTAATCATTAGCATATTCTTTTGACCTCATAGGCCTTGTTTCATCTAGCTGAGAATCATATAGCCGGGTCTCTTGAGTAACCCTTTTTCCAGATTCTAAAATCTTTATTTGCCTTCTCATTTCATGTTGGATTGCTTTTTCAACATATTTAAATGAGTTCACATTTTTTGTTTCTGTTCTGGTTCCCAGTTTCTTACTTCCTTTCTTTCTAAGTGAAACATTAGCATCACATCTCATGGATCCCTCTGCCATATTCCCATCTGAAATTTCTAAATATCTTATGATGGAGTGTATTTTTTTTAAATAGGCTACAGCTTCTTCCGGAGAGCTTAAGTCTGGCTCTGATACTATTTCAAGTAATGGCGTGCCAGCCCTATTTAGATCTATTCCTGTAAGGCCTTCAAAGTCTTCGTGCAGTGACTTTCCTGCATCTTCTTCTAAATGAGCTCTGGTAATGCGTATCTTTTTTTTGCTTCCGTCTTTGAGAGTAATCTCAAGGACTCCACCTTCAACTATAGGGTTATCAAGTTGGCTTATTTGATATCCTTTAGGTAAATCAGGGTAGAAATAATTTTTTCTAGCAAACTGGGTTGGGCTATTAATATTTGCGTTAATAGATAGACCAAATTTTATGGCCATTTTTAAAACTTCTTCATTTAGAACTGGGAGTACCCCAGGCATTCCAAGGTCAATATTACAAGCTTGTGTATTGGGAGATGATCCAAAAAGGGTGCTAGCACCAGAAAAAATTTTAGATTTAGTAGCTAATTGGACATGAACTTCAAGGCCAATTACTGTCTCCCACTCAGACATTCTTTTATCCATTAATCTAGTTCAGGCCAAGATTTATGCCAGTCAGTATTTAATTGAAAATGATGGGCCATTCTAAGTATTTTACTCTCCTCTAAATTATCTGAAACAAGCTGGAGCCCCAAAGGTAATCCTTGATGTTGTCCACAGGGTACGGAAATACCCGGAAGTCCCGCCAAATTAGCAGGGATAGTAAAGATATCTTGTTTGTACATTTCAACTGGGTCAGAAGTCTTAGCACCTAAGGCGAAAGACGTATCAGGAGCAGTAGGAGAAAGTATCAGGTCTACTGATTTAAAGGTTTCTTTAAAGTCATTAGCAACAAGTCTTCTGCACTTTTGAGCTTTTAGATAATAAGCATCATAGTATCCGGCAGAGAGTGCATATGTTCCGATTAAGATTCTTCTTTTTACTTCTGAACCAAATCCTTCTTCTCTTGTTCGCATGTACAAGTCCTCTAAATTTTTTGGATCTTCACATCTGTAGCCAAATTTAACTCCATCATACCTAGATAAGTTTGCTGAACATTCAGCAGGGGCAATCACGTAATAAATTGGCAAAGAAAGATCTATATGGGGTAAATCTACATCTATAATTTTTACTCCTAGTTTTTCAAATACTTTCAGGCTTTCATTTATGCTCCGTTCTACATATTCAGGCAGATTCATGGAAAAAAATTGTTTTGGTAGACCTACTCTAAGTCCTTTAATCTCCTTATTAATTTCTTTGACAAAGTCTGGAACTTCTACATTTAAGCTTGTGGAGTCTTTAGGATCATGTCCTGACATAGTTTTAAGCATATAGGCAGCATCTTCGGCCGTCTTAGTTAAAACACCTCCCTGATCTAAGCTTGAAGCAAAAGCAATCATGCCATATCTGGAGACCCTGCCATATGTAGGTTTGATACCCGTTAATCCACAAAGCGCTGCTGGTTGTCTTATTGAGCCTCCGGTATCAGTGCCGGTAGCTCCTGAGGCAAGGCCAGCAGAAACACAAGCTGCTGATCCTCCAGATGAACCTCCGGGAACGTAATCCTCTTTCCAAGGATTTTTAACTTCTCCAAAATAACTTGTTTCGTTTGAAGAACCCATAGCAAACTCATCCATATTAGTCTTTCCCAATACAACTGAACCACTTCCCTCAAAATTCTTTACCACGGTGGAAGAATAAGGAGATATAAAGTTAGATAACATTCTAGAGCCACAAGAAGTTAGCACCCCCTCCGTGCAGAAAATATCTTTATGAGCTATTGGAATGCCATCGAGAGGTAAAGCTGATCCTGATGCATATCTTTGGTCAGCTTCTTTTGCGCTCTTTACAGCTCTTTCTTCAAGCACTGTAATAAAGCTATTTATTTTGTTATCTAACTTTTTAATTCTTTTAAGATATGATTCAGTTAACTCTTGACTTGAGAAAGTAGAGTCCTTTAATCCTTTTAGTTTCTCCTTTATGGAAAGTTTGTGTAATTCAGTCATCTTAATCTTCCACTTCTATAACTTTTGGTACCATGAAAAGACCAGCCTTAATTGAAGGAGCATTTTTTTGAAGGTTTTTTCTGTCATCTTTCTCTGTAACCTTATCTTTTCTCAGAGGTTGAGATAGATCAAGAGGATGGGACATCGGAACTACTGATTCGGTATTTACAGAATCCATCTTAGCTACGAGTTCTAAGATACTTTCTAATTCTTTCTTTAAAGAAGGAAATTTATCTTTATCGATGTTAATTCGAGCTAGATAAGCTATTTGTTCTAAATCTTGGTTCTTAAGAGACATAAATTTTCTGCTTTAGTATTGAAATGTGGCTAATGTAGCACAATGTTCCTTGCTCAAAAACAAAGCTATGCTAGAGTATATCTTCTTTTAAAAAAATCATTTTTTGGTAATTAATGTTAAAACGTTTAAAGGGTTTATTTTCAAATGACCTATCTATTGATTTAGGTACAGCTAATACACTTGTATATGTAAGAGAGAAGGGAATTATTCTGGATGAACCTTCAGTTGTAGCAATTAAAACTCATGCGGGCCAAAGGACCGTGGTTGCAGTAGGTTCAGATGCAAAAAAGATGCTTGGAAGAACTCCAGGTAATATATCTGCAATAAGACCTTTAAAAGATGGGGTTATAGCAGATTTTCAAGTAACTGAAGAAATGCTAAAACATTTTATTCAAGAAGTTCATGAAGACAGTTATATTCGTCCAAGTCCTAGAATACTGGTGTGTGTTCCTTGTCAGTCTACTCAAGTGGAGAGAAGGGCAATTAGAGAATCAGTTTTAAAGGCTGGAGCAAGAGAGGTAAGGCTTATAGAAGAGCCTATGGCTGCAGCCATAGGAGCTGGCTTGCCTGTAGAAGAAGCGAGTGGATCAATGATTGTAGACATAGGTGGCGGTACCACAGAAGTAGCTATACTGGCTTTGAATGGCGTGGTTTATTCTAATTCCCTTAAAGTTGGTGGTGATAGGCTAGATGAAGCTATTGTTGCTTATATCAGAAGGAATCAAGGTGTTTTAATAGGTGATTCTACGGCCGAGAAAATAAAACATACAATAGGAGCAGCTTCACCAGATGCTGAGAATCTTGAGATGGAAGTAAGGGGAAGAAATCTTGCTGAAGGAACTCCAGTCACCTTTACCATGGAAAGCAAACAAATTTATGACGCGATGTTAGAACCTCTTTCCTCCATCGTTCAAGCCATTAGGTCGGCCCTTGAAGCTTCTCCTCCTGAATTGAGTGCTGATATTTCTGAAAGGGGAATCGTGCTTACAGGAGGAGGGGCTTTGCTTAGGGATATTGAAGTTTTAATATCAAGTCAAACAGGGGTACTAGTAATTGTGGCTGAAGACCCTATCACTTGTGTAGCTAGAGGTGGCGGAAGAGCACTAGAAATAATGGACAAGTATGACATTGATCTTCTGTCTACAGAATAAGTAATAAGTTTTCTTTCTTTCTTTCTTTAGCTCGGTATTATCTTATTAATGAGTGGCGGGGATCATAAGGTATCTAAGATTACCAGTGAGGCAATATTTGCAGTAAGGCCTATCAGTTCAACAAGGTTTTTGATATCTCTTGTTTTTTGTCTTTCTCTTCTCTTGATAGATATAAGATTTAATCTTTCCAATGAAATAAGAGGATATGCTCATGACGTGTTATTACCTTTATACAAAATTGTAGAAGTTCCAAGTCAATTTATAAACAAAGCTTCTGAAATTAGGCAATCCAATCAACAACTTAAAAAGGATCTTTTAAGTTACAAAGAGGACAATGAAAAACTTAAACTAATTAATTCTCAGTTGAAAGATCTGACTAAAAGGAATCAAGAGCTTAATCTTATATGGAACTCAGCTCAGATAGACAAAGAGGCTTATTTGTTGGGGCAAAAGATGAACCTTTCTTCAAATCCCCTTAAACCAGTCTTGATATTAGATGTAAACGATCCTGATTCTATTTTAGAAATTAATCAGCCTGTTCTATCAAAAGAGGGAATAATAGGAAAGGTAAAGTCTGTAGGGTTAAGGAGTGTCGAAGTAATGATAAGTCAAGATCCACAGTCTTTAATACCGGTAATCTCTTCTACAACTAGACTCCATGGAATTTTAAAAGGTTATGGGTTACAAAGAAAAGGTCAATTAATAAATGTTAAGAAGACTGCAGCATTCAAGGAAGGAGAAGATTTATACTCATCTGGTTTAGGTAAAGTTTTTCCACCTAATTATCTAGTTGGGAGAGTGGTCTTAATTGAAGATACACCAGACAATGAATTTCTTAATATAGATGTAGAATTTATAGATCTACCTGAAGAGCAAGATTACTTTCTAGTTTTTACTAAATAGTTATACAGCATGAACAAAGACCTAAAAAACTATTTATTGATTAGCTTAAGTTTAATTTTTTTTATTCTTTTAGATCTGATTTCTTTTTCCCAAACCGCAGACCAAATAAAGCCTTCTTTTTTTCTTTTAGGCTTCATTTACTGGAATATAGCCTTGCCAGAAAAGATGAATTTATATTTTGCTTTTACTTTTGGTCTATTAATGGATTTTATGCAAGGCACCGTTTTAGGTGTTTATCCTCTAATATTGATTCTAATTTCTTATCTCTCTCAAAGATTCTTTTACCAATTTAGAACTTTTAAATTTGTGCAACAGGCTTTAATTATTTTTCTAATATTTCTTATTTTTAAATTTTTTATAGCTTTAGATATAAATAATGCAGATCCAAATTCATTTTCTCTAGCCGATAAGAATTATGCTTTACTGTCATTGATTTTTGCTTTGTTAAATTCTCTGGTATGGGCACCTCTTTTTTATGTCCTTAGAATCTACCGAAGAAAATGGATTAAGACTTAAAGGTAAAAAGAAATTATTAGACAGATGAGGTTAAGTAGAAATTGAAAAAATTTTTAAAATACTTATTAATTTGTATTTTAATTCCTGTTCTAAGCTTTTCTTTTGTATCTTTATTATTCAGCAATGAAAAAACAATAGTCTGGGTGCTAGAAATTCTATCTGAAGAACTTGGATATCAAAGCAAGGTTAAGGTGTCTAATATTGTTTGGTCTCCAACAAGGTCTAGTATTTCCTTAAAAGAAGTTAGTGTTAGAGAGAAAGAGAAGGGGAATTCTGTGTACTCAGAATCTCTTGAAATCAAAATAGATTTACTAAATTTAGTCAGACTAAAAGAGTTTCTAGAATTGAAGATCGATAAAGCTACAGTCCAGTTTGAAGATTTCAATTTAAATACAGATTACTCTCGTAATAAATTAAATGAATTTTTTTTGAATAAAAGCTATGTAGAAGTTCGAGAACTAAATATCAAAGGCTCTATTAAAGAAGTTGATATACCTAAATATTTTTATTTATTTACAAATAATTCAGGTAAAAGTAACACCCTAAAAATCAGTATTGAGGATGTATTTATATCTAAGATTAAATTAGGACCTTTAGAGCTTCTAGACACAACTTTAAACCTGAAACCTTTTTCAGAAAGCTTTGACTTAGTTATTTCTAACTCTGAACTTGAAGGCAAAATAGTCGTCAAACAGCCCATAAAAGAGGGGATTAGAGTTA
>ENA-ORXI01001611-ORXI01001611.1-sediment-metagenome-genome-assembly--contig:-NODE-1611-length-17272-cov-7.855132_pt1 | contig 17272 bp, 20 predicted proteins | sample MGYA00237861_ERZ511468 | MGnify/ENA primary metagenome ERZ511468 (study PRJEB26299, sample SAMN06266213) | sediment metagenome | isolation source: Hudson Canyon methane seep mesocosm | place... | reverse complement strand
CTGTACTAGGTTCAGGTAGGCCGCAAAGCGAAATATCGTTAAAACAGAAGGAGGGTTACGGCCAGCACTCACTTATTCTTTTGATTCAAAACCTTTTGGCATTGCACCACCTTTACTTGATGGTTTGTCTTCAGTCTTTTCTTCAACCTGTGGTTTTTCTTCATCGTAGTAACTTCTGTGTTGATTATAATCTTCCAAACCTTTTACTTGTGCTTCTCCTCGGATAGTTTGGTATCCGCCTGAACTTGCACTTGTCTGTACACCAGTGAGTTGTGATGGGTCAATACCAGTTTGTTGATAATGTCCTTTCTCTTTTGATAGTTTTCTTTTACTCATCAGCATCATTGCAACACCACCTAGTGCTGCCATACCAGCCATTCCATAGAGAATAAATGCTGGAAATTCTCCAGACGATGTTGATGCATATCCTTCAGGTGCATTTGGAGTAACGCCAAAAATTTCTGAATTTCCTAAAGTATCTCTGTTTGCAAATCCAATTATGTCGATACTTGCATTACCAGATGACTCGTAAGATGTTATTCGGTATATTTTATCAGAACTAAACGTAGATTCGTGTACTTGTTCTCTTATCAATCCCTCTCGAAGACTGCTTTCTCCCATTGTAAAGGACGAAATTACAGAACCTGTTTGAAATCCATATTGTGAAGCATCTGCACCTATTCCAGTTGGATCAAACAAAAAGTGCCAGTTTCCAATTGGCTGTGCTTTTATTTCATCTCCGTCCATTAGTCTGGTAGAAAGAAGTTCTCCAGCATCACTGGCCTTAAGTGATAAAGCCAATGCTGGTGTGAATCTTTCAAAGGTTGAGATTGGCATGTTGATTTCAACGTCACCGTATGTGGGTGTACTTATTACAACAGGTCCAACGGCACCAAACCCTCTCCAGTCTACATCCAAAAGAGTTGGATCATTTCCGGAGCCGGCTTTAATCACAAAATTGTTAATTGTAGGATGTAGTATGATAGTATAATCTACCGACATGCTTGAAGTTCTTCCAGTCATTAATGAGTTGTATTCCACAGTAAGGTCAGTAATCTGAGCTATGCTACCTTGTGAAAGTATGTACGAATTTATCTTTGAAATCAATGATTGCACGCTAGGGTTTGATGCATCAGCAGAAAATTTAATTTGATGATCTACTCCATACATCGTTTCAGCTAGTTTTCCGCCATCCGAATAATCTATGTTAACTGACCTTTGGTATGTCATCTTAGCAATTGCAGTATCTGAGTTAGGGTCAATAGTAACTTCCATCTGAGATGATGCTAAAACAGGTGAAATGCTTCCAATAGCAATAAAAATGGACAAAAATGCTATAATTACTACAATTTTCCTTTGCACTAACTTTCACTTGCTATATCTTTAATTAATTTTACCCAAAAAATTACCATAAAAATGATAAAGTAATATTGGAAGCCTTACTTTGCTAAATGGTTCTAGGAGAAAAAATTGATTACAATACTTGCCGGTGGCTCCGGCTCAGTTAAGATGGTGAGGGGATTTGCTTCTCAAAGAACCGATATTAACGTGGTTACTAATGTAGGGGATAATTATTGGCTTTATGGGATGTATATCTGCCCAGACATTGATACCATTACTTATGGACTAGCTGATTTACTGGACCATGATAAAGGATGGGGAATTAAGAAAGATACATTTGGATTTTTACGACAGATGGAAATTTTTGGAGAAGAGACATGGTTTAGGATAGGTGATAGGGATACTGCTACTCATCTTACCAGAACTAATATGCTAAAAAATGGTAAGAGTTTGAGCTACATTACAAAATGGATGTGTGAAAAGTTTTCAATTGAAATTAAAGTAATACCAGTTACTGATAATACGATAGAAACTAGAATTATAACAGATAAGGGTGACTTACACCTTCAAGAGTTTTGGGTTAAGCATAGAGGATTGGATGAAGTAAAAGGAATTGAATATCAAGGCGCAGAGAAGGTTCGCCCAAACCCAGATGCTATGAACGCAATTCATGATTCTAATCTTATAGTTATTGCTCCAGGCAATCCTCTCACCAGTATAGGTCCAATGTTAGCAATCAAGGGCATACGGAAAGAGTTGGCAAAAAAGAAAACCAAAGTGGTGGCTATAAGTCCTATAATTGGAAATTCTGCCATTAGTGGACCCACCGGAAAATACCTGGAGGCGGCTGGAATTGAAGTTTCAGCGTTGGGCGTTGCAAAGATGTATGCAGATGTTTGTTCCAACATAATTATCGATACTAAAGATCATGCATTAAAAAGTAAAATCGAGTCATTGAACATAAATGTGCATGAATCAAAAATTAAAATGACAACCAAACAATCTGAAGATGCACTCGCGGCATCCATTATAAAACAATTCTATCATTGAGTTGAAAATTTCAGCGATAATTCCAGTTAAGACTTTTTCTAATGCTAAAAAAAGATTAAACTTACAGCAAGCAGTCAAGGAAAAGATATGCAATCTAATGTTGCAAGAAGTTCTTAAGACTGTAAATGACTGCAAACTTGTTAACAAAATAGTTCTTGTGTCAAAGGATGAGACAGCATTAAAGATTGGTAGACAATTTGATGCCATAGAGATTTTTGATAACGAATCTGGCGTTAACGATGCTGTAAGTTTAGCAGATCAGTATATTTCAGATAAGAAATTTGATTGTTCAGTTATCTTTCCACAGGATATACCCATAATGACGTCTTCCGATATAGATAACTTGTTAGGTTTCGTCAAGTCTAAAAACTCTGTAATTATTGTTCCATCTAGACAATTTAACGGGACAAATGCACTAGTTAGATGTCCTGCTGACATAATGAAGACGAATTATGATATGGGTAGTTATACATTTCAGATGGATGCCGCAAGAACAAAAACTGAGAACATATCGATTGCCCTAATTCGTAGAATGATGCTTGATATTGATGATGAACATGATCTTGCATTTATGCTAAAACAAAACGACAAACTAGACTTTTGTAAAAAAATAGAATCATGCTTCTAGTGTATGCTTTCTCGAATACACATAATTTAACACCAGAACTGCAACTGAAATTATTCCAGTTACAACTAGCATTAATTCGAGTGTGTTTAGCAAAGAATGTGAAAATGCATCACCTATAGAAATTTGATTAATATCAGCTACAATGTAGCCATAAGAAAAAATGAAATAGTTAGTTGCCCAGTGAATTAGTACAGCAGGAACAAACCCATATCTGAAATATACCCATCCAATTATAATTCCACTAGCAATCGCCTGTGCCAATTTACCAGTACTCCACGCTTCATCTGAAAAAATATGTGCTGCACCGAAAAGTATTCCTGCTATAACAATCACCAATAACGCCTTTTTCATATTTACATTACGAAGATTTTTCCATGGCCACCACAATGATTTTACAAAAAATTTAAAGGATAATTTGTGCGAATATAACATAAAAAGTGGAAGTCCAATCAGCACAACTCTAAAACCCAGTTCTTCTATTATTGGCGCAAGCGATATGTCAAAAAACTGAATTAGTTGGTTTGGTGCTTCTGGCTGCTCAATCGAGATACCAACAAATTCCTGCACAGCAATTATGCCGCCAGACACAATCACTAGAATGGAAAACCATTTAATGACAGCGACAATATAGTTGTCTTGGATTTTATAACTTCCTTCAGAAATCATTGATTGTAATACGGCGACAAAATTTTTTTTTGGACCTAATATTGCAGCTGTGAAGAGAATCAAAAAAATACACCATATTACAATAAACCCATCTCCTAACTCAAATTGCACTGGAACTTCAAAACCTATTCCCGCAAGAAAAAGGCTTAAGCTATCCATAGGATATTCGTGCGTTATATCATCTCCAATTTCTGAATTAAAAACCAGATATGCCCCAGTGGGAAATGACAAAACCATCAAACAAAAAATTACTGATATTAATGCAGTATGCGGTATTGCTAGTCCTTGTAAAATTTTGTTTTTGGATGACACTTTTTTTCAGTGTAATTCTATTGTTTCTTCAGCAAAACCAAGCTTTACCAACGTGTCCTTAATTGTATCTCTATGGTCACCCTGTAAAAACACATAGCCATCTTTTGCAGTTCCACCACACGCATATTTCTTTTTTAATTCTCTTCCAACATTTTCTAGGTTGTTAATCTTAGGATCAAGTCCTTCAATCATGGTTCCCTTTTTCCTAAAACGTCGAGTCTCAAGACGTATTATAATATGAGTACTATCTTTGTCAAGATCACCACAGGCGCACAAATCATCAGGAAGTCCACATGTATTACAAATAACCGCCATTACTTCGAAGTCTGATGCTTTATCACATTATTAAGCCTTATCGATATAAAATAAAGTAAATTACAAGATCCTAGTATTTTTTACAAACTAATTTTATGCTATATCATTGCCAAATGATATAACGCAAAAAGCAATTAAGATGATGCTTAACGGTGGTACTTTACTAAGCGAGCCATGTCCATATTGTAAGGGTGTAAGAGTTATGAAAGATGGTTATGCATTGTGTGTAAATTGTGGAAAAGAGCCAGAACAAAAACCAACAAAAACACAAACTAAGGAAAAAAAATCTGTTTCTACCCTAAAAACACTAGAGCAGAAACTTGAAAAATTGTCTAGTCAACTCGAAGTGGAAAATGAGCCAGCAAAACAACAGGAATTGATAAAATCCATTGATTCGTTAATAGATGTTATAGCAAAATTAAAGTCAAATTAAAAAAGTTTTTATCTTTACACTTCTGCTTTCAATACTAAGTATGGCTGATAAAAAGAAAAATGCACCATTGCCTGCATCTAGTGCAGGTCTACTAAGGTTCTTTGAGGACGAAACCAAAGGAGTGAAGATTGATCCAAAAATCATCATTTCTATGCCAATAAGCATTATTGCAATTTCGTGGGCCATAGAACTACTTCTAACTGCGTAAATATCATGTCTGATTCAAATGACATTCAAAACATTCACAGACGGTATACACTCACTCTAATTAATCCAGCATCATTCTACGTTTCTTTGTGTGGTTCTATCGCTATTGCATCCATAATTTCTTTTCTTTGTTTTAACAACTACATTCAAAATTATGAAATACTCTATCATCTGCCAGCTGTTGTAGCTGTATTACTTGCTATACAGTACTTAGATTCACGTTTTACTAAACATAAGGAGTATTCAAAATCATTGCACATGTCATTTTTTGGAAATACACTGTGGTTGATCACTGTAGTAGGAGGAATTATCGGATCTGCTATACTATCAAAGGAACCAACATTGTTTTATGTTGCTGTTGGCATGTTCATATTTTCTAGCTTTAGGATTGGCATTATGACAACCACACTTGGAGTAAACATGAAAAAAGCATGTGTATTGTGCTTTATCCAACCATTAGCAATGTTTTTTGTTCTAATTCCTATTGAGATGTGGTCTGTTCTTTACGATGTACAATCACTGGCGTTTGGAATTGCATTTTTAGCTGTAGCAGTTGTTTGGTCATATTTAACAAACAGATCTGGATTACCTGTGATAAAAAGTACACACAAGTTATTGCAAGCATATTTGCAGTCAGTCTCTCAAAATGATCCGAGTGATATGGAATCGATAATAATTGAAACATCGAAACCATCAAACATTTCAACATCCCAAATTCGTTTCTCCACAAACGATGATAAAAATGATTTTAGAATGATACTTCCTGATCTACACCCAGGTCCTTTCCATCCAGTCGGCGGCAGTGACATACCACATAAAATCTACAAAACTATGAACTCGTCTGCGATGGTATTGCATAGTATTTCTGACCATTCTCTTAACTTGCCCTCACAACAAGATGTGCAAGATTATCTACAAGAATTATCAAAAAGTCATGTATCAACAAAAGGCGTGACATGTACGGAACCTGTTACTGCGCAGATAAACAAGGCGCATGTTGTTGGAATACGCCTTGATGATACAGCATTATTGTTTCTATCATTATCTCCACATGGTATGGAAGACGTTCCTATTACCATAAAGACAGAGATTGAACAAATAGCAAAAAACAGAAATTTCCAGCGTGCATTGATCGTTGATACGCATAATGCTATGGGAGGGGAGATATCGCAGGAGGACTCTCAAGATTTGCTTACTGCTGCAAAAAATGTACTTGACGTTCTCATCACAAAAACGAACCATCCATTGCAATACGGCTATGCAAATTCACAATCTCTGAATATTCAAACTAATGATCTTGCTGGTGGTGGTATTGGTATGCTTTGTCTTGCTTTTGATCAAAAGAAATACTTTTTGTGTTGGGCAGATGCTAACAACATGGAAAATGGTGTGCGTGAAAAAATTATAACACATCTAAAAAATAACGGTTGCGAACTAGTTGAAATGTTCACTTCTGATACACACTCCACAACAATGGGGGTAAGAAACAGAAATGGTTATCATGAGCTTGGCAGTGTTACCAAATCAGAAAGTTTAGCAAACTGGTGTCTATCTATTGCAAAGCAAGCGGAAAAAAATACCGCTTCAGGTAAGTTTGAGATATTAGAAAATAGCGCAAAAGTTAGGGTTATGGGTACAGGAATTTTTGAGCATCTTTCTAGAGCACTCGATAGCTCATTGAAGATGACACAGGGATTTATGATTTTATGCACAGGAATTTTCTTATTGTCTATTTTTCTATGGTTCTAATCTTTTCCAAGTTTCCATAAAACTCGTCAATAAACGAAGAAAACTGCATTATTGGAACGATAGGTACTCTGTTGACAAACCTAGTTTCCTCTTGATATAACGTGACAATGACTGGAGCAGCTACAACTTCATCCGTACTTGCTACATAATGTTTTACACGATCTATTTGCCTTAGAACAATTTTCTCAAGCGCAGAATTGGTCATTCTCTTCCAATGTTTGCAATCAACAAGTACCGCTGTACCAAGATGTATTCCAACCACATCTATTTCCATTGTAGGCTTCTTCATCCTAAAGTTACGTACAACTTCAAAGTTTTTTGATTCCAGTATCTCAGCTACCAGACCCTCAAAGTCTTTCCAATCAACAGAACGTGAAGCCTCCTCAATCGGTATTCCAGTCTTTATAGCCAAAAGCGCAGATTTCAGTTTGTTTTCCATAAAAAAATCACCGCATAGATTTTTTGTTAATGCTTAATGAACCTTAAATTATGATAACATGTCATGTCTGACATGAAATTTTGCCTAGTTTTCCTAGCGGTAATAGTCCTTCTATCACCACTTATGCTACATGCTTCGTTTGCAGAAAAGGGAACGTTCGTTGACCAAGTCAAGTTCATCCAGTATTTGGATGAAAACACAGCACTTGAGGAAGTTCGAAATGGCAATCTGGACATTTACTTTTTCCGTGTGTCATCAGACAGGATAGAATCAAGCGAAGCAAGGGAGGGCATTCAGGTTTTTGAATCCACTGGAGGGTCATACAGCATGCTGGTAAACCCATCCGTCTCTGAAAGTTTCAACCCATTTTCAATTACCGAGTTAAGATTCGCACTGAATTATCTCATAGATAGGAATCTAATTGTTAACGAACTTATTGGCGGTTATGGCAATGCCATGATTTCAAATTATGGAATATTTTCGGCTGATTATCTTTCCATCATAGAGGAACTAGAGTCATTCCATTTCAAATACAATCCTGCATTAGCTGATGAAATAATTTCACATGAGCTTGAAGAAGTAGGTGCTGAAAAAATTGATGGGTATTGGTATTACGATGGTGAGCAAATTGAAATTACATTTTTTATTAGAAGTGACGATCCCGTAAGAAAATCCATCGGCGGAATTCTGTCTTCAGAACTTGAAAAGACTGGTTTCAAGGTGAACAAGGATTTTGGTGACCTAAACAAGGCGTTCGTAGTTGTTTACGGTTCAAACCCAGCAGACCAGAAATGGCACCTTTACACTGAGGGATGGGGCAGCTCTGGATTTGCAAAGTATGATTCAGTCGGGCTTGCGCAAATGTACTCCCCATGGTTTTCAAACATGCCAGGTAACAATGATCCAACATACTGGAATTACAAAAATGACTACATTGACTCTATAACCAAAAAAATCTACGTTAGCGATTTCAAATCTGCTGAGGAAAGATCTTCTCTGATTAAACAAGCAACAAAAGAGGGTGTAAGTGAATCTGTCAGAATTTTTCTTGCAAGCAAGACAGACCAATACGTTGCCAATGACGGCATTGACGGAATCATCAACGCACTTGGTGCAGGTGTTCCTACTAGATTTACAACAATGAATGCAAAATCTGAAGATAATTCATTGGTAGTAGGAGTCAAACAAATCTATCAGGGTGCATGGAATCCAGTCAGCGGATTTAGCGATGTATACAGCAATCAAATATGGCTCAACCTTTATGATCCCGGAGTCTTTAGCCACCCATTTACTGGCAAGATCATTCCAATTCGTACAGACTGGCAGGTTGAAAATTTTGGCAGTGATGAAAAAGTCATTGTTCCTGAGGATGCAATTTTATGGAATATAGATACTCAAAGCTGGGAAAACGTTGGAGCTGGCAGTAAGGCAACAAGCAAGATTACATTTGATCTAATCCTTGGCAACTGGCATCACGGAGAAGCGATGGACATGAATGACATACTGTACTCTCTGTATTTCCTACAGGAATGGGGTTCTGAACCGCAAGAGAGTGATAATACATACGATTCTGAGTATTCTCCGCAGGCCGTGCAAAATGTCAAAACGTTAGTGGGAATAAAGCAGATAGATGATGATACTGTAGAAGTTTATGTTGATTATTGGCACTTTGACGAAGCAGAAATAGCTGCATGGGCAGTACCTTGGAGCAGCATGCCTTGGGAGATTGTCGCTGCCTCAGAGGATGCCGTTCTCGACGGCAAGGTTTCCTTCTCACGCTCTGGCAGTGTTAGCAAGAGTGTAAACTGGCTTTCATTGATTGTTCCAAATGATGCGAACATGATCAAGGAACAACTTGTAGAATTCAAAGAAATAAAGTATATTCCACCATCATTGCAAGACTCGGAACATGGATGGCAATATTTTGAGCAACGCTATGATGCTGCCATAGAATGGATTGATGAAAACGGACATGCGGTAATCAGCAACGGACCTTTTTACCTTGACAACTATTCACCAGAATCAAGGACCATCACCATCAATTCATTTGATTCAGCAGGATATCCTTTTGATGCTGGCAAGTGGGAGGAGTTTGAGCAAATCAAGTTTCCAAAAATCACTAATGTGGAAATTCCAAACGTTGTGGATTTGAAAAAAGAACTCTCCGTTAGAGTTCATACAACCGACTCGTCTGCAATCCATTATTTCATCTCAAACTCTAAAGGTGAGACAGTCACATCAGGAGTGAAATCAGTTTCGAACGGTTTATCTGAAATTGGATTAACAGAAGAGGAAACTTTACAGCTTGATGTTGGAGCAAATACACTGAAGGTCTTTGCCTCATCAGAAGAAGCACTAAGACCAGATATCTATGAGACCAGTTTTCTCGTAGTTGAAGGCCAAACTGAACTTCCAACCGTTCCTATTTCTGAAGTAGAATCTAGTTCTGAGGGTACATCATACACTGGCGTTGTCTTGGCAATCATTGGCGCAATAATAGTTGGAATCATTGTATATATCCGAAGAAAAAGAAAAAGAAAATCCTAGAGAGCTGGTTTCCACCAGTAAGGATTCTTGAATTTCCATTTAGCAAATCTCTTTTCATTCACATAATATTTTCTGTATGCGGTAACAGGATCATCCTCAATTCTGTATTTCTGTGGCATTGCTTGAGCAAACGGAGTCAAGCCAATATCGTCAATTTTTGGCTCTTCAAGTTTTGATATGACGGTCCATGCTTTATGCGGCTCCGCATGTGAGTACCTATGTACAAATTCATTATTCAATTCCTTAGCCAGGGACTTTAGCCACAACCAGTTCGATAATGATCTGTTAACCCATTTGGTGCACGGATGGTTTCTAAATGCCGGTTTGTACTCGGTCTTTCTTCCGGAAAGATTACAAACCGTTGATAGCATCTGTGCGGATTCTAATACCATCTTAACCACATGTTGATCACAGTGATATGATGCACACTTTTTCACATTTTTTGACAGAACAAAGATGTTCATATTCGGATCACATTATCCTTTTTGTAATAATTCCCCGTCCAATTCTGAAAACTCCATATCCAATTGCTGAAAATATAGCGATTACAATCACTATGGATACAGTAGCTGTAAGATAATCCTCAAAGAAAATTTTTGTCTCAAACCACGCTCTTATGAAGGAGTCAAAAAAATTAGCATTCGAAAAGTCCTCAACTTCTCCAACTGCCAGCGCAAACTTGCCATTTTCAGAAGTATCAAAAACTGCTATGTGGTATATGCCAGGATTTATGCTATCAATTCTTACCTCTTGCCGTTCCCAGTAGTTTACTTGTGTGAACGGCTCGTAAAACACGTTGGCTGTAATCTTTCTATCATAATCAAAAACAATTGCTTGATATCCATCTGGCAATGCAAATGGTACGCTAGTATTTTTTTCACCGGTATGTGAGCTGAGCGTGCCAATGTTTTGATGTTGGGTTATTATTGCAAGTGATGGGCTAAAGTCGTCTAAACCTTCCAGCATGGGTATCACCACACTAACATACAGTGGCTCTTTTTGATCAGCCTCAAATTTGTAAAACAGAACATTGTTTTCCAGCTCACCATACATGGCCCACGAAATCTGAGAATCTGGAATATAGAGAGAGTTTTCCAAGCTTGTGTTCTTCCCGTCTGAAAAGATCAGCTGGTGGGCAAATGCAGTGTCTGCATTAAAAAATAAAAAAACAACTGTTAAAAAAATTACAGCTTTTTTCATGTCCCAAAGAATCTGCTGTGTAAGGGAATCATTATCCGAGTTGTACCCAAGCAAAAATACCTGCTACTAGTCCAATAACGGCAATAGCTGCTGCTAATATCATTTTATCCATTCAATTCACCTCCTTCATTTTCTCAATGTTTGTTTTTGTGACGTGTACGTCAGGAAATATATCCAAAATCAGTTTTCCAACCATGCTCAATGCCGCAAGTACGCCTTCGGTTTTTTCAGGATCAGTTCTTGGGTAGAGTCTTACTGTTGTTTTTTCTACTTTTAGATTTATTTCAATCAAGAAATTTTGGTTTTGAGAATCAATTACCACAGCTGGCAAAAGTGCAAGTCTTTTGTGCCTGTCCGTAAATATGTTCTCAACTTTAATCAGAATGGGTTCTTTTTGAAAAATTTCCTTGAATTTTTCGCTGAACACTGACAGGTCAATCATTTGATCAAAAACTATGTGAGGCATCTAGTAACCACCTTTCTCAAATCCATAGTCAGCTTTCATGAGGTCAAACTCTGTCACCAATATGTCTCCCATGATGTCTACGGTATGTTTGACAATTTCCGACTTTGTAGAAAAGAAGCCCCTGAATTTCTTATCTCCTATCTCCTCGGCTACCAAACCAATTGGTCCGTTGGAATCTCTAGTAATCACAACCCATACCGTTTTCAATGGTGTTCCTATGCAACTTAGCACTGAAACTGATTCAGGTAAGTTTTGTGCCAAAAATGGATTGTTGAAATTTCCTATCACCCATGTTTTTGGGATCTTTCTCATAATCTTCATGTATCTGTCTTCAACGTACTTGAAACGCCCCTCTTCTTCAAATGCAGCCAGAAGTGGGGCTCTGTGTTTTACGGCATAGTTTTCAATCATTATGCTTAGCGCATACAGGTCGCTCGTGTCTGCAGTAAAATTCAGATACTGCTTATCTTGAAAGTCCTGAAAATTCCAATTTGTAAAAATATCTTCTTTCTCATCTGGAATGCTTCGAAGTTTTTCAAACTTTGCAAAAACATTTTCAATAAGACTGTCATTAATCAAAGTCATTTTACATCTTCCTCCTCAAGATGGGTTGAGCGATTCGGCCTTCGTGGCACAAACATCTTACTCAATTGGCTTCCCTCTGTACTGATAGTCTATGACCTTATGGAATAGATTGTGAGAAGATATTACAGCAATAGATGCTAAAATAATTCCAACAAAGTTTCTTATGACCATTGCAAAGTTTGGCTCTTCTGCAATTAACGACATCTGAAATGCAATGTGATAATTGTCAAATAACCAAAAGGCAAGTGTAACCCAAGATAATACGCCGCCTATTAGATATCCCAGCCTAGTTTTGTTATAAACAAAAATCATTCCAAATCCGATTGCAGCGTACCAGATTACGGAGCCAAGAATCCATCCCAGGCTGTATACATCAGCTCTGTCATCAATCCAGTAGTACGTTGTTCCACAAATTGCAAAGCCAATAAAAGTCATCAATAGGATTTTTTGGTTTACCTTGAACCCAGTCTTCTCTGTCTTTGCATCTGTCTCAGGTGGGCTTGCTGCCATTTCTTTCGTGGCTATTTCTATTGATTCTATTACGGTTTTTCGCTCAAAAGGAATAATTTTTGTGATTTTATCATCTGTAACAACTGTGTCATGAACTAGGCTGTCAACCAATGGTCGTGCAAGAGAGGCCTTTACTGGAGTGATAAGATCAACCCAGTAGGAAGATAGCCTGGTAGTTAGAAAGGGAATTTGAATAATGAATATATTTTTCTTAATAAATTTAGCATAAACTCGCATAAGCTTTTCGTATGTCATTTTATCTGGCCCTCCAATTTCAAAGATTTTTCCGGACGTTGTTGAATTTTCCATGGAGCCAACCAAGTATTTTACAACATCGTCTACCGCTATGGGCTGTGCCAAAGATTTAACCCATTTTGGGCAGACCATTACGCGCAACCTTTCAGCCAAATATCGAAGCATTGCATATGAACCGCCCCCACTGCCGATAATGATCGAAGCCCTTAGCTCGGTTACAGGAATCTTACCTGAAGCTAGAATTTCGCCTACCTTTTTTCTACTCGCCATATGGGGAGATAGGGATATGCTTTCTGAAACCAAACCGCCAAGATAGATAATTCTCTTGACACCTGCCCCTTCTGCTGCTCTGAGAAAGTTTTCAGCCTGAAACTTTTCTCGCTCCGCAAAGTTTCTCCAGGCTGAGATATTATCCTCCATAGAATGAAGAAGGTAGAATGCAACCTCGGTTCCTTTCATGGCATTTGATAATGAATGTACATCAAACGCGTCGGCTTGAACAAATTTCACGTTCTCCTTGCTGGGCAGTTCCCTTCTAGATAATGCCTTTATCTTGTAGCCTTTTTCAAGAAGTGCAGAAATTAACCTGTTTCCAACAAAGCCAGTAGCCCCTGTTACAAGTATGCTGTAGGGCTTTGACTTGTATTCATTTTCATGTGAAATTATTGTTTTTGTATCAGTCATGCAGAAAGGTTATATTTTCTGTTATAATGCGTGATGAAACTTAGTAAGTAACAAAATACTCACCATGGTGAGTGTTATGATACTTACCTAGATTCATCATCAGTTTATAATAAAAAAATAATTAATTGTTGAATGCGAGACAGTAGTTCATCATTACTCCCCAGCCCTATCACAAACCAGGTTACGGTTCACAAAGATAGGGCACTCGTATTCCCAATAAACAAGATAACAAAACAGGAGTTGGCCTAACTTGGGAATTACTTGTAAAGGAATCTGTGTAAATTATAAAAGCACTTCATTGCATATGGGTCTAAAATATTCATCAGGTGTTAAACGATGCACTGAATGCCAAGTCTTTATGGATGTAGATAGTACTAGATGTCCCTGTTGCAACACAAAACTTCGTACCAGATCAAGAAATAAAAAATCAGGAGGAAAACAAACTCATCATGATACGTGAGTATTATAAGCAATATTCATCATACAAAATGTTAGTGTAAAATGACTAAATTAGACGCAACTGCATATTTAGATAATCTTGGATGTGCGCATGTCGTGTACTTCCATGACGATAGTCCAAAAACGAAAGAGACAGAGTTTGATTTTATAAAAAAAGGGGTAGAAAACCAAGAACACTGCTTTTACACTACCCAGAATCCTGAAGGTATACTGCATAAGATGAAAGAATTTGGTATTGATACTGAAGCAAATAGTGAATTTTTACACATCATAAAAATTCCAGAAAAGTTTGAGGATTACTCCAAAATGATTCTTGAGAAGGTCGACGAATTACCACATGATTCTAAAATAAGAGTGATATCAACTCATTACTTTGACTTTAATTCAGAGAAAAAAACCGACCGAATGGCGGAAATCGAACAATGTGTAGATGATGATTTCCATAAACTTAATGGAAACTTTGTTTGCTCCTTTGCAGTAAATAAGATTACTAATGAGATTCGCAGTAGATTTCTAAATCAGCTGCTTGACTCTCACACGGCAATAGTATTTCAATCGGAAAAATCTGGAACAGAAGTTTTTACGCTTCCCTAGAATTTTTCATTCATCTCATTTATGAGCTCATTTATTCTAGAATAATCCTTATGAAACTCCATTCCTTTCTCAGTAACTGTAATTGATTTTTCCTTTTCTATCATTCCCTTTTTCGTCATTTCTTCCAAGTATTTTGTTAGTTTATCATAAGATGTATTACACTTGAATTGGATTCTGGTTGGAGATACTGATTCGTTATCCTGAGTGTCATCTATTACAGCGGTAATAATATCAAAGAAAATTTGAGTTTTAGCCCTTCTTTCTTTAGCCAATATTCATGCTCATTTCAGTTTGTGATAAATCTACTCCTAAAATTGGTACAGTAATCAAACTGTCATTCTATCCAGGAATTTTCTCTCCTATAACAAACAGTGTGCCAAACTCCCGCTTCCACTTCGCTCTGTGTTTTGAATCCTTCACCTGCCTTGCAGTTGTCTTAAAGCCAGCTTCGTTGAACATCTCTTTCCATTCAGCCTTTGAGCGTAGGTCCATTGGTATTTTCATAACTTTTGTCCATCTCTTGGTGAGATGATTGTCACTGTAAAAATCAGTCCCACAGTAAAATAAACCGCCAGCTTTGAGCATCTTGAAAACTTTGTTTAATGCTGGTTCCATCGGCACCGAATAGTATAACGATTCCATGGAAAAAATCACGTCAAACTTACCGGCATAATTCCAGGATTCAAGGTCAGTGCATGCATATTTTTCCTTTTTTGAAGCACTATTCGATACGGCTCTTTTTATCATGTTTTTGCTCTTGTCTATCCCAACAGCCTTTTTGCATTTTGGAAGTTGCGCAATTTTTCTAACTACCCAGCCGTTACCACATCCAATGTCTAGGAACGAAAATGGCTTGTCAAAGGAAATGCTGCCTAGAAATTTGCCTACGGTTACACCGTGACCTTCTTCCATCTCTTCTGCCCTTCCGGCTTTTGCCCAGCTGTCAAAGACTTTGGTTGTCTTGTCCATTCAAGCACCTTTGATGATGTTGAAGAATTGTCGAACAGCTAGCATTGGATGATGTGTTGCCAGCTTGACCATTTTTGATACTGTAAAGTCTGCTCTTACAAAATCTAAGAATTCGTCTGCCGTCAGGTTGCTTATGATGCCAATCTCTTTGTCCCAATCATCATCAGACAGTTTCAGCCACTTGGCTTGAACTTTGTGGGCAGATTTTATTTTTGGATCTATTTCCTTTTTCCATGTTTCTTCATAGGATTGCAATGCCTCTTCTGAAGTATCGCCTAATTTGATAGCTTTACTGGCTACATCTCCAGCAACCCGTCCATATTTTATTGCATAACGAATTCCCTCCAACACCAGAGGATTTGCCATACCAGCAGTATCACCAACTAAAATCAAATTGTCATAAACTGTCTTGCGCGAAAGTCCTTCGTTTGGAATCAAGCCATAATGAAATTCCTTCTTTGTTATCTTTCCCAAGTCTTTAATCGGTCCAACCCTCTTTTCAATCAACTCATCTAATCTTTGAGTAGGATCCACCTCTGATTCGGGCTTTCCTACTCCGACTCCTATTCGTACCAGGTTTTTTCCAAGTGGAAATATCCATGCGTATCCAGCGGGTGAATACATCTGTCCAACCATAAGCCACCATGTGTCAGAATTTACATTCTCAACTTCTGCTTCGTATTCTGCACCCACGCCAAACCTTTTCCATTGTTTTACAAGACCAAGTGATTTTGAAACAACAGATTGGAATCCGCTTGCATCAATCACCATCTTTGCACGAAAAGTTATTTCATCGTTTGCTGATGATGCCTTTACTCCAACAACTTTTCCATCTTCCGTAATTACTTCGGTTACATTTGTGCTGACGAAAATTTCTGCTCCGTTCTTTTTTGCCTGCTCTGCCAAAAACCTGTATGTCTTTCGTACGTCCAGTACCGCAGCCTTTGCCTGCTCATCACTGATTGAAACTTTGTTTTTTGGTGAACAAAAGTTGTATGTCCTAATTGGATTGTAGCAGTCTTCCGGTATGCCAAATTCCTTTGCATAGTCAATCCATGTCACACCGCTTGTCCTTACAGTTTGTGCAACGTTTTCTTCCTTTTCTAGAAGGGCTACTTTTATTCCATTTTTTGCTGCTGCATATGCAGCTGATGAACCTGCAGGTCCAGCCCCAACCACAACTAGATCATATTCATGCTCAGACAATCATTAACTTTGATTATTGTACCATTTGTATTTTTATTTGGGGTTTTTCCTGATCCCGTAAATGACCATACCAGAAATTCTGCAAAACAGAGCATATCTTCTTACAGTTATTGCTCTTGTAACCACCGTGGCAGCACTAGGCCCATTTTTCGTTGAAGAGTTTACCCCCAAATTAGTAGCACATACAACTCTTCATATTGCTGCTATCACTTTCGGTGTATTCCTTCTAATACTAAGTTTGATTGCATACAATTCAACAAAAAACACCAACATGATTTTTACAGGACTTGCATTTGCAACCTTTACAGCTCTTTCAATATTCCTTCTTGAGGAAGATTTGAATACTGACTTTATGGATCACGATGAGGCAGTTTGGGTAGATGTTTTACTTACAATAATGATTGGATTTTTCGGAATTGGTGTTTTCTCGAATCAAAAGTTTCCTACTAGAAAAAGATACAATTAATTTTCTTCTTCTTCATCTTCAGCATGGGCTGAACGATTAGGTCTTCTAGGAATAAACATTTTGGTCATTTTCACTTAGTATACTATATAGTCACCAAAAATCTCTACTGTCTCAGCTCCTGCTGGTAGGTTAATGTACAAGTCCATTCCGGCCTGTTCATAGTCTTCGTGTTCTTGGTTATCTACCAAGAT
>ENA-ORXI01001610-ORXI01001610.1-sediment-metagenome-genome-assembly--contig:-NODE-1610-length-17275-cov-8.590185_pt1 | contig 17275 bp, 8 predicted proteins | sample MGYA00237861_ERZ511468 | MGnify/ENA primary metagenome ERZ511468 (study PRJEB26299, sample SAMN06266213) | sediment metagenome | isolation source: Hudson Canyon methane seep mesocosm | place: USA:Hudson... | reverse complement strand
CCATTTCTAAAACTGTAATTTTCCCATAACAACACAGTACTCTTACCATTTTGATGATTAGTCATTAACATCTCATCCGCACGCCAATATTGCTCAAGATATTGCTGATAGCCTTTATTTTCTAGTGTTTTTAACAAAGAGTCTTTACGATCATAATAATCTGTTTTTAAAGGAATATAACGCTGCTTATCTATCCAAACTTGCTGTCTTGTATAACCAGAATGCTTATATTGAGGATAAAGCTCAACCACAAAACAGTCTATCTCATTAAATACTTCATCTTTTAAATACTTATACTTATATTTAACCACTTCAAACGAGGTTAAATCTTCAAAAGCAAATTCACTCCCCAAATAAGGCCCAGACTTATTGCTAGAAGAAATTCTCTTTACTCGTTTTAACGCAGGCAAATAAAGCCATTGCTCATCAGGAACCAAAGCATGAGTAAAACTTAAAAAAGCAGTTCCTTTAATATCACGAGGCTTACTAAAGACACTTAAACTTTTATCTCCATCACCATCAACCTCCAATGTTTTCATGGTTAAAATACGCAAACTTTCATCACCCTTTCGATTACGCAAAACCATTTTTAAATCTGATTTACTATCACCAAAACCAATGTCTCTTCGATCCACTTCCTGAATAATTTGCAAACCTTGCTCTTCAGGAGTCAAAGCAAAAGCCTGCCCAGATAAGACTGTTAAAAATACTGACAATATAAACTTTTTCATTTTTTATCCAAACAAATCAATAAAGGGGGTAAAATAATAAACCCTACCCTTTTACACCGTTTAAACGTAGCCATCCTAGCTTAACTTACCCAACCTTAATAACTAAACCAAAGTACGATTAATGATCTCGTGCCTCTTAAATTGAACAATCCCTATTTCTGGCTTTCTAATTGCCAAAAGACGAGATACTGCATTACCAGTAAATAGATTAATCGAAATAATATTCATGCTAAAGTAAACACAATCATCGTACTTTGATCTGACTCCTATACTTCGCCCACATCCAATTACAGGAGGGGCTGAGGCAACATTACTAACTGCAGATGCCTGCCTTGAGCCATGCAAAAGCATACTAATTGAATATTTTTCTACAAATTTAAATAATAAATCAGCACCTTCAATTGCTACACCATTATCAAATGGCACCCCTATAGTTTTATCATAAAATGCTTGAACGTCTTGGTTTTGGTCAAGATCTATCGCAGGAAGATGATGCATCAACATAACAAACCTATAATCATCACTTTCTTTTTTCTTTTCTATTTCATATTCAATTGCTTTTAACTGTTCTTCTCCGACTGCACCATGCTGTAAATTGCCATGTACCACTGTATTTAAAGAAATAACTGCTAATTTTACATCTTCATACCATGAAATTTTACTATTTTGAAATCCTACTGCATTCCGGTAATTTTCATTAATATTCCCATCTTTTCTAACATCATGATTACCAAAAACTAACAAAGGCTGCTCTGTACCCATCCCAGAGAAAAATTGCCAAAAACTAGCTACTTTATTTAAATGTTTTTCACTAGGGCTATCCATAAAATTACCAGTAATAACGGGTACTATTTTTGATGTTTCACCTAATTCCTCGACTAACCCCCTGATAATCTGTTCAATACAATAAATTCTAGAACTGGATATATTATTGCCAATATCAAGATCACTTAAATGCAAAATATTGACAGTTTTATTTTCAAATTCAAATACTTCAGGAAAGGTAGCTTTATATTCATATTTAAACCTAGCAAGATCAAATGACAATGCAGAAAAAAGCTTGGAAAATACCCACTGCACTCTTGCCTCAATATCAATTTCAAGAAAATCAACAGAACTCACAGGTAAAAAAACCGAGTCGCCAGCTGGTGACCAAATTAAGATACCAGGCCAATTAATACAGTTTTTTAAAGCGACTCTTAATGACTGATGTACATCAAGCAATAAACTACTCTTACTTGGTGCCTCATCAAGTTGTAACACAACTCCCCTGCCTTTTCCTCTGGAGCTAACAAGATAGCTCAGCAGGTTAGGATCACACAGTACATCATCAAGACTTGAATCAAATCCTGATGGAATAATCAACGCAATCCATTGCTTGTTAGAAAAGTAATTACGCAAACCTATATATATATCTTCTAGTGTATTTTTTTCATTCAAGTTTACCAACTGCTGCAATAATTCATTTATATTTTCGAGCTTATTTTCTGACTCATTCAAAGAAAATAAATTTCCATCGTTGATTCGATTAAGAATAACTTCGAGCATTGCCTTATCTTGTTCTTCATGACCTAACAATGAATAACTTACCGAAGGATCTGCAACATAAGCCAGCCAATTTACAACCGCTAAATTAAATTTCATACTCATACAATTAAATTTTCTCTTGTCTGGCCTGAATTAAATCCCATAAAACAGGAGCAACCCATAAAGTTAATAAAGTAGCCGCACCTAAACCACAAACAAAAGTTGATGCCATAGCTCCCCAAACAATTGAGTAATCAGGAATACCTAAAGCCATAGGCAACAAACCTAAAATTGTTGTCATCGTTGTTAAAATAATAGGTCGTAACCTTATTTGAATTGCTCTATCTATAGATTCTCTACGAGATAAACCAGACTTATAACCTTTATTCATGAAGTCAATTAACACTAAAGCATCATTCACTACCACACCAACCACACCGATTACGGCAATAAAACTATTTATAGTAAACAATGACTGAACGAAAAATTTCCCTAAAATAATTCCAATAATGGCAAAAAGCACTGCAAATAAAATAATAATTGGTTGTAAGTAAGATTGAAACTGTGTTGCCAGTACCATATAAATAAGCATAATAGCTATAAAAAAAGCAAAAATTAACGATTGATAAGATTTTTGTGTATTTTCATATTCACCACCAAATAAAATAGTGGCTCCAGGGTATTGATCAGCTATTGTGGCGTAATATTCCCTTATTGCATTAACAACATAGGCTGATGAAACCGGCGCTCCAACTTTTAGGTCTGCTTTGATACTAACTGCGCGCTGCCCTTGAAAACGATTTAGCTCCCCAGGCTCATAATAAGTACGTAAACGTGTTAAATCTCCTAATAAAATAGCCCCAACAGCTCTATCAACAACAGGAATTGATAAGGCCTGCTCAGAAGTCTCAAATACATCTTGGTCAATTAATAACTTAAGATCAATTTCTTCATCACTAGAACGAAACTTACCCACATACCGGCCATCTAGCACACTCGCGGCTAAACGCGCCACATCAGAACTATTTAAATTGTATTCTTTAACACGGTCATGGCGAACATCAAAACGAAAAACCCTTTTGGGCTCACCTTGATCATTCTCCAATTCAAGTAAATGCTGAGCAATATCCTTTTGATCATTTAAAAAAGCCAATACTTTTTCAGTCAATTCATTAACGGCTACTAAGTTACTTCCCATTACTTTAACATTAATTGCTTTTCCAGAAGGAGGGCCTTCTTTCATAGGATGAACACCCAAAACAAAACCATCATTTTCGAAACGTTGTTTTAATCTTTTTCGCATCATTTCCAAATGATCCATTGGATTATTTATCGTTTGCAACGCTTTGGTAGGTAAAGTAACTAAAACCACCCCTACATTATTACCGAAAATAAGCTCATAATCTTCATTCAGATACACTCCCGCTAATCCAGCAGCTGAGTTTGCTTTACCCGGCCCATCAGCCATAATAAAATTTGAAATATCTCTGGCTAGAATATCAACTCTTTCAATTGAGGCGTTTGGTTTACCTTTAATATCAACAAAATAAATAGCATAATCATCAGGAAAAAATTGGGTTTTTACTAAAGGCATAATTCCAGCAATGGATACATACATAATACCTATTGATAAAATAAACAATAACAATACCAAAGACAAGGTCAACGCTCTGAACTTTAAAGTCCAATTAAGAATGTATTTGGTAATTACTCTAAAAAAGGAAACTATAAAATTATCCTCTTCAAGCCGTCTAGATAGTATTTTAGTTTTCTGAGGACCAAAATCCATATAATGAACAGGTAAAATTAAAAAAACTTCAAACAAAGAGGCAAAAAGTGCAAAACAAACGATGGCAGGGATTTGAGCAAAAAATTCACCAGTAGTCCCTGTCATAATTAACATAGGTAAAAAAGCTGCAATTGTAGTTAACGTCGATGAAAAAACTGGAAGGGCAACCTCAGATAATCCTTCAACAATAGCTTGATAGGGTTGATAGCCTTTTTGAATATATCTATATATATTTTCAGTAACAACAATAGCATCATCAACAACAATTCCTGATACTAGGACAAAAGCAAATAAAGTCAATTCATTAAAGCTATAGCCAACCAAGTTCATAATCAGCATGGTAAATAAAAAAGAAAATGGAATACCAATAGTGACTAAACCAGCATTCCTTACCCCCATAAAGTACCAAGATATAATCGAAACTAAGAGCATGCCGACAATAAAATTCCAGCCCAACGTAGATAAACCATCCTTAACCTTTACAGAAGAATCTTGCGTTAAAGTAATCTCAAGTTTCTCACGTGAAAATAAAGGTTCAAATTCGTCCAAAACTTTTTGCACATTAGCTTTAATAGCCAACGCATTTCCTACAGGTGTTTTAATAACTTTTAAGGAAACTGCCAATTTCCCATTAACAGTAGATATAACATCAGGTTCACGATAATCGTATCCAATACGAGTCACCAAATCATCAAGCCGAATAAAACTACTATCTCCATCCCTACGAATAATTGTTTTTAAAATTGAATTTCGATCATGGAACTTTTCATCAACCTTTATTAAGTACTCTTCTGACTTTATTTTAAGCTTTCCAGCAGTCATTGAGACATTATTCTGTTGCAAAGCAGATGCAACTTCATCAAAGCTAATGCCAAAAAACCTTAATTTATCTGGGTCTAGATAAAGATGGAATTCACGAATTAAATCGCCTGAAACAACAATTTTCTTTACGCCACTGATTTTTTTTAATGACGCTTTAACTTGATCAGCGATTAAAGATAAAGCTCTATTTTCATGATCCCCCCCCAAATTAACCACTACTACAGGCAATAAAACGCCCATAGTTACATCTTCTATTATTGGTTGATCTACTTCTACAGGAAGATCCGCTTTAGCATTTAAAATATTAAAACGAATCTCATCATATAGCTCTGCATAATCACTATCATCAATCAATTTGATGTGGATATAAGAGCGTTCAGCTTGGGAGGAGGAAGATACCCATTCAATACCTTCAATATTTTCAACCGCCTCCTCAAGTTTACGAGTAACTAAAGTTTCTACATCTGTAGGTGAGGCACCAGGAAAAGCAGTGGTGATATTCACCTTTGCCATGTTGATATCTGGGTAACGCTCTGCTGGAAGTGCAAACATTGCGAAAAAACCAGCAACCATCAACAAAATAAAGAGTAAATTAAAAAAAATCTTTTGCTCTAGGGAAAAACGACCTATAGATTGCATAAACAAACCTGAATTACTATGATTTTCAGCAAAAATGCTCTACCCTAAAATAAATTAGAGATTAAGGGCTTAACAATTAATATGACTCAAGGAGTAACAACTTTAAACTGATCTCCCATACTAATTTCTGTAGACAGAATAGTAACCTTACCTCCTGGCTGATCATTCAACAGTTTAACTCGTATTCGTTTGCCATCCATACGCTCTAACCAGTATTCTTCAAACCGTTCTTCTAATGCTAGTTTAGAAATAATAAACGATGAGCTTTTGGTATTAGTCATATTAAGAATCAATTCAGCTCTCATACCTCCAGACACATTAGAAGGTATTTTGCTAATTAGTAAATCAACCAAAATTTTACGAGTTTTTTCATCAAATCCAGGTGAAATATGTTCGATACTAGCGTCAGTTTTTATATTTAATTCTGGAAAATAAAGCGCAACATTCCCTTTATCTTTCTTAAGCTCTACCAATTCTTGCTGAGAAAGTGTCAACGGAAGAGTCAACTGCAAATAATTACCAACATGGGCTACAACTTCGCCCGCATTAATCCATTGCCCAATTTCAATATCACGATCTATTACTAACCAGCCAACAGGAGCTTCAATACAATGCCGATGCTTAAGCTCCTCTAATCGCTGCTTACGAATAGAAGCAATCGACCAATCTTGATTAGCTTTTCCCAAATCTCGGAGCAACCCATCTAAGAGGCTAACTGATGACGTGTGCTTTTTGACTAATTGCTTATGCCTAGCCACCTGTTTTTTAAAGAACTTAATATCAACATAATGCCTCCTCACCTCACTATTTGCAGATTTAATATCAATATCGACAAAAGTATCATCTAGACAAGCAAATTTCTTATTACCTGGAACAGCCTCTCCAATATCCACAAAAATATCACGTACTTTACCAGATACCTCAGATATCAACGGCATTTTAGAGCGTGCCCTAGTAAATCCTGTTATTCTTAACTCACGCGTAGCAGACTCAACACTAACCCATTTATCTGCGGCATTAGCTGATAAAATGACAGACGATTGAGTAACAATCATTAAAAGAGCAAAGATAAATTTCATACTCGACCTACAAAAAAATAACTACATTTAATTAACAATTAATGCTATAAAAATCATACCAGCCCTAGCATCACTTCGTGAACAATTTAAGAATCATTCAATTATTAATTAAGTCTAGTCGATTATTTAGATTATTAAGTTTTTTTCAACAGACTTAACAAATGACACTCCCCCTTTATATGAAAGAAACACTTATTTTCATATTTATCTTCAAAGAGTTTTTAAGAGTCAATCACCTATCGATGAAGCATCAATTAAGGCAGTAATTTTGTTAATTTCTAACGAACAATTAGGCGCTGGTTTGATTTTACTCTTATACTCGAGCGCACAATTAACAGCATATTCTATATTGTCACGGCTGACTTTTCCTGAACGAATTAACTTACCATAACCCGCTTTATCAGCTAAAGTCATCATAAGATACTGATCCAAGTTACTTGGAAGACCAATAACAAATTTGTTCTCAGCAATACTTTGATAAACCATAGGGCTACCTCCATTACAAATCACAATGTCAGCTTTTTTTACAGCCAAGTCCGCAGGAATAAACTCCGTAATAAAAACATTTGAATAGCTCTTTGTAAGGCTAGTTTTTCTTGCAGTAACACAAAATACTGTCACAGGCATTTGACTCAATGTCTCAAGCAACATTGGCAATAAGCTACTATCGCCAGAACTACCTAGCGTTACAAAAACAAGGGGCTTATCTGAAGAAAGTGTATTCCACCACTTTGGTAACGAGACTTTTGCAGACCATAAAATGGGACCGACAAAAATATGATTATTAGGCAGTGCTTTCATTGGTACAAATGATTCTATATCGGCGTATAGCGTATAATCAGCATGTGTATATTGTTCTCGCAAATCAGATCCAAGTAAAGATTGTCGGAATTCTTTACACACCTTATTTAAAGCCAAGGTATGTAATTTAAATACAAAAGGTCTCATTATATTGAACATTTTTTGCGCAACAGCAACACCAAAAATCTTTGTTAATGGCATTTCCGGAATAGGGTATTCAATATTTGCATACGGACTCCAATAGGCATTGGTAATCGTTGCGTATGGAATTTTCTTAATTCGACTACTGACAGCAAGAGAAAGGCGAAAATCACCAATGATGAAATCTGGCTTAATTTGATCAATAATACTCAAATCTTCATTAACATAATCCGTTAATGTCTGAACATCATAAATAGGCATGCCTTTAGCTAGTTTTTTTGCAAAATATTCGCTAGAAATAGAATTCAGTGCAATACGCTGAAATGGAACAGAACCAATAACATCATCGTAACGATCATCCGCAGCAATAGTTATCTTATACTTACCTGTCTTATCAATCTCATTTGCAAGAGAAATACACCGAGCAATATGTGCCAGCGTAACTGCTTCAGCAAAAAAAAGGACATGTTTAGAATATTCAGCCATCACTATAAACCCTATATAAACTTTGTATTACCATAACTTGGCACAAAATAGCCTTTCCATTATCACAAAAGGGAAACTAAAAAGCATCAAGACTTGTTTACCCAAACACCAAAACCATATTTATTTACATGGCTATATACAAACCACAAGTTTCTACCAATATTGGTAAAAAACTAAGTTTTTATGGGTAGGAGGGGCCTTTGGCCGCGACCAAAAAAGTTCAAGGTCAAGAGCGAACGCGGCTAGAAAGCCCCTCCCACTTTCTATAAGTATTTTTTAAGAGTTGAGGGAAATCTTGATTTTCTTCAACCTATGGTTTGTTAAGAATCATATTTATTAAGAATAACTAACTTAAAAGCATGCCTCCACACTTACAATCAACTTTAAGGTATCTTTGATACTCCTAATATGTTCAATTCATCCTTAAAACCAACCGTAGAAATTTTAGCATATAAACCAACAGACTAATAAAGAACTCCTCTTCCTTACCGTTTTACCTTTTTTCGGACAACAGCTCATACTAGCTGTCAAAATATTTTACAGTCTGTAAAAACAAAAAAAGGCGATCAGCTTAACGCTGACCGCCTTTGGTTTTACTCAATTAATAAACAATAATTGACTATTTCATGCTCATTATTTAGTATCAAAACCAGTAGGAGAATGAATTTGTAAATTACCACCATCAATGTAGCCCCAAACTTCATAAATCACATCTGTTGTGTTCATTTGAATCTTAGGAATACTTCCATCTGCATTTTTAGTGATATCTGCAGCATACACACCATCATAGATAGTGATGCGATAGAAGTCAGGACAATCACAGTCAGCTAATGCCTGAGACCCTTTTTCTCCAAAACCATCTAAAGGACAAACCTCTGGATCATCTTGAGCTGGGTTTTTCTTCTTATTGGTATTACCAACTTCACCTAAGTCATCAATATTCACTTCAAACCAATGGAAAGTACCCGCAAAATCTGTATTTCCATGACCTTCAGCAGTTGCAGTCGCATCGGCTGTTACAAAGTCAGGGATTTTATCAGTTTTCTTGCCCGTTGCTTTACCTAGGTTTTTAAAGGTACCAATACCATCAAAGTCAATTTGCTTAAGCGGTGAAGGTGGGTTTCCAGAAGGGCCACAACCACCAGGATCAGAACAACGAATTACGTCAATTTCTGAACCTTCAGGTGCACTTGCAGTACCACCATGGAAAGTAAAGTCACCAGCCGGTCCATTTTGTTGATGATGCGTCCATTCGCCACTAGGCTGAGGTTGCTTGCCTGTATGGGCACCCGCCTGTCCACCAAATTGATATCTATTTACCTCACCATCACCATTAGTAAATTCGGCATTAACACCACCAGCAGTGACACGACAACCAAGAAACTCTATATCTTCAGGAGGATTACAGTAATGACTAGGATCTGTATCAATCAAGCCATTGACCGTTACCGTACCAACATTTTCATATGTTGCTCTTGTTGTAAAATCAGGAGAAGATGAACAACCATCAACAATAGTCACACCAGATGTAGTATTCACTAAATCTTCAGCTGCTAAAGTATCTGTATAATGCCATATCTCACCAGGTGCAAGGAACTCATCACCATCATCGGTACCTGCATTGGCTACAAATATAGGGTTAACCAGCGTATTCACAGACTGATCATCCGTTACAACCACATCGGCTTTGGCAAAAGAAATACCACCCGTGTTTGTTACTACATAAGTCCAAGTTACATCAGCACCAATTACTATAACAGGAACATCATTGTCATTAGCACCATCAGCATCATGTCCATTGGTTAATTTTTCAATATCAATGCCTGGAACAGGGTTACAGTAATGACTTGGGTCTGTATCTTCTTCAGTTCCAGCGACAACTTTACCAATATTCTCATAAGTTGGACGTGGATCTGCTAACGGATCAGAATTACAACCATCAACAATAGTTACACCTGAAGTTGTTGTCATCAAGTTTTCTGCTAGAAGAGTCGCTGTATAATTCCAGATTTCTCCAGGACTTAAAATTCCGTCAGCATCACCATTAGCTAAGACAGGAACAGGAATCACCCCCTGATCATCAGTAACTATTACATCAGCAAAGGCATATGGAACATTACCTGTATTTGTAACGATATAAGTCCAAGTAACTGTACCACCTGGAACAATGACAGGCACTTCAGCGTCATCAGCATTATCAGCCTGTTTATCATTTGTCAGCTTCTCAATATCAATACCTGGCTCAGGACTATTACAATAATGGCTAGGATCAAAATCTATTAAAGAAGTGTCAAATATTATGACAGTACCGATATTTTCATAAGTCTTACGCGTTAACCCAGTATTTTCAGGGTCACAACCGTCAACGATAGTAATAGCAGCATTATTCGTTAATAAATTCTCCGCTGTATCTGAAGCCTTATAAAGCCATTGTTCTGCTGGTGCAAGAATTGAATCACCATCATCACTTAGGGGATCAAAAACCGGTGTAACACCTGTTATATTATCTGTTACTAACACATCACCCAAGGCAAAAGCCACATCACCTGTATTGGTAACTATATATGTCCATTCAACTGGATCTCCCGCTTTGATATCAGGAACATCGCTATCATTTTTACCATCCGCATCAAACCCATTGGTAAATTTCTCAATATCAATACCTGGTTCAGGAGGGTTGCAGTAATGGCTTGGATCAGTATCTTCCAGAACTCCCGCTGTAACCGTTCCAATATTTTCATAGGTAGGACGTGAAAAACCCGATTGATCTGGATCACAGCCCTCTACTATAGTGACACCTGATGTTGTAGTAGTAAGATTCTCAGCTGGTAAATCTGCGGTATAAATCCATTTTTCACCGGGTTCAAGTACATCATCACCATTATCAGCTGGTAAAACGCCCTCTGGAGCAGGGACAACATAAACAGGAATAACACCAGGCTGATCATCTGTTACAACTATATCAGCTCTATCGATAGGAATATCGCCCGTATTAGTCACCACGTATTCCCAGGTAACTGTATCGCTAGGGGCTATGACAGGAACAGTACCATCATTAGCACCATCTGCATCATTGCCATTGGTTGATTTTTCAATTTGAATTTTGTTTAACAATGTACTTATTGTACCCACTATAAGGTCTATAGAGCGTGTAGGAATATCTCCAGTGTTAAGCTGTATTTCCATCGCGCCAAAATCACTAAACTTCACTGGACTTGTATTTCCTGATCCGCAAGTTACAGATAAAATTTGTGGATCTCCTGTCAACCCAGGATTACCACAAAATGCTGCATTCTCAAGCACAGAAAAAGGAATAATTCTTGTTAAAGGAGCAGAGGCCAAAACCTCTGATGACTGTATTTCTACTACTGTAAATTCGTTCGCGTTAGAATACACGCCCAACTTAAACTGAAAAGATAAATCCGAATCTTTAACGGTAAAAACAAAAGCACTTTCACCATTGGCTGTAAAATCAACACCAATACCATCTGGAACTAAAGCAATACTTTGATCATCCCCATCCCATTGTATTTTTGCTACGGCGGCAACACCCGTACTATTTAAAAATTTTAATGTATCAGCAGATACGTTCACAGTAGCGCATGAGTCACCATTGTCGCAACTATCATTATCATCACGGTCAAGACCTCCTGTCACCACAGAAACTGAAACATCTCTTTGTCCACCGATTACATTTGCTAAGCCGGTTGCGGTACTTCCAACCGTTTCAGTTCCATTTGCTGGATTTGAAACCACCTGCAAATCAGTAAATGAATCAACATCGGCCCCCATTGCCATTACTTGCGTACTTACCAAGGAGCCAATACTTGCAATAAGTATTGCCGGCAATACCGAGTATTGCTGTTTGTTATATTTAAGTTTTACCATATTTTGCACCACTATGATTAATTAACAATGATACATAGCTATATAATAGCCATGCCACACTACACTAAACTATTAGCACAATCTATGCCAATCAAAAAAAACAAAGTTAAGCTATTGTTTTTAAAGGCCTATATATAACAAAAAAAACAACCGTTATTTTAATGTTAAAAATGCTGACATATACAGTAGTCCGGCCGTTAAAAAACAAAATACCCCCCTTAACCTAATTTCTTGAGCAGTTTTGCAGGAACGCCCCCCCACACCTCTCCTGGGCCAATAACAGTTCCTTTGGAAACCACGGCACCTGTAGCAATCATTGCTCCATCACCGATGGTAACACCTGATAAAACAACACTTTGCGCACCTATAGTGACATTATCACCTATTACCACAGGAAAATGAGCTAACTTACCATTTTCAATAACATGTGGAACAATTAGTGCGTATTGACCCACCAATGTATTATGCCCAATAGAAACAAAAGGAGGATCAAGAATAATGCCAGAACTGTATGTATTATTACCAAGCTTTGCACCTAGCATTAAATAAAAAACCCTCATTAATGGCACTGGAACAAAACCACTTCGCATAACTGGATAAAAAAGAATTAAATAGAAAAGAAGATAGATGTGGTAGGCAAACTCTTCCCTTGAGTTAAATTCAATATAACCTGGCTTTATAGGGCATAGCTTGAAAAACAAACGATAAATTAACAGTGCATATAGATAGAATATCACTAAGCCAACAAGGAAAAGAATGATACCTCTAAAATCAGAAGAAGGTATTATTTCCAACAAAAGACTTGTAGACCAAATTGCACCAACGAGCGCTACTGCAAAAAAACTTGTGTAAAGTAGAATCTGCCAAAAGGATATTTTTCTCATACCGAGCCCCTAAATAAATATAACGTTAAATTACTCTCCACATTCAAAAACACCTACCTTAAGCGGCACCTCTTCGTCTGCAGAACCAGCTTTGCTACCCCCCCCCCAACTAAATAAAAGTTAAACCTTTGAGAAATAAAAAGACCGTTTAGTTCAGCGCATATAGCTAACAACAAAACAAGACGCATCACAAACAACAAGACTATATCACCGTTAAATGTAGGATTTTAACTTACTTTAAGAAACAGATCATCTTATTGAACTCTATTTTTCAGTACTTAACGGTAACATAGCCAACAACAAAGAACTCTAAAAAGACGTAAAAACAACAAATATTACACGCAAAAAAAAGCGACTTCAGCTATGAAGTCGCTTTTTAATAAGAGTTGTAACAACTTTATTTTTGTTTTTTACGACTCATAAATCCAGCCGAAAAAAGACCTGCACTTAAAAGCATCAACACTGAAGGTTCTGGTACTTTTTCCGTAGTAATACTTGCAATTTGAAGATCCAGAGCCGCTGTTTTCACATTAGCTGTGTTAAATTTTAGTTCGACTGCGCCCAGGCTTGTAAAATCAACATTACCACCAGCACCACAGTTTACAGCTACAATTTGACCAAAACTACCACCACACAAAAGTGAGTTTTCTAAATCTGTAAAAGGAATGAATCTTACTAATGGTGAACCTGCTAATACTAGAGTTGATGAAATTGTAACTTCTGTAAAATGCGTCGCATCAGTATATACATTTAACTGAAATTCAAAAGCTTGATCAGATTCAAGGATAGTTACTAAAAAACCAGTAGAACCATCTAACTTAACATTAGCACCACCTAAACCCGTTTTATCCAAAATAGACGATCCATCAATCCCATCCCACTGAACAGTCGCAATACCAACAACACCAGGATCATTAACAAAATTTAATTTTCCGCCAGTCGCTACCATAGTAGTTCCCAAACTACCTTGAGCCACATTAAATCCGTCACCCGCGGGAGAACCAACATTTACAAAATCATCCGTAGCACCAGAAATAGCATTAACACTGAAGTCCCGTTCTACACCGAGAATGCTACCTCCGAAATCACTTGTATAACTTTTAGCGGTTGTACTTGTATTAGCTAGTGTATTTTCATCATCACCCGCAAATTGAAACGTAGTAAATAGATCTATTGTTCCCGCATAAGACGTCGCACTACAAGATAACAGCAATAGCGCCATGCTTGTTTTTAAAATATTCATATTATTACCCTTAAAATTAATAAAGAACCAAATTTTGTTTTACATACAAACCAAAGCAAATTCAATGCCAATTTCAATATCTTTACTTTAACAGCTTACCTTTCAACATGTTACAGAACCCCGCACCTTAACATTCTATCGAGACCGCCAAAAACTGTAAAGAAAATCGACACTTTATTTTTTTAAGGTTGTTAACAAGCTCTTCACTCGCCCAATTTCCATATACTTTTTATTGTTTTTAATGATGTTGAGTAGCAATTCTTCAGCCTCTTGATCTTGTTTTGTTGCAATTAATACTTCTGCCAAGTGTAACGCTGCACTTGGGTTATTCACATTCTTATCTAGGCTCTTTCTTAAAAGTTGCTCTGCTTCTTCAAATTTTCCAGTTTTATATAATATATACCCCAAAGTATCTTGCACTTCTGTCAAATTTGGAGCCAGCTTTAAAGCTTTCCTAGCAACCACCTCAGCATTATTAAACTGCCCCTGCAAAGCTAGAATCCAGGCAATATTATTTTTAGCTCCAGCCCCTTTTGGAAAATGTTTATCTATAAACTGATAATGTGCTTTTGCTTCTTCCAACATATTGCTATCCAGCTGCATTTGTGCCAGCGCCGTTCTAACTTGAAAATCTTTAGGGTTATCTTTTAACCAAGCATTTAATGTTGTATAACTTTCTGACACTTTATCCGCTTGCTGCTGCGCCATCGCCAGTAGAAGTACTAGATTAGTCGATTTATTTAATTCAAATGCTTCTTTATATTTTTTTATAGCTTGATCAGGCCGCTTTTGCTGTAGAAAAACTTGACCTGTAATCTGTTTAATCGTTGCACTATTTGGGTATTTTTTTTCTATTTCTTGGAGTTTTGTATGAGCCTCTTTATACTCACCCTTCTTGGCCATTAACTGTGCCAATATCAAGTTTGTTGGTCCATGCCCTGACTGAAGGCTGTTTGCCTTTTCTAAAGATTGAACAGCCTCGTCTTCTTTATCTTGAGCTAACAACGTTCTACCTAAATTGTAGTGTAACGCCGCATTTTCTGGGGCTACTTTAATAGCTGATAATAGTAAATGCTTAGCAGACTCATAATCATTTTGCATAAACTTGATTATAGCAACTTGCTCTAATATATAGATATTATCTTCATGCTCTTTAAGTAATGGCTCGTTAATCGCCAATGATTCCTCTAGTTTGCCTTGCTCATACAATAATTTTGCTAACAGTAATTTGGGTCTTGCCGCATCAGAATGATTATCAATAGCCTGTTGTAAATATTTTTTCGATTTTTCCACATCTCCAATTTTTTTTTCAAAATCAGAAATTGATAGCAACCCTTGGTAATTGTTAGGATACTTTTTTATCATTTCTTCATATCGAATACGTGCCTGAACAAGCTTATTATCTTTTATTAAATAATTAACCAAATTTAAAGTAGCATTAACATTTCCAGAATCAATCTTTAAAACATGCTCAAACGTTTTTTTCGCATTCTCACTTTCCCCCAAAAAGTCATAAGCAATGGCTTCCATATTCCATCCAGCAGGGTTTTTAGGTTCTAACTTTTTTAATGATCCCGTCATTAAAAGCACATCTTTATACAGTTTTTCTTGTAATTGTAATTGTGCAATCATAGCGCCTAAACTATACATCTTTGATAGATTAGGCCAAACACTCAAAAGCTCTCGCAGAGCCCATTTTCTATCGCCAGCATCTACTTTTCTCTTAACATTTTCAAAAAATTCAGAAAGATCACGAATCTCATCAACTTGCATGTCTAGACCACTTTCAGAGCCAGACAATAAAGCTTCGCTGTCAAATTCAGGATTAAATGCGAACTCATCTTCTTCACTTTGTTGAAAAAATTGCTCTATATTATTGTCGGTGGATTCGTTAAATACCTCAGTTCTTGCTGCGTAAGTTATAAAGCTTGAGCTCAACAGCAGAGCAAATAAAAAAAATCGCTTTTTTGAACTATTTTGGCGCAACAATTCTATTATAAAAGTTCGCATAAATTTGGTTTCCTCAATAAATTGAAAGTTAAAATTATTCTTTATTTAGACTTTAACAAAGCCTTTAAATTACTTGAATATCAATACGCAATATAAAGCGTATTACATACATCAAGGGCTGAAGCCATTCTAAAACTGAGCTTAAAACATTTGGTCTATATTGAATTAAGCGAGTGATTAAAAAACCACCATGACCTTATCTAGTCTACAGACACATCCTATAACCACAACCTACATTAGTCCCATTTGAAATTTGCTATAAAAAAGGATCAAAACCCTTTAAAATCAATTTTCCTCAGAGTTCTTACAGTTTTGCCCCGCCCTTTAACACCGCCAGCACGAAAACCCATAACTAAAGTCTCCTTCTCAGTCACTCCAAATAACTTAGGAAGTCTTTCTGCCGTGCGCAGAACAAATTCTCTATGTTTTTCTGAAAAACCACCCAGCTTATTCTGCCTGAAACGATTAATCAATAAGGTTAATCCAATAACAGGCTGCAAAGAAAACCCTTGTACGGTTGCTTCCAGCCACAACCGTTGAACAGCACGCCCACCCTCTACAAAAGACACCTTATCATTACCTTGTATGGTTACCATTCCTAAAATTGACGCATTAGCGCATCCCCACCAGCATTTCAAAGCTATAATTTTGGATAACCCAAAAACATTGGCTATTTTCACATACCCCCAAAAACGCATTAATGGGAAACTCAGCTTTTCTATAAAACTTAAACCCAGTACGCCAACAGGCATACCATCTCTAGTTTCTTCTATTTGCTTTTGATTCCAGCGAATCTTATCAAACAAAAACTGATGAATGTCTTTCCTTTCAAAGACTATCTGATCATTTACTTTTAATTCTTTCGCCAGCTGCTTAACCTTATCTTTATCTGTCACAAGACTAACTTGCGCTCCGTCAATATTTTTTACAGTGCTAGATAAAGCGCTAAGAACCTCATCATTCACTTGTTCTCTTGTGTATTGAAAGCGATTAGTAGATCGTTCAAATATAGCAGTGTAATATGGATCAGGCTGGGCATCAGCTGGCGATAAAGTTATTTTGGCAATATAGTTATCATTTTCTGTATCAGGAAATAGTTGATAATCAATATGACAACCTAAGTGCTTGCCTGCAATTTTAATATTTTCAATCACTGCCCCATGCGCAATATATGAAGCCGATTGTTGATAGTTATAATAAGAATTGTCTTTTTCAGGTAGGTTATACAAATCTAT
>ENA-ORXI01001609-ORXI01001609.1-sediment-metagenome-genome-assembly--contig:-NODE-1609-length-17279-cov-13.367050_pt1 | contig 17279 bp, 20 predicted proteins | sample MGYA00237861_ERZ511468 | MGnify/ENA primary metagenome ERZ511468 (study PRJEB26299, sample SAMN06266213) | sediment metagenome | isolation source: Hudson Canyon methane seep mesocosm | place... | reverse complement strand
GAAAAAATTAAAATTTTGGATTTGATATATGAATTATTTCATAATAACTACAACAAAAAACTTTTTTTATTTGATTCGTATTCAAGAAAAATATATGGAATGGAAACCACTTATATTTCAATCAATGTCAAACAGAAAATTCTGTTTTTTAAATCTCCTATAGAGTCTGTGTTTATCGAAATAAGAAATAAAAAACTTGTGGAACGTATGCACAAATATTATAGTTCACCAATAGAAGCACCCCATCATGTGAATTTTCTGGAATCCATTAAAATTATCAAAATATTAAGAGATGCGGTTAAATACAACAACAATTTGGTACAAGCATATGAAGCCATTAACCGATTGACTGATTACGGAGAACTTTTTTATAACAACTTAAGTCTACATGTTCAAAAAGAAGTTACATCTCCAAAAGAGGGTCAGAAACGAACATAGCTGACAATTGACTCATTAGTCAAGTTATGTTAAAATACTGCTCTTTTAGAAAACTAAGGAAAAAATAGATGGAATACTCTTTATATTTAAATGAATTTTTAATTTACGCTTTTGCCATGTTTATGGCACTTCTCGCCCCTGGCCCTGATTTTGCTATGATACTAAAACAAAGTATCACTTATGGCAAACGAGCTTCAATCATTGCAAGTATAGGAATAGGTTGTGGTGTTTCAGTACATCTGGTTTACACACTTTTAGGTATTGGCCTAATCATTTCTCAATCAATTGTTCTTTTTTCTATAATCAAATATCTTGGGGCTGCGTATTTAATCTATATTGGATACCAAAGTCTTAAATCTAAAGGTATGAAACTTGAAGCTCAAGGTGAACAAAAACACGAATACATCAGCGATAAGAAATCTTTTATGATGGGATTTTTGTGTAATGCACTTAATCCTAAAGCCACTCTATTTTTTCTTTCAATGTTTACTGTTGTGGTATCACCCACCACTCCCCTTGAAATCCAAGCAGCTTATGGAGCATTTAGTGCAATTACGGCAATAATCTGGTTTGTATCACTTTCATTCATTTTGTCTTTGGATAAAGTTAGAAGCTTTTTTAATTCATTTGGAAAAATGTTTGATAAAGCAATAGGTGCAGTATTGATTTCTCTTGGAATTAGTGTTGCTTTGAGTAAATAGGAAAAATATGAACAGCAAAGACAAATTATTAGATGTAACATTTAGAGAAATTTATGTGAATGGATACAGTGCCACTTCAGTAGATAAAATACTCAAAAAAGCCAATATGAACAAAGGCTCAATGTATCACTTTTTTAAGTCAAAAAAAGCGCTTACACTGGCGATGATTGAGGAAAATCTAAGTACTTATATGCGTAATAAATATGAACCACTATTAACACATGAAAAAAACTTCATTGATGAAATTATCAAATTATTAAAACAAAAAGATGGTTTTGATTTTGTGAATGGGTGTAAGTTAAATAATCTGGTTCAAGAACTCTCTCCCATTGACAGTGATTTTAAAAATGCCCTTGAAAAAGTTTATGTAAATTTTGAAAGTATCTTTGAAGAAGTATTAGTTAAAGCAATTAATTTAGGTGAAATTAAACATGATGATCCTAAAGCACTATCAATGTATATCGTAGCTTCCCTAGAAGGATGTTTAGGAACAGCCAAGAAGTCCCATGATGGAAAAGTATTTCAAACATGTATTTCTCAATTAGATCTCTTTTTACAATCCCTAAAAATATAAAAATCAGATAAATTAAAACAACTTGACTAGTTGGTCAAGTTTTGTTATACTTCTACTTGACTAAACAGTCAAGACACAAAACTATGAATTCATAGTTATACCAAATAAAAAAAGAAGTTAGCACTTAAATAGTACAAGTTGTGCTTCATAGTTTCTAAATTTTATTTAATCATATTGAAATATGTTTAAGTAAAATCTAGAAACTAGGGATTGCAAACTGTGCTACCCTGTGGGAAAATACCTAAAAGGCATCTTGAAAAAGAAATAAATCAAAATTAGCTACGGCTAGTTTAAATTTATTTCTTTGCCAATCTTCTCTTTTATTTATTTTTTAAAGTATTAACTTATTATTTTATTTGGTATTAAACAAAGGAGTCGAAATGCAAAAATTAATTGGAATAGGTATCTACACACTTTCTATAATTACTTTACTTGTAATGAGCATGAATGCAAATATCTAAATCACAAACGGGTTTTTTATTACCTCTGTGTTTCATTATTTTATATGGAAGTGGATTTACTGCCACAAAGTATGGTTTACAAAATATATCCCCAATGGCTTTTTTGTTGATTCGTTTTTTCATCGCATTTATTTTACTTGTTATAATTGCTTATTATTTAAAAGTATCTTGGCCTAAAAACCTAAGAGAGTACATTCATATCGCTGTTGCAGGGAGTTTAACCGTTGCTGTATTTTCAATTGGGGTATTTGTCTCCATTGACTTAGGTGTGAGCCCATCACTAAATGCATTAATCATTGCTTTACAACCGGCACTCGTAACAATTTTAGCTAGGAATGTTTTAAGAGAAAAAATCACGAAGAAACATTGGCTAGGATTGATGATTGGATTCATAGGTGTTGCTTTTGTTGTTTTATCAAAATTTGATTTCTCACATGATATTTCTTATGGAATATTTATGAGTATTTTTGCACTTTTTGGACTTAGTCTTGGAAGTTTATATCAAAAAAAATACTGCTCAAATATGAACTTGTTTTCAGGTGGTGCAGTACAAACCTTAGCTTCTGCACTTTTAGTCTTACCTTTAATGTTTGTATATGAAGAGGTACGCTTTAACTTTAATGCAGATTTAGTCTATGCCATACTTTATATGGCAGTTGCAGTGAGTATTGGAGCTTTAAGTTTGTTGTATATTATGATTGATAAAGGTGAAGTTTCCAAAGTATCAAGCATATTTTATCTTATCCCTGTGTGTGCAGTTGTTATGTCCTATCTTTTTTTTGGGGAAGAAATTGATTTAAATATAGTTATTGGAGTTATGGCTGTTCTTTTAGGAATCAGTTTAATCAATAAAAGAGAGAAACAAAGTGAATAAAGCATTAATTATAATTGGCATACAAGAAGACTATTTTAAGGAAGGTGCGTGCGAATTGACAAACTCTTTAGATATCAGCTTGAAAGCCAAAAAATTAATGGATTTTTTTCGAACAAATAGTTTGCCTATTTTTCATATTCAACACAGTAATGCAATTAGACCCGAGGCTACTTCTTTATTGCCTGAAACGAGGGGAATAAATATTCATAAAAATGTAGAACCTATAATGGGGGAGATTGTTATTGAAAAAAACTTCCCCAACAGTTTTTTACAAACTAACCTGGAAAGTTCCCTTGAAAATCTCAATATACAGGAACTTGTTTTATGTGGCATGATGACACATCTATGTATAGATGCCACCACCAGAGCGGCCTTTGATTTAGGCTTTAATTGTATGCTTGCCCATGATGCATGTACAAGTAAAGATATGAATTTTCAAGATAATACAGTAAAACATAAAGATGTACATAATGCATTTATATCTGCTCTGGCTGGGTATGCTGAACTTTTAAGCGCAGATGAAATTGTGCAAACCCTGGAGCTTGAAAGCTAGAGTTTACTGTGTGCTCCATCGCAATAAGGGGGAACTTTAGTGTGTTTACAAGCACATAATGCCTCATTGATGGTAAAATCACAAGAGAAAGGTAGTGGCTTAAAGTCACTGTCCTTATGGGAGCCATCACACGTAGGTTGTTTTTTGGAATAACCACAAGTACAATACAAATACTCTTTCTTTTTTTCCACTTTGAACATTATAGGAAAAAGTGATGCAATGTGACCGTGTTTAATCATTATATACCCTTTGTTTGTCAGTTTACTCTTTTTGAACTGTTTTTTAAATTGCTTGGTTATAATAACTAAGTAATTAAAGGAATATAACATGGAGTTTGAAGACATTGATTTTAATGAGTTATACGTACAGCAAAAACAAAAAACCACCTTTAAAAGTAAAGGGGTAGAACAGTGGAATAAAAAAGCTTATTCCATGAATGAACGAGTACATAAAAGTATATATAATGATGGTTTTTTTAACTCAATGAACTTCGATAATTGTGAAACAGTTTTGGATGTTGGATGTGGAGTGGGTAATTTGAGTTTAAAAATTGCACCCAAAGTAAAACATCTTTATGCCCTTGATTTTTCACCTATGATGTTGGAACAAGTCAAAAAAAATGCTTCAAAAAATGATATTTTCAATATAAGCACCATAAATAAATCATGGTACGATTCATGGGAAGATTTAGAAAATGTAGATATCGTAATTGCTTCACGTTCCATGGAAGTTAAAGATATGCAAAATGCTTTAGAAAAATTAAACAATAAGGCAAATAAGAGAGTATATCTGAGTTATAAAGTGGGCGGAAGCTTTTTAGATGAGAATATATTAAAAACCATTAAGAAAAAAACGGTTAAAAAACCAGACTACATTTATTTACTCAATATTCTCTATCAAATGGGAATTAATGCAAGTATTCAGTTTCTAAACAGCGAAGGAAGAACTTCCATGTATACGGATGTAGAGAGTTTTATAAAAAGTGTTTCATGGAGTTTAGGAGAACTAAGCGCTGAAGAAACCCATGGTTTAGAAAACTATTTTGAACATTTAAGTGATGAGGATAAAAAGCAGAATGAATTTGTTCGTTGGGCATTGATTTCTTGGGAAAAGTAAAACTAAAACCCAAATAGTTCAAGATTGAGTTTATCAAAAGATTGTTTTGTTTTTTCATCCAGTTGCCAGCTCCTAAGTTCCTTCCGAATTTCTAGTATATCATTAGGAGTGATTTGTTTGTTAATTCGCTCTATGATTTTTTTGCCAAATTCATTTTTTCTACATGCTATGTAGGCAACTGGGTTGGGTGTGTTACTAAACTCTTTAACTTTTATGGTTCTAAACCGGTCCTCTTTTCTTTTATTAACTTTAGCTTCCCAAGTAACAAATACAGGATGATCAAAAATCCAATCTATTCGATCCCTTCTCATCATTTTTAAAAGACTGGTTAAGGGAGCACTGGAGGAAATAGTGAAAATATTGTCATTATTACTGTATCTGGACATATCAAAAGGATAGTATTTTGCTGATTTAATATGTCCAAATTTGTAGTTTTGGTTTTGAATTAACTCTTCCATAGAAATTTCGTCAATATTATTTAATTGTTCCAGTTTTTCTTTTGTGAGAATAATTCTTGCTTTTGGCATAGTATAAACGGCTTTACTCCAATAGAAATGTGAAAGGTATTGTTTATGTTTTAAATTTGGCCCAAAACAAATATTTTGATTTGTGTGCATTATGATTTGACTCTCTCGGGAGGGGTTGACGGGTAAGGAAATATGTTGATAATCTTGAAGATATTTTTTCTTAATAAGCTCTCTTACCTTATCTCCATATCCTTGGTCTTTAAAGGGGCCTTTGGAAATCAACCATGGTGGCCTATTATGCTGTAACCATATGATTTTTTCAGGAGAATTGGCAAAACTAAAAGACGAAAGAAATATAGAAATTAATAAAGAAAAAGAAAGTATACTTTTCATTGTTGACACCTACTTACATCTTACAATTGATTTACCATTTCATTATAAAGTAAATTGCTTAATGAAAAGCATAAATAGGTTTATTTGTAATCTCTATATCTGTTTTAAGCTCTTTTCCATACATGTCATAAACTTTATTAAACTCAGTAAGTTCCACTGTTATATTGGGCTCTTCTACCCAAACAATATCTAACTTTTGTCCTTTTTTGTTTTTGCAAGTTAAGACATGCAATTTATTCGCACTTGAATATTTCTCTACTTCACAATTTCCTAGAAATTCAATCATTGTTTTATAGGCATAAAAAGATTTTCTTTTTTCAAGTTTTCCACTTTTCATAAATGTTAAACCAAAAGTAGATGAGATTAATTGAAACCAGAATACACTCTGCACTCTTTTCGTACCAAGTGCCAAAAGATAATAACGTAACATGTAAATGGCTTGTTCTTCTTCACTTACGGCAAATTCATTGGCTTCTGTTTCACCTTTGATATGCCAAGAAAATTCACTTAATATAATGTCATTATTTGATTTTATTGCAAGAGTTGAGAGTCCATAGAGGGTATGAATCTGTTTTGTTAAATCAAATGTAAGCCATTGGGGGTTTTCTGGATAAGTTTGTTTATCTACATACATTAAAGCAGATACTTTATCAAACTTAATTTTAAAATAATTAAACAAGGCTCGTACACTGTATTGCATTTCAAAACCTTTAACACTTGGTCCTATTAAAGTGTAGTCTGGGAACTTGTCATTTCGTATACTTTGAACCGTGGTATAAAAGCTCAAATATTCTTTCATACTAAAGAAACCCCATTTTGTCTCATTGATTGCATTTGCAATTTGATAAGAAGAACAAATACCTTTAAATGTGGAAAAGAGATGTCGGATATCTTTTTCTAAAAGTGAAGCATCTTCAATGTGAGCTCTGCTTTGTATGATATTGATAGTAATATTTTTATTCTCAAAACCTTGTATAAATTCTTTGTATTTATCAACATTTTTCATATCATCTAATGGTAATCTAATGAGTAGGTCATTACAGTTAAGTTCGTTGATTAATTCAATTTGCTCAAGTCCCTTATCTAGATTTACATTCATTCCAAAAAAGTTTTTAAATTTATTTTTCTTACTTTTAAAAACAGCTCCTAGAAGTATGCTAAGGGGTAAGAAAAATGCATTAACTAGAACTAAGGGAACAAAATCAGCAGGTTTGTTTTTTTTGTTCATTTTTTGTTCATAATTTTTATCTGTGATTTCATTGGGCTCGTCTAAGGTATTGTTCCAAGTAAAGTATTTTGTTTCGATGATAGTGCCTTTTGAAGTTTTAATATTTTAACATATCATACAAAAAAGTTATGTATAAGTAATTTCAAAAGCAAGTTTTTTAATCAGAAGTGGGAGAAAAATCTCCCTTACTTTTTTAGCTTAATTTATCCAGCTCAGATAAAATCTCGGCAGGTTCACTTCTTAATGTATAGTTTTCGCTTACAAAACTGTATGTTATTTTTCCCGTTTTATCTACAATTATTGTAGCAGGGAAGGGTAACTCTTGAGTGGTAATGTCGTTGAACTTCTCTAAATCAAATCCAAATTCTTTGTAAATTTTATCTATGTGGTCTTCCAGTTTAAATACTAAACCAAGTTCTCTTGCATAGTCATTGTTTGTATCGGTAAAAACATCAAAGTCCAAGTCAAGTTTCTCTTTGAAAGAGAGTGAACTGTCTGGTTTCTCAGGAGAGATTGCAATAAGTCTGGCTCCCTTTTCTTTGATTTGAGGAAGAATATCTTGTAATGCTTTTAATTCTAGATTACAATATGGACACCAAGAACCTCTGTAAAATGAAATAACAGTGGGTGTATCAATAATATCTTCTATTTTTTGAGCTTTACCATCTAGATTTAACAAAGAACCATTTGGAAGTACTTGGTTATTTCCAATTGCATCTTTTGTTAAATTAGCTGCCGCCATATCATCCAATGCTTTTAATAAAGTATCTAAAACATCTTTTGGCATCTGTGCCATAACTTCTTCTTGTAATTTTCCGATTTGTTCTTTTAGTGTTGTCATTGTTTTTCCTGTTGTTTAATTTATTAATAGAATAGTTGTTCTATAACCAGTATAAAAAACTTACTATTTTGTCAGTAAGATTTTTACTTCTTTAAAAGCCACATCTCTTAAAGGAAGAATTGCCTTGTATTCCTCACTTGACCATGCTTTTTTTGCTGCATCTTCGGAAGGGTAGTCTACAATTATTACGAAGTGAGGTGCTTCATTTTGACCTAGGTTTTCTTTAATCATATACTTGGCTTGTACTTCTCCTCCAAATGCTTCACCATTTGTATTTGATCTTTGTGAATATTCTGCAAACTCTGGAGAGTTCATCCCATTTTCGTTAAATGTTCCTTCTAAAACTACTGTATATCTTTCCATCTTATTTCCTTTTGTTATATTATTTATATATAGAATAAGTATTCTATAACTATTAAAAAAAATTATCGAATCATATTGAGCACATTTTTTATGATCGAGTCACTTTCCTCTCTTGATTGATTAAATTTACCGTATACCCCTAAACCTTGAACAATAGTAATCAATGTAAGTGCCATTGCTTTTACATCACCTGTAAAATCTCCACTTAATGCTGCATCAATCAGATTTATTTCAAGCTGAGATTTAACATCTTGATAAAATTTTTTGACCGTACCAAATGCTTCTGGGTTTACAAACTTTTTTTCTATTATCGTATTGGTATATAAACATCCTTTGAAGTTTTCTTCAAAATAAAATGCTTGAAAGAAAAGCTCTATTCCTTTTTTTCCGTGGTTTTCTTGTAAAACTTTCAATTGGTTTGAAGCCATTTTTATAAAATAGTTTTCAAGGGCATCTTTATATAAACCATCTTTGTCTTTAAATAGAGAATACATTGTTCTACGGTTTAGTCCAGTATATGTCACTAAGTCAGCCATAGAAACACTTTCATATCCTTTTTCCCAAAAGATATTCATTGCTTTATCTAAAACTTCATCTAAATTATATTCTACTGGTCTTGCCATCTTGTAACTCCATATTTGACATTATAGAATATTAATTCTATAATGTCAAGACTTTTTCACAATACTGTTGATTTTTCCATTTTCATTATTTCTACTGGCTGTGCTAACCACTTTTGACATTTATTAAAAACCACTTTTGTATAGGGTTCTTCATAGTGTTGTGTCAATGCATCTTTATCTAGCCATTCTTCATATAAATATAAATATTTTTTATCATCATAAAGTTCAAATTGAATACAACCATTTTCTTGAAGTGTTTGCTCTATTATACTCAGTAGGGCATTTTTTGAATCTTCAAAATGTTCATCCTTTGGAAGAACATTTGCAATTAAAAATAAATTCTTTTTACTCATGTATTACTCCTTGTGTTTAGTGAATAATAATGGAATTTATAGGGTGAAGGTATAAGTAAAGTTCTTAAATGTATTAGTTTTTTAAATATCTAATTATTATAGATGAGTAGATACATCTTCTTGTCGGGTTCATGCGGTAAAGCAGCTATTAGAAACCAAAAAAATTTCTATTTAAAGATTCAAAAGAGTTAAGTGTTTCCTCATTTAATTGCCATTTTCGAACGTAATTTCTAAACAATAGAATATCTTCTTTTGAATGTTTATCATTAATTTTATCAATTATAGTTTTTCCAAATATATTTTTTGTACAGCCTATGTAAGCTATAATTTTGGGAGAGTTACTACTTTCCTTGACTTTCATTGTTATGAATTTTTCATTTGGATTTGAATTTACAACTGTGTTTGCCCACTTAACAAAAACAGGGTGATCAAAAACCCAATCTACTCTTTTCTTTTGCATCATACTAAGCAGATTACTCAATGGCGCACTGGAAGAGATGCTTAAAATATTATTCTGGTGTTCATAATCTTTTATCTCTATTGGATAATGCCACATATTGGCTATTTGTCCAAAGATAAGACTTTTGTCTTCCAGTAGTTTTTTCATGGAGACAGTTTTAACTCTATTATATTTTTGATTTATATGCTCAAGTGTTATAATTCTATATCCAGTTAACAAGTAAAGAGCTTTACTCCAATAAAATTTATCTTTTAGAATAGGAAATTTACCTACTGGGCCATAACAAACAGTATTATTGTTTTTAAGTTCTTTTAAAAGCCGGGAAGGGTTTATGGGCAATAGTTTATGTTTGTAGTCAGGTAGCTTTGACTCAATTACTTTTCTTATTTTGTCCCCGTATCCTTGATTTTTATGTATTCCTGAGGATATCATCCATGGAGGACGTTGGTGTTGTAACCAGACTATTTCTTTTTGCTCATTTGAATATAGGTTTGTAATGATTAGGAACTGTAAAAATAGCATAAAAAAAACAGTATTTAGGAGTTTCACTTTTATCCTTTCTTGATTATAACCGTAAGTAAATTTAATGTGGGGAAATATTATTTTATAATCAAAAAATTTTAGATTTGAAGAAGTTTTATGATGGAATGGTAACATCTATTTGTAATGGAGTTACTGTACTATTTTTCATTCTCTACTTTCTTTTATTGAAAAGAAAGTAGCAAAGAAAACAACAACGGCTTCAGAGGCTAAAGCTGTCCCTCCCTTATTATTTATTCTTTTCTGTCCTGCAAAACTCACTAAAACTTGCTCCCAGCAAGTTTCTTTACGCTCAAATAGTTTCGGACGGGTTTCGAAAAGAAGAAATAAACACTCGGCTCCTGCAGATGTTGTTCGTTGTCCAGCTTTTCCTATTAAATAAACTCACTACACTAAATTTCTGAACCATCCATGCTCTTAGATTCCAGCCTTTGTTGAAGCTATGTTTTTCTTCTCTTAAAGCGTAACCCGATTTTTTCTGTTTGAGTGTGAATAAATGTGCTGGGAGCACATTTTAACGAGTTATAAAATCAAGCTTTCTGATAATTAAAACTTAGGAAGTCGCAGACCTTAAACAACTGTGCTGGAAGAGTTTTTTGATTCTTTTTACGGTTAAAAAAGAAAAAAAGTCATATAAGTACTTTTTACTAAAGTAATAAAAACGTTGTCAGAACATATTGATTAGATTATTTAATAATTGAATATCTCTTGACAATAAAATAAACATATGATAGAATTATCATATGAAAAAATAAACATATGAAGGAATCATCATGAAAAAAACATTTAAAGCCAATAACATCTCTTGTATGAATTGCGCAAGTCTTATTAAAGGCTCACTCGAAGACGATTTTGGTGAAATAGAAGTAAATTTATCTGCATCTCCAAAAGAAGTAACAGTTGAAATTACCAACGATGCTAAAGAGATTGAGTTTAAAAATGAAATGGCTGATATTGGATTTGATATCATCGAAGACTAAAAGATACAATCATGAATCAATCTCAAGAATTAATACGTTCGTGTTGTGAAGATGGCAGTTATATCAGTGACATAGAAAAGATATTACCCAATGAAGAAGAGTTGGTTGATATTACTTGTGTTTATAAAGCTTTAAGTGACCCAATAAGAGTGAAGATACTCTTTGCTCTATTGGAATATGAAATTTGTGTGGGTGAGATGGTGAATTTATTACAGCTATCACAGTCTCATGTATCCCATCAATTAAAGATTTTAAGAAAGTATGGAATTGTAACTTTTACCAAAGACAAAAAAATGTCATTTTATCAAATCAAAAATGATTATGTCAAAGAGTTACTCACAATTACATTAAAAAATATTAAAAAATAAAAGAAGTAATCATGTCAAAAGAAAGCATAAAATTAAATATCTCAGGAATGACTTGTGTAAACTGCTCAAATGGAATTGAACGGGTAGTGAAGAAACTCAAAGGTCTGGATTCTTCAAATGTCAGCTTTGCATCCAATGAAGGCGAATTTTTTATTGACAGTGAAGTATTGGATAAACAAACACTTATTAACAAAATCCAAAAACTTGGATATGGAGTTGAAGAAGATTTAAAAGCGCTAGAAAAAAGCAAAGAAAAAGCATACGATAAATTACGAAATATCTTTGTTGTTAGTGCTACTATTACCCTTGTAATGTTCTATTTTATGTTTAACCCCCTTAGTGATATGAAAAACAACGAATATATTATGTTTATACTTGCAAGTATAGTTCAGTTTTATGCAGGAGGAAGATTCTATTCTTTGGCATACAAGGCAGTTTCTAATAAAAATTATGACATGAATGTATTGGTAGCTCTTGGGACCAGTGCTGCTTATTTCTACTCAGTTTTTGTTGTTCTGTTTCCTGATAGTTTTCCTGAACATTTGAAATTTATATATTTTGATGGGGCAGCTGTTATTATTACTTTTATACTTTTAGGACGACTATTAGAAGAGCGTTCAAAAACAAAAGCGACTAATTTTTTAAAAAAACTCATGGACTTAGCACCTTTAAATGCTAATCTAATCAAAACTGATGGCAGTATTGAAAGTGTTTTGGCAAGCTCTCTAAAAGTGGGAGACAAGGTACTTATTAAAGCAGGAGAGAAAGTCTCAACTGATGCGGTTATTTTAAAAGGCAATGCAGATATAAATGCCTCTATGATTACGGGTGAATCCATGCCTATTTATAAAACAATAGGAGATGAAGTCATCGCAGGAACCTTAAATACAACAGGGGTGATTGAAGTAGAAGTTTTAAAACAAGCAAATGATACTACTTTATCTAAAATCATTACTTTATTAAGTACTGCTCAAAGTAAAAAACTTCCAATCAGCCGCTTTGCGGATAAGGTAGCAAATATTTTTGTTCCAGCAGTTATTGTGATTGCCATTTTGACTTTTATTATTTGGTATTTTGTTGTGGGTGATGCTTTAAGTGCTATTTTGGCTTCGATTTCAGTTCTTATTATTTCTTGTCCTTGTGCCCTAGGACTTGCTACTCCTATTGCTATTGTTAGTTCAGTGGGAAAAGGTGCGAGGGAAGGAATCTTAGTCAAAAATCCTGAAATTTTAGAAATTATAAAAGATATTAAATATGCTGTATTTGATAAAACAGGAACCTTAACCAAAGGTGAAATTTCTGTTGCCCAAGTATTACACCAAGGGGATTATCTTGATATTCTTGGAAGTGTTGAGAGACAAAGTGAACATCCTATTTCAAAAGCTATTGTTACTTATGTTCAAGGTAAAGCACTCTCTGTTGATTTAGCAGTTGAAGATGTAAAAATAATTGCAGGAAAAGGTATTACTGCAATTTGCGACAATAAAAAAGTTATTATTGGTACAAAGCTACTCTTAGATGAAAATAATATTAGCATAGATGAAAAATATCTTGATTTTAATAAAAAGTATTTAGATGAAGGTAAGGGTGTTATTTTTGCTGCTGTTGATGGAATATGTTGTGCAACTTTTTCTTTGGACGATTCTTTAAAAGATGGGGCAGAAGAATTAATCCAAAGCTTGAAAGAAAAAGGTATTCTTCCAATTCTTTTAACAGGTGATAATATTACAACAGCTAATTTTGTAGCTAAACAGTTAAACATTGAAAAAGTATATGCACAGGTTTTACCTTCTGAAAAATACAAGGTTATCAAAGACTTGCAAAAAGAAGCAAAAGTATTGTTTGTTGGTGATGGAGTCAATGATTCTCCCTCAATCAAACAAGCTGATATTGGGATTACTTTAAACTCAGGTTCTGATATTACCAAAGATGCAGGAGATATCATTTTGGTGAATAATGAGTTAAAAGCAGTGTCAAAGAGTATTAATCTTTCCCATGAATCAATGAAAATAATTAAACAAAATCTGTTTTGGGCTTTTATTTATAATGCCATTGGTATACCAATAGCAGCAGGTATTTTATATCCCATAATGGGTGTAATGTTAACACCTATGTATGCAGGTATTGCTATGAGTTTCTCTTCTGTTACGGTTGTATTAAATTCTTTAAGACTAAAGTTTAAAACAATTTAGATATTATTGTAATACAAAGAAAAATAATGGAAGAAGATGCAAAAAGAGATAAATAATAACTCACTTATAAACAGTCTTATCACCCAAGAGGTCTTAAAAAGTAAAACGCTCATAGAGTCTTTTCGTAAAATAGACAGAAAAGACTTTGTACTGCTTGATGAAGAAGATACTTATACCATAGATAAAAATCTTAAAATTGGTTATTCTCAAACACTATCTCAACCCTTAGTCGTGGCATTTATGTTGGAAACCTTGGACTTAAAAGATGCACATAAAGTCTTGGATATTGGTTCAGGTTCTGCATACACTACTGCTCTTATCTCACAAGCTGTTGGAAAAATTGGTTATGTATTTGGTCTTGAAACAATACCCGCATTGGTTAGTTTTGGAAAAGAAAACCTGAAAAAGTATGAAATATATAATGCTTTTATTTCTAAGGCAAGTTTTGATCTTGGCATAAAGCGAAAAAAATTTGACCGTATTTTAGTTTCAGCAGCTGCATCTAAAATGCCTGTAGACTTGTTAGACCAACTGGAAGAAAATGGGAAAATGGTCATTCCTATTAACAAATCAATATATTTGATTGAGAAAAAAGAGGGTAAGTTTTTTGAAAACAGAGTGGCTGATTTTGATTTTGAACCTTTGGTAATGAACTGGGATAGCCTTTGATTGATTTACAAGAGGAGTATGCAGGATTTAACCTGTTACTTGATAGATATGATGGAGTAACAGTTGATACTTTAGAGTTAATTGAAAACAAAGAGGATTTTGAAAAAAAACTCCTGCTTTTGATAGGGTATTTGAAAACAAAAAATATAAAACTGCTTTGGATCACATTTACCTTAGAAAATTCACACTTCATCGAAATAGCAGCACAGTACAAATTTTCCTTTCATAATTGTGATACCTCTTATGTGATGATGGTAAAAGAACTGGTTTATGAACCTATAATTCCCACAGCACCAACTCACACCATTGGGGTTGGGGTAGTTGTAATCAACAAAGATAATCAAATACTGTTAATCAAAGAGCGTTTTTCAAACATAGGGTATAAATTACCTGGAGGACATGTTGATCTGGGTGAGAAATTACAAACAGCAGTTTGTCGGGAAGTTTTAGAAGAGACAGGAATAATTGTTGAGTTTGAATCTATTATTACACTCTCTTCTTTTCATCCTCACCAATTTGGCAAAGGTAATATTTATGTCTTGTGTAATGCCACAGCAAAAAGTCATGAAATTAATATTTTAGATACACAGGAAATTCTAGAAGCTAAATGGATGGATGTGGATTTATTTTTAGAACATGAAGATACCTTTGAATATGTAAAAGAGATTATCCAAAGCTCCTTTAACACAAAAGGATTAATAACAAAAGAGCTTGAGTTTTTTAATAATTTAAACATAGATTGCGAGTTGTTTTTTCCAAATTAATACTTAATACTAGTATCACATTTTAATTACATTTTAGGATATATGAGAATAAAATATTAACTGTAGGAGAAAACAATGAACTTTTTAAAAATATCTCTGTTTATAATATGTATCTGCCAAGTGTCTTATGCAGCTACGGCTAGCACTATTACTTGGGAATTTGCAAATGAACCGCCTACTTCATTTGAAAAAGATGGAAAGTATGTGGGTTTTGGTATTGAGATTATAAACAATATTCAAAGTAAAATACCCCAATATAAACATCGTTTAAGAATGACAGGAAACTATAAACGACTTGCAAAAGATGTAAAAGAGGGCGAATTAACCTGTGCCATCAATTTGTTTAAAACACAAGAGAGATTATCGTATATGCACTTTTCCAAAGTTCCGATGTTTTCTTCTTTTGAATTACAAATAGTACTTAGAAAATCTACTTTTGAAGACTTGGGAAAACCAAAAAAAATATCACTAAGAGAAATTTTGCAGATGAAAAATCTTAAATTTGGTACTTCTCACGGAAGAACCTATTCAAAAAATATACGTAAGATTTTAAAAGACAATGAAGAAAATTCAAATATTAACTCTTATGCGCAAAGTAATGTTGCAAGCAGTTTGTTAAAAATGTTGGTTCGTAACAGATTTGATTATATGTTTTTATATCCCGAAGAGGCTTTTTATCTCTCGAAAAACCTCGAGAATGTTGTTGATTTAGTAACTGTTCCCATAGAAGAAATTGGGAAGTTTTCCCATACTTGGGCGGTATGTACTAAAAATAAAGAAGGTGAAATTGTTGCTGGTAAAATCACCGAGATTTTGCAAGAAATTCGAGCTGAGAAAACATATATGAATTATTATATGAATGTAGTATCTCAAAATTTACATGAATATTATAAAGAACATTACAGAGACGTGTTTTTAAAAATATATGAAGAATAAATTCATAGAGTAAATTTACTCTATGATTCAAGGGCTTTTTTCTTTAAAAATAGGGACAGGTAAATACCTAAACCAATAAGCGCCATTCCCATTAAATGAAACAGTTCTAATCTTTCATTTAAAAAAATAAAGGCCAAAATACTTCCAAAAATAGGCATTAAATGTGTAAACTGCCCAGTTTTATGCGCTCCTATTTCATCAATTCCTTTATGCCAAAAGATATAAGACAAAATAGAGGGAAATATAACCATATATAAAATAACCCAATAGTTATTACTGACAATTTTGATACCTGAACTTAACCCATAGCCTTGGTATAAATATATAAAGAATAAAACGATGGAACCTAAAAATACAACTGCTGTTAAAAATTCTAAGGCATGTAGCTCTTTTGGTTTATATTTCATAAGTACAGAATACAGTGCCCAAGAAAGCCCTGCTGCTATTATCCATAAATCACCTGGATTAAAACTCATGGAAGTTATTTTGGATATGTCCCCTTGTAATACTAAAAACACCACACCCACAGTTGATAAAAGGATACCTAGAACCTGAGTGACAGTTACTTTTTGTTTTAAGATAAGGGCGGCTAGAAAAATTATCATAATAGGGACACTTGAGTTAATCAATAGTGCGTTAGTAGCTGTTGTTGTTTGTAATCCCATGTATACAAAACTGTTGTAACCACTTATCCCTAGAAGAGAGAAACTTATCATAATGGGGAAATGGGTTTTAATGGCTGAAAATATTTTATCTCTTTGCATAAAAAGAAGTGGTGATAAAACAAGTAGTGTTCCAAACCATCTGAAAAAAACAAGCTCAATGGGTGCAATATCTTCATGAATAAATCTTGCGATGACAAAATTTCCGGACCAAAATAATACACAAGACATAAGAAGAATATAGAGTTTCAATTCTTTCCTTTTTTTAATAGAGTATAAATAGCTATACTAAAGTATAGCTATTTTACATGATAAAATTATGACGCTTACTTTGAGAGAGTATAGTTGAGTAAGTCTACTACTTGCTGTGGCGTTGTTGCCCAGGCTTGTGCCCCTGCATCTACTTCTTTAAGCGCATGGATGATATCTTCATCGTGTAGTGTAATGTAGGGTTTGTTAACAGCAGCACAATATCCAGCATCATATGCCGCATTCCATTGTTTGTATTTATTTCCAAAACGGACAATAACTATATGCGCATTATTAATAAGCGTTTTTGTTCGGATTGCATTTACCTTGGCACTTTGATGGTCTCTGTTAAAATTATCCTTTTGTACCTTTAGCCCATCTCCTGCAGCATCACTTCTTTCATGATTGGTTACAGCTGAACTGAATTCTATTTGAAGATTTAAGTCTTGGCACCCTTGAATAATCTCTTCTCTC
>ENA-ORXI01001608-ORXI01001608.1-sediment-metagenome-genome-assembly--contig:-NODE-1608-length-17284-cov-7.753995_pt1 | contig 17284 bp, 21 predicted proteins | sample MGYA00237861_ERZ511468 | MGnify/ENA primary metagenome ERZ511468 (study PRJEB26299, sample SAMN06266213) | sediment metagenome | isolation source: Hudson Canyon methane seep mesocosm | place... | reverse complement strand
AAATTTACTTGCAACACTTTTAAAAACTGGTGCCATTGATTTACATGGACCACACCAAGGTGCCCAAAAATCAACCACTACAGGTAGTTCACTATTTACTACTACTTCTTCAAAATTTGTTTGATTTAACTCAAGAGGAGTTGTTTCTAAAAGAGAGTTTTTACAACCTCCACAGTTAGCTTTTGCATACGTTTCTTTTTGCGGGATATTATTAACTTTTAAACAATGTGGACAAACTACTCTCATTTTATTTCCTTTTATTTTAACAATATTGATTGTCATTTGGATTTAAATTATTAAATAAAACTATCTTATCTAGTCTTATTTTTTGTGCATTATCAAGAATCATATATTCAGCTTTATCTATAATTTTTAAATCAATTATTTTTTGTTTCGCTTCTTTTTTTTCTTGTTCATCTTCATAAACGATCGTACATAATACTTTTTTAACTGCAGCAGATTCTAGTTCATCATAAAAATGACAAGAAATACTTTTGTATGCATCCATTTTATTATCCAATATTCAATTTTATTATAGGGAATATTATAGCGAATTTTTGAGTATTATTTTATTCTAATTCCAACTGCATTAAATACATCTCTTCACCATCTAAAATATCTATATCTACACTTTCACATTTTAAGCAGGCGTATTCATTTTTCTTGAGAGTTGATTCTTCTGCACACGATTTACACTTTATCACTACTGGCTGTACATTGATTATAAACTCTGCATCATGACACATCGTTTGTTCTTTAAAAGTATCAAAAGCAGTTTGTAATAAATCAGGTTCTACTCCACTCATCACCCCTATTTTTACTACAACTTTCATTACTTTTGTAGCGTTATTTTGTTCTGCATTTTCTTCACAACTGTTTAAAAGTGATTGAACGATACTATACTCATGCATTATTTTCTCCTTGATTTTTGATATTATATTTTTCTATTAGTTTTAGGTAAATTGCAGTTGATATTCCGCTACTAGATATAATCATACACATAACCATGATTTGATATTTTACGGCAATAAGTGGCGATACGCCGGAGAGTATTTGTCCTGTCATCATTCCTGGAATTGATACTAAACCTACTGCAAATAATGAATTTATATTTGGTATCATCGAAGCTTTATATGCTGTATTTCTAGCTTTTTTATATATTTTATCTCGTTGATACTCTACTTCATATCTCTCAGCTGCTATTGAAACACTATTCATAGCATTTGCAAATATCATTCCTGAAATGGGGATAATATACCTGGGGTCATACCAAAGAGTTAAATCTAGAATACCACCTACAACAAAACAAAGTGTTATCATACCACCTATAAAAATCGATATAAAACTTATTAAATATAAATTCTTATTTTTAACGGCAACTGGTCTCATTGCAATAAAACTTGCAACTATTAACATTATTGTTAATATAACAACAATATAAATAAATTCTTTTGTATTAAAGATATATGTTAATACATACCCTATAAGTATGAGTTGTAAAAACATTCGACTCAATCCATAAGGGATAGTAAATTTATCATCACTCCATTTTAAATAAATCACATACACTACAATTATAGGTATCAGTATCCAAATAAGGTCTAAAAAAGATATCTCTGTCATCTCTATTTTCCTTGTAATCGTTGAGGAGTAGTTAGAGGAGAAACTTTATGTACAAAATCATATCGTAGTTTATGAAAATCACTCTGTTCTTCCCAAAATTCGGGATACATTATTTTTATTTCATTTTCTTTACATTGATTTATATACTCTTTATTTTCTTCTAAATAATCTTCTTTTTCCCAAAGAAAATCATCGTATTTATCTTCATCTTTTACTAAACTTGTAGCATATTCTCTTAAATTATCGAAATAATCAACATGATGAAATACCTCATCAACTAGACTAATCTCTTTTGCTTTTTGCATACTTATAGGTAAACAGTTATCCAACAACTCTTGTGCTTTTATTTCACCTATTCTTTTAGGAAGTGAGTAAGTATGATATTCACTTCCACTTAAACCAATAGTTTTATAGTGAGGATTTAAAACTACATTTTGCTCACCTACAACATAATCACAAGCCGTCGCTAAAAACACACCACCTGCTCCTGCATTTTTATGCAGTGAACTTACTGTTATAACATCTTCAGCAAAAATAATCGACTTTACTAAGTCATTCATTGCATTTATATTACTCCAGCCATCTTCACCTTGTTTTTTACTATCTTCTAATATATTGAGATGAATTCCATTAGAAAAAAAGTCTCTTGCACCTATGAGTACTATCACTTTTGCATTCTCTTTTAAATACTCAAAAGCATACTTTAATCGTATTGCTTGTTCTGCTGACATAGCACCATTATGAAAGTTAAAACAAAGATACGCCACATCTCCATCTTTATGACTTCCTATTTCATAAAATGTTTTATACGTCATATCAAATATAAGGGAAAGTCTATTTTCTTTTACACCTTGAATTTTATCTTTTAAAACATACGTCGCAGGAAGTTTGATACCCTTTATCTCTTTTAAATGTGTTATCCAAACAGCTCCATCTATAGTACCTAAACAAATAGCCCCATCTCTTTTTGCAAGTATCTCTTTTACTTCACCTTTGAGTTTTTCCTCTTCCCATGCCCCAAACAAATAACATTCAACACCTAAAATAGTATCAAATACTCCAGGATAACTATCACTAGTATAGATTTTTTTAACTATCTCTTCTGTAGTATCATTTTCCCAATCTATTTGTCTATCTTCTTTGGTTAAATAATGATGTAAAGAGGTATCTAGTTGTTTTGTAGGAGTAAAACTTTTATCTTCTAAGTTTTTTAGTAAAGTATCAACAGCTTTTAAAGTTGCATAAAAAACTTCATCTCTATAAAGTGAAGCTTTATATGTATCTCTTACTTCAAAGTTGGATTGGGCATAAATTTCACCACCATCAAAATGTTCATTTGCTTTAAGTAGAACGACTCCCCACTCTTTTTTTTCATCTCTTATTACATGATCTAATGAATGATGACCTTTATCGCCACGAATTCCAGGATGTAAAATATATGTAGGGGTTTTAGTAAACACCTCTTTTGGTATATACTTTTTTAAATAAGGACAAAGGATAATATCTGGTTCAAATCTATTTACTTCTTCTATAATTGAGTTATCGTTTGTTGTTGTAGCATACAGAACCCCTACTTCATACCCTGTATCTCGGAGTTTTACATATACCCCTTGGGTTAAAGAGTTAAAAGCAGATACAAGTAAAAGTATTTTCATTTAGATAATTCTTTTTAACAGATTCTAGGAAGTAGTTCACCTGTTGGAGTATCTAAAAATCTTTGTGTTCCCCAAGAACTATTCATTACTACTTTTTGTAAATATTCATCTGTTACTTTCCCTATGATAGAAGCCATTGAGTTAGCTTCAAATGTTTTTAATATCTCTAAAGCTTTATTAGCATCATCTTTATGAATAGCTAATACAAATGTACCCTCGTTTGCTAAAGCACTAGCTTCAAAACCAAGCATCTCACAGATACCTACAACTTCATCACTTACAGGTATAGATTGTTCTTCTACTTCTATACATACATTTGATTGTTTTGACCACTCATTTAAAACAGCACTTACTCCACCTCTTGTAGCATCTCTTAAAGCAGTGATATTTATACCTGCATCGATAAGAGCTTTTACTTGTGGATATAAAGAGGCACAATCACTTTGTAAATCACTACTCATCTCTATACCTTCACGTGCAGCAAAAATAGTAGCTCCATGACATCCTATATCTCTATTTACTAAAACTACATCATCACAAGTGATACTATTTGAGCTGATACCTTTTTTTGTAACTTCCCCTATACCAGTTGTATTGATAAAAATTTTATCAACACTCCCTTTAGGAACAACCTTTGTATCTCCACTTACTACAACAGCACCATTTATCTCTAGCTCTTGTTTCATACTTCGTACAATTTTTTCTAAATCACGAGTGGGAAAACCCTCTTCAATAATAACACTACAAGTTAAGTACTTAGGTTTCGCACCCATCATTGCTAAATCATTACAAGTACCACAAACGGCAAGTTTCCCTATATCAGCACCTGCAAAAAACAAAGGACTCACAGTAAAACTATCTGTAGAAAACGCTAACTCACCACCTTGAATGATAGCAGCATCTTCACTTTTTTCTAAAATATCATTTTTAAAAGCTTTGTAAAATACTTTTGAAATAAGTTCGTTGTTTTCTTCTCCACCATTTCCATGTGATAGTGTTATTGTTTTGTTCATCTGTTTGTTCCTATATGTGATCTTCTATTTATATATCTTAACTATTTACTTTTCTATTTAATGTTTTTTCTACTTTTTCAACTTTTGTTGTAAGTCTATTTTCACAGTTTTTACGAATATCAAATTTTAGTGAGGAGTAAACTCTCTCACAATCTTCAAGTTGCTCGTAAGCTAACTCAACGATACTTAATGCTTCTTTCATACTTGATGCCTCTATGATAGTACCCATAGCAGTTAACTGATAAGGTACTCCGCTTTTATCAATAGCATCGATTACTTTACTTACTTGTTTTGAAACAGAAGAGCCTTCTCTTCCATCTTCAGACGTAGGGAACATTGCAAACTCTAATAATACACTTATCATTTACAACCTTTTTTCTCTTTAAAATTTGCAGTATGTATCTCACTATGTTTTTCTATAAACTCTACTGCTTCATCTATATCATCTGTAATGATGTATAAACTCATATCTTCTTTACTAATGTACTCATATTCAAGCATTACTTTAAAAAACTTTTCTAATGGTTTATAAAACTCTTTTCCAAATAAAACAATAGGAAATGCTCCCATTCTTTTCGTTTGTACTAAACATAATGCTTCAGATAACTCATCTAAAGTTCCAAATCCACCTGGCATTGCTATAAATGCAACTGAGTGTTTGATAAAAGTAACTTTTCTAGTAAAAAAATACTTGAAATTTAGTGAATGTTTCACAAACTTATTTTCTTTTTGTTCTTCTGGTAGTTTTATATTTAAACCTACTGATACTTTTGCACCTTTATTTCCAGCTTCCATGATACCACCGCCACCACCAGTAATAATTGTAAAACCTTTTTTCGATAACTTTTGAGATATCTCAACTGTTTTTTTATAGTACTTATCTTTTTTTGGAGTTCTAGCACTCCCAAAAATTGATACTGCTGGGGGTAAAGCAGCAAACTCATCATGTGCATCTGTAAAATCGCTTATTATTCTAAATATTCGCCATATATCTTTTTCTTTATTATGATTGTCTAAAAAACTTTTTTCTATATCTTTCATTTTAAACTCCTCTATTTATATCAGTGTAGCTATTATTTCTTTAAAAGATTACCATATTTAAAAGCTACTATTTCTTTAAAAGATTTCCATATTTATAATATGCAGCACATGCACCTTCACTACTTACCATACAACTTCCTATAGGTTTAGTTGGTTTACATGCTGTTCCAAAAATAGTACACTCAGGTGGGCTTGCAATTCCTCTTAAAATATCACCACAAATACAAAGCTTATGATCTTCTATCTCTTCTATTGGTAAAATATCTTTATATGCAACTTCTGCATCATATTGTGCATATTGCGATTTTAGTTTTAGACCACTTTTTTCTATATTTCCTAAACCCCTCCATTTAAACAAATCAGTCTTTTCAAAATACTTTTCTATAAGTTCTTGTGCTTTGATATTTCCATCATAAGAAACTAGTCTGTTGTACTCTACTTCTAATTCACACCTATTTTCAATAAACTGTTTGATAAGCATAGAGATAGCTTGCATAACATCAACAGGCTCAAATCCAGATACAACAACTGGGCGATTATAATCCCTTGGGAACTCTTCATATATCTTACTACCACTTATAACGCTCACATGTGAAGGGCCTAAAAAAGCATCGATTTGATTGTTGTAACTATCGACATGTATATCTCGACTATCTATTAACTCTTTCATCACTTCTGGTACTGTTACATGATTGATGTGTAATAAAACATTTTTGATATCTTGTTTGATTACTGTATTTATAAGAGCTGCTGTCATAGGTGTCGTAGTTTCAAAACCAATAGCAAAAAATATCACTTTTTTAGTAGGATTTTCTTTTGCTATTTTTATACAATCCAAAGGAGAATATACAAATCTTACATCAGCACCTTTTGCACGTGCGTCTTGTAAACTTCCATTAGATCCAGGTACTTTTATCATATCTCCCAGTGTTACAAGTATCACATTTTTTTGCATACTTAATACATAGGCATGATCTATTCTCTCTTTTGGCATAATACAAACAGGACAACCTGGACCATGGATAAAGTTTATATTTTCTGGCATAAGTTGAGGAATACCATACTTCATAATTGTATGAGTATGACCACCACAAACTTCCATGATATTTATAGGGTTTTCTAATTTTTTTGCATCTTCTTTTATCATTTTAGCGTACGCTTTTATCGTATCAGCATCTCTAAAATCATCATAAAGGTTTTTTAATTCTATTTCCATCTAAAGTACTTTTTGCCTATCTTCACGCGTCAAATCAGATGACAAACTATTGTCATCTGATTCTTCCTTCTCCATTATTTCTATAATCTCTTTATATGTATCTAAAGATATCATCGCATCCTCTTCATCTATTTTATTCATAACAAATCCGATATGAAGTAAAACATAATCTCCTATTTTAACATCACCATCTTCCATCAAATCTAAAGCGGCATCTCTACTTACACCCATAGTATCAACTGTAGCCATGTTTGTTTCCGTATCTATTTTTGTTACTTTAGATGGGATTGATAAACACATTATCTTAATCCCATTTTAAAATTAATCCAATTAGCAACTTTTTTTAATGACTCTTCATCTTTAGTACTTACTTCTAAAATATCTACATTTGGTTTAAGTTTTCTTGCCTGCACTTTCTCTGCTTCGATATCATAATCAAAATAAGGAAGTAAATCAGTTTTTGTAAATAAAATCAAATCTGCACTTCTAAACATCACTGGATATTTGATGATTTTATCTTCACCTTCAGGAACACTAACCAGTACAATGTTTAGGTGACTTCCTACATCATATGATGCAGGACATACTAAGTTTCCTACATTTTCAACAAAACATACATCTATATTTTCTAAGTCCATATGATGTAATGCTTTATGAACCATAAATGCATCAAGATGACAAGCTGATCCTGTTTGGATTTGGTGAGCATCTATCCCTTTTGCTTTTAATCTATCTGCATCTCTTGAAGTTTCTAAATCACCCTCAACTACAGAAAATTTAAAATCTGCCACATCGCATAAATGTTCTAAAAGTGTCGTTTTCCCACTTCCAGGACTACTCATAAGATTTATAGATAAAACATTATTTTTATTAAAATGGTCTCTGTTATGTCCTGCTTCATGGTCATTTTTATCCAAGATTTTAGTAATGATATCTATTGTTTTTTTATCATTGAGTTGTGGATTATCATGTAGATGCTGATGTGCACCTTGATGTTCACTACTTGTACCATGTGAGTGTTCATGGTCATGACTATGAGAGTGAGAATCTCCTCTATCTGTTATACTACATCCACAATCTTTACACATATTATTTCCTTTTTTTATATTTTTTATTTATATTGATTTTATCCAAGGAGCATATTTGAACCAACTACTAAAGATACTACTCCAGCTGTTGCAAATACTCTTTTTAAATTTTGTTTACTATTTAGTAGGTTTTTATTGATATATAATATCACAGAACCAAATCCTACAAATATTATCATCACTCCAAGAGAAAAAGCAAGTACCATTGTTAAATCTACACTTTGACCTTCAATAAAACCTAGAGTTACAAGCATACCTCTCACTCCTCCAATCCCCATCAATGCACCTATTGCAAATGCTGATTTTGTATCATTGTTTGAGTGATCATGTTCAGCTCCAAACCAAATATGGATATGTTCTTTTCCATTATGAATATGTTTTTTTAGTTGAATTTTATCTGTGAATACCATATATAAAAGATATATACCCATCCCTAAAATAACACAAGAGGAGATAACATCTCCATACCCTAAAGTTGTTTCACTTATATTATATTTTTCTAATAACATAGCAAAAATAAAAAGCGTCAAACCATGACCAACTGCAAATAAAACAGTAATTAGCATTGTTTTTCTTTTATTTTTACCAATTGAAAAATCTGCTATTGCAGTTAAATGATCTGGTCCAAAAGCATGTAATATTCCATACCAAAAGATTAGTAAAAGTCCTAGTTGTTCCATAATTTCCTCTCAAAAGTGAATAGTTATTCATAAGTGTATATATCTAATATAAAAGTAAGCTAAAGAATATCATTTCTTATATAGTTTTGGCACTACTTATGGTAAACTCTTATATGAATTGTCCTTATTGTAACCATGATATTATTTATACTTTAAACACAACACAAAAAAAATGTGCTAAATGTTTACGTAAATTTAGTGAAAAAAAAATTTTATTTGAAAAAAAAATAATCGATCTTTTTTGTGAAGATTACACTGTAAATTTTTGTGTAAAAAATCATAATTTAAACTATATAACAGTGAAGAAAAAATACGACAGATACAGACAACTTATCGCATCATTTTTAGAAGAACAGTATCATAATAAACAAGTCATAGAATATGATGAATATATCTATTTAGAACAAAGTAAAAAGAAGATAAAAGAGAATATATTTGATGCAATCAACTTCATGACCTTTAACTATGAGGATAAAGTATATAATTTACTCATGCCAACTCTACATAAATATAAAAATCAATTTTTAGATGATGGAATAGAAGAGAGTTATTTTAAAGAGTTCTCAAAATTCATGATGATGAACAAAATATCTAAAATACAAAAAAAAGAAAATATTATCGCTAGTTTTTGGATATTTTTTGAAGAATCAATTGTAAAGTACAAAGGGATAAATAAAGAAAATTTCTTTTATTATCTCAAAGAGATTGAGTTTAAATTTAACTTTACAGTAAAAGAACAAAAAAATATCTTATTTAAACTTGTAAAATAAAGTAAAAATAGATAATATATATAAAAATTATAAATAATTAAAAGGTATGATTTAACAATGAATGATAAATACTGTAAACTACCAAACGAATTCGGCATACATGTTAAATCTACGAAAAATGAAATAGAATCTTTAGAGGGTGAGATAAGTTTTACAGGAGAAGATGGAAAAGAGTGTTGGTATCAAAATAAAATGATGCCCATTTTTGATGCACAACATAAACAAGTTGGAGAGATACTCGTGAGATACGATATTACTCAAAAGAAGATTTATGAAAAACTATCAATCACTGATGCATTAACTCAACTCTATAATAGAAGACATTTTAACTATGTATTAACACAAGAGATAAGTCGAGCTACTAGAAATAAATCTGTTTTATGTTTTATCATTCTTGATGTAGATTATTTTAAAAAATACAATGATTCATACGGACATAAAGCTGGAGATGATGCACTAGTTGCTGTAGCACAAGCTTTGGACAAATCACTTCATAGAGGTGGTGATTTTGCGTTTCGTTTAGGTGGGGAAGAGTTTGGAGCAATTTTTTCATCAAAAGATGAGAAAAGTGCCTTAGAATTTGCAAATCAAACTAGAAAAAATATAGAAGCTTTAAATATTCAACACTCTAATTCAGATGTTTCAGATCATATAACTGTTTCAATGGGTCTTTTAGTTGTAGACTTTGCAACAACAGGTATAGATGAAGATAACTTTTTTACTTTAGCAGATAATGCCCTTTATATAGCAAAAGACAGTGGTAGAAACAAAGTTGTAATCCATCAAAATGAGACACTAGAACTATTTTAGTAAACATGCATATAGTATTATAAAAATAAAAGTGTATAAATAAAAGGTAATAGATGAAAAAAAGAGTTTTAGTAACAGGTGGAACAAAAGGGATAGGTCTAGAAGTAGCGAAAATGATGCTTGATTTAGACTATCAAGTAGTAGTTGCTGGACGTGACTTCTCTCGTTTTCCATTAAAAGATAATAAAGATGTAGAGATGATCGAGATTGATTTATCTAATATGGATAATTTACCAGAATTTATCTCTAAAGTTGGAGATATAGATGTTTTAGTCAATAATGCTGGATATATGCAACCAAAATATACATACGATAATTATCCCAAAGTTGCAAAAGAAAAACTGATGAACGTAGACCTACACGCTCCAGTAGAACTAATGAATGCATTTTCAATCTCAATGAAAAAGAAAAAATATGGTCGTATAGTAAACACCGCATCTATAGCCGGTCAAATAGGTCATCCTGATGTTTGGTATGGTATTGCAAAAGCAGGACTTATCAATGCTACAAAAATATACGCAAAACTATTGGGTACTGATGGCATCACTGTTAACTGTGTAGCACCAAGTGCCGCTGAAACAGATATGCAAAATGACAACGAAGAATCAAGAAAAAAAGCTTTTAAAGCAGCTGTAGTGACAAATAGATTTGCCGAACCAGAAGAAGTAGCAAAAGCAATTGTATGGCTTGCAACTGATTGTCCTGAGTATATAAATGGTATCACCATAGATATCAATAATACTTTTTACGCAAGATAAGTATCCTTATACATTTCAGTTGTTCTATATTTTTGAACAACTGAGTCTTCACCTAACAATTTTTCTTTATTTTTAGTATACTTCCACATAGAATACAAATTTTAAGAAAGGTACTTATGTACAATCCAATATCATCTGAATTCTTTGATCAACTTACTGTTGCCATGCAAAGAAAAATACCATCAACTATTAATTATTATAAAACGGAAGAACAAGAAAAAAACCAAGAGATACAAACTATAAAAGCACTTGTAAAAACTATGGAAGTGATTGATGGTTTTGAGTTTTTAGTATTAGATACAAATGAAAAAATAAGATTATCATATGTTATTACTTTTAATGGTAAAAGACACAGAAAGGATTAGAATATGAATATAAACAAAGAATTTATTTCAATTATTGCACAGAATGATACACTCAATAAAATACAATGTAAACTTTTAAATATAGATTTTCCAACAAATGAAAACTTCATAGATGAAGTTGTAGGCAAAGAGATATCTGAACATGATGTAAATAAACTGATACTTTTAAAAGGTGTTGTAGCTATTAAATCACAAGAACAGATTATTAAAAACTATATGATGATCATAGAGTTTAAAAAAAATAAAATAAAAGAAACAGCAACACCAACAATAACAAAACCAATAACATTAAATACAGATGACCAACAAAATACAAACATAAGTATCTATTGTGATGGAGCATGTTCTGGAAATCCAGGCAAAGCAGGAAGTGGACTAGCTTTATATAAAAACAATGAAAAACCTATTTTGTATTTTGGTAACTATGTAAAAAATGGTACAAATAACATCGCAGAACTAAATGCTTTGAACAAAGCTTTAGAGCTAGCAAATGAAATAAAAACAAATGAAAAAGTGATGATACTTTCAGATTCAAAATATAGTATAGACTGTATCTCTACTTGGGCTTATGGTTGGAAGAAAAATAACTGGACTAAAAAATCTGGTGAGATCAAAAATCTAGAACTTATTAAAAATGCTCACAATTTATATGAAAAAATAAAAAATAAAATCATCATCAAACATGTAAAAGGTCATGCCGGAATAGAAGGAAATGAATTAGCCGATCGTATGGCACTGCACACTATAAAAGCTCAAAATGATGAGTTCGAAGAGTACTCTTACACAAGTATTGATTCTGTTTTATAAAGTAACTTTAAACGGCCCTATTCTGGCTGTTTAAAGCCTAAAAAAGTAGCTTGTCTATTATCATTAATTTGGGTATAATAATACTCTACAAAAGGAAAACTAATATGAAAAGAACTATTGCCAATAGCAACAAACATTTTTCTTCTGATGATAAAAAGAAAAATATGATTGTAAACTCTGTACACAGCTCAGCCAAAGTAGAAGGTTCAAAAACTACTAAAAAAGAACTACACGAACACTACAAACTTATTAATTCATAAGCTCCTCTTCAATTTTTGATTTAAGTAACTCTTTCATAGGGTCATAATCACACTGATACCCTTGATGTACTTTTTCTAAATAATTATCACTCTCTTTTAGATTTAAACCAATCATAGGAAAACCATTTTTCGCTAAAATAATATCACCTATTAAACGACTCAATCTACCATTGCCTTCCCTAAAAGGATGGATAAATAAAAAGTCACTCATAAGCTGTGATAAATCACTAGCAATATCGTCTATATCATCATACTCTTTAGCTGTAATTTTTAGTAAAAGTTTATCAAAATCAGGTACAGCTCTTAAAAAATCTAGTCGCCATTCCCAAGCCTCGATATCACTACCTTTGCTCATACTTACAGTTCGTAACTCTCCAGCAAAAGGATAAATAGTATCAAACACCATATGATGCCATTTTAAAATCATCTCAAACCCAAAGGTTTCTGATATATCAAAATTTTCTACTAGATAACTATAAACTTCTAAAAGTTTTAAATCCTCTTTTTTAGTGATATAGTCATCATCAGTAGATTTGAGATAATTCAAACAAACACCACTTTTACTAGTGATTTTTTGTATGTCGTTTGATTCCCAATCCAACCAAGGATTTTCTATAATATTTTCTTTTTCTAAATTATCTATCTCTTCACTATTATTATCTAAAATTATTTTGGGTGGTTTTGATTGTTCAAAATATTTATCATCAGTTTCATACCAATACATATACTTATTTTTTATAGGTTGTTTAAAGGCATATAATAAATACTTTGTTTTAATCATAATTTCTCTTTTCTAGACAAAATTCTTTTGTTTTTTATCTATTTATTCTACTATAATAGTCGGAATATGTCTATTATTTAAGTGACATAACTATCATAAATACTTTTTTAGGAGATCAAAAATTATCCTTATTTTTTTATCCAACCCCTTTTCTTAAATTTTATTCATATATAAAAAGTACTAAAAAAACTCAATTCATTTTAAAATTTTTTATGTAAGATTCCATGTTTTATTTAAAACAAAAAATAATAAAAGATTAAAATGACACAAATAGAAATAATACAAAACGAACTAGAACCTTTAAGACAAAATCTTATCTCTCACGACTTATATAAAAATATAGATAGTATTGAGAATATACAAATATTTATGCAGATGCATATATTTGCAGTTTGGGACTCTATGTCTTTAGTTAAAAGTTTACAAAACTCTTTAAGCTGTACGACTATTCCTTGGGTACCAAATAAAAATACAAACTCTACTCGACTTATAAATGATATAGTATTATGTGAAGAGAGTGATTTTAACGATCAAGGTGTTGCAATGAGTCACTTTGAAATGTACATAGAGGCTATGAATCAAGTTGGTGCTAAGACTTCTCAAATTGATTCTTTTATATCACATCTTCAAGATGGAAATGACTATCAAACTTCTCTTAATTTTGTTAAAGTTAATGAAGATCTTAAAAAGTTTTTAGACTTTACTTTTGAAGTGATAAACTCTCAAAAAGTACATCTTATAGCTTCTGTTTTTACTTTTGGACGTGAAAACCTCATCCCCGATATGTTTGTAGAATTAGTAATAAAATTTAATGCACAACAAAATAAAGACTTATCTAAATTAGTTTATTATCTGGATAGACATATAGATATTGATGGTGAAGAACATGGTCCTATGGCTTTAAATCTGATAAATGATTTATGTGCCAATGACCAAGATAAATGGGATGAAGCAAAAGAGGTTTGCAAAGAAGCTTTACAAAGAAGAATCAAACTTTGGGATAGCATAAACGAAACTATTGTATCTAACAAATAATTTAGATACCTAGTTTCTTAGCTTTATATTTTAAAATTCGACCGTTATCATCTGCTATGTAGATATTGTTATTATCATCAAAACAGATACCCTCTTGAGCTGATTTTGGTAGTTTTATTTTTTTAACTGTTTTATTATTTTTGATATCATATTTTATAAGTAAATTTTTTTTATCACTTGTCATATATAAATATCCATCATGAAAAGTTAGTCCTGCTATATCTATATAACCATGATTAAATACTTCTATTATTTTGGCTTTATTCTTTTTTTGTGACCCTATTTTAAAAACTACAGAAGCATTTACCTTAAGTTTCTTTTTGTATGTTATACGTGATTGGTTTGAGAGGTATATATCTCCATTTTCATCTATGGCTATAGCTTCTATTCCTGCTTTCTTTGATTTTTTTAACAGTTTTAGTTTTTTGAATTTTCTTTTTATTTTTATCTCTTGTTCAAAATCTAAACTACTTCTATTTAAAACCAATATACTCTCATCCCCTTCAACGGCAAGTAGTAATTTGTCATTTTTTTTATCGTAAGTAATACCTTCTAAATCATACTTACCTAAGAACTTTTTTCGTAAGATTTTACCTTTTTTTGTGAGTTCATAAATAGTACCTTCATCATTTGCTACAAATAAACTATTTGATTTTTTTACATATGCAATACCCGATGCTTCTGGTATTTTGGCTATTGTTTTAGCATTTAGATTCAATACACTCAATAGTATAAATACTACTACACTTATTTTTAAATTTTTGTTCATATATTTTTCTCTTTATTTTAAATTTTATGTGGGGTACTTCGTATCAAACGATTTCTACCACCCTTTTTTGCTTTATATAATAACTCATCAGAGACTTGCAATATTTCATCTACGTTATCAAAACCTTCTCGGCAGCTCAACCCTAATGAAACAGTAAAATTAATAGTTTTATCTTCAATCACAAGTGATGATTCTTCACATCTTAGTCTTATTTTTTCAGCAATGATATCCATCTCTTTTTCATCTTTATCAAAAAATGTTATACAAAACTCCTCTCCACCAATTCTACCAAAAACATCATCTTCGATAATAGCATTAATAATGGCACAAAATTCTATTAATACCATATCTCCTATAGCATGTCCATATGTATCATTTACTTTTTTAAAATGGTCAATATCAATCATCAATATACTAAAAGATTTTTTTTCTTTAATAGCTTCTTTTAATAAAAATTCACTTTTTTTGAAATAACTTCTTCTATTTTTTATCTGAGTGAGGGAGTCTATATTTGCTTGGGTATAAAGCTCTTTATTTTTAACCTTAATTTTTCTTAATGAATGGCTCAACTGTTTTGTTCTTCTATTTACTTTTAATTCTAGTAGTTTATTGTTCTGAATTAACATAGTTTGATTTTTATAAATTATGTAAAAAATTACCAATAAAAAGATATCAATAATAAGATTAAAAGTAAGGATCGTTTTTTTACCATTATTTACAAGGTCTCTTTTATTTTCAGTAATAAGAGAAAATATATAATTATCTGCGTAAAATTGTATGATGTTATTTAATTTTTCTGAATTTACTGATGTCTTTATTTTAATATTCTTCAAATATGATAAGGATACTATGCTATCAGTTTCTTTTGTCCCTACATTACTAATATTTATAGTTGTGAAAGCTTTTGATATTTGAGTTAAAGACTTATTTGTAATAATTTTACCACTAGTTATCCAGCCACTAACTTCCCCCGTTTCATCACTTTTTAGTATCTCTGCTTTTACAAGATACAAATAATGTGATTTAAATTTCATGAGAGTATTTGCATAATTTAGATTTTTGTATTTCTTTAATACATCTGATTCAAACAACTTATGATCAGTTTCAAGTGTTTTATTTCTATATTTTGAAAAGAGTACTTCTTGTTGTTTATTTGAATATATAATAAAATCAATATCTAAATCTTCTAATGTATTTGTCCCCTCTCGAAAATTTTCATAGATGTAGTCTTTATTTTGATTAAGTATAAAATCATAACTATCATCCCATTTACTATAATCATCCATGATGTTTGATATATTTTCAATATTTGTATTCATTGATTTTAAAATGGTATTTATGTTATTTTCATTTTGACTTTTTTCAAGTAAAAGAAAATCATTTATAACAAACTTATAACTTACAAATAAAAAAATTAAAACCATGATTATGTAAGAAGATATAAAAACTGGTATATTTACTTTTATTAATTTTAGATTCATTTTATTTTCTTTATATTAAACTTCATTAAAAGTATATCGAACTTTTTATATACTTTATAATCAAGATCATAGGAATGTAAATGAATATAAAAAAAATCGTTAAATTTAGCTTTTTTGCTATAGCTGTTTTTGTAATTTTAATAGGAAGTATTAGTTCTATTGTTTTACATCAAGTAACAGATATAAATAAATCAAAAAAATATATTTCTCAACTTATTATTTTACAAGAAGATATGAATTCTTTAATTAAAGATTTAATGATTACAAAAGATGATCAAGCTTTAAATAAAATACAAAATGAGTTTATGTCACATGAAAAAGAGTTTGAAAAAATAAAAGATATTTTTATGCTCACAAGAAATGATAGTTTTTTAGATATGTTTATAATTTACCTACATAAAGATAAAAAAATTTTATTAAATCTAAAACAGCTATTTAAAAATGAAGTACAAATAGAAAATGCTTTTGATAAACTATATATCTTGCAAAAAGAAAAAATAAAATTTATTTATCTTTTTAATGGTGGCTATTCGATAGAAAGAGATGCAAGAAAAAATATAGAGAATAATATTTCAGGAAAAAACATTACGGTTAGTGAAGCTTTTGGTTATTTACAATACTTTAGTAAAGAAACTCTCTATCAATATAGAAATGAAAAATCACTAAACTCATGGTTAAAACAAATTAAAAAAATTAAAAAAATCTATAATCATTATAGTATTCATGAGTATGAAAATATTGTAAAAAATATAGGTTCGTATGTTATAAATATCAATACTATTGAACAAAAAGAGTTAACTTTAGAGAAATACATCTTAAACATTATAGAAGAAAACAAAGATGTCAATTTACAAATAGAGTTAAATATTGATACTCTTGCTTCAACTTTTACTATGTACATATATATTATATTATTTGTATTACTTACTATTACTATATTGTTTATTTATTTACTTGGAAAAAAAGTTTATAAAAATATTGGTTTATCTGTAGATCAAGTCGAAAATAAAATTGCAGAGGGATTAGAGCAAATCAATCAGCTCAATGATGAAATTACAAATACACAAAAAGAAGTAGTTTTTACTATGGGTGCTATTGGGGAGAGTCGTTCTAAAGAAACAGGAAATCATGT
>ENA-ORXI01001605-ORXI01001605.1-sediment-metagenome-genome-assembly--contig:-NODE-1605-length-17298-cov-13.144939_pt1 | contig 17298 bp, 10 predicted proteins | sample MGYA00237861_ERZ511468 | MGnify/ENA primary metagenome ERZ511468 (study PRJEB26299, sample SAMN06266213) | sediment metagenome | isolation source: Hudson Canyon methane seep mesocosm | place... | reverse complement strand
TCAACGAAAATGAACGGGGAAAATGGCCAAAAGGGCTTTTTCCGCAGTAGGCTCTCTATTCTCGGACAGGCTCCTAGTTCAACCATTAATAGTAAATGAACTATAGAACTCACCATTAGCATCATAATAGTCATATTGAATAATAATGTGACGACCCAGTAAATCATCCACCATTTCCATATCATTACAAATAGTAGTAGCGGCTGAGTCTTTACCTGCTAAAGCCATTGATTTGGCAAGGCTGTGGTTTTTAGCGATAGGCATTTCAGTTCTGTAAATGATCGTTCCACCTATGGGAGTGACTTGGGTGATTTTTACACCATTAGCAAACTCAAAAGGTAAATAAGGTTTTGTACCATCAGAAACATAGTTGGCAATATTCTCTGCCGCAAAACCATCAATAGTGAAATTAAATAATGACAGTGCAACTTCCTTGGTAACGTAACGGATTACTCCATTTCTCATGGTATTGTAAGTCGCTTGAACAATATCATTAAGGTATTCCAATGTTTTGGCTGCAGATGTATCTTGCGTGCTGCTGTGACTGCTAGCTAGCGGTGTGTTTGCAATTGAATCAGTCTTGCATGAGAGTAGATCATCATCCATCAGTTCTGTTTTCGAATTAACGATGGGTGATGAAGGTAGCTTGGCGAATACTGATTCAGCGAAGTTCGTCTGTCGAGCATTAGCAGAGCTAGGAGCAATGAGTACAAGCAATGTGATTGAATAAGCAATGGCTATAAATTTCATGATTCTATCCTCTGATTTTCTCTTTGCCAGATAAAACTTAAATGGAGCGCTTTATCTGTCGTTTGTTAAGAGCTATTGCAGGAGGTGTGCCAATGCGGGTGTAAGATGAGCTATGACTTAAGAAACAATTGCTTGAGAGTTAATGTTGAATTGTGTTTGAAGGAAAGTAATAGAGTATTTTCACGATATATCGTAAATAGACGCTATTGAGTTAAACCGTAGTATTTGATCGACGAATACCCAGCTTATTCATACGTGAACGTAAGGTATTAGGATGCATTTCTAATATGGATGCAGCACCATATTCGCCAGATATTTTCCAGTCCGTGGTTTTTAATACTTTAATGATATGGGTTTTTTCCAGTTCAGTCAGGGGTAATAAGTTTTCAGAAGCTAGCTTGTGATTGTTTATAGGTGTTTGTAGTTCAGGAATAAGCAGACTTTTCTTAGGCGATAAAATAACAGCGCGTTCGATGACATTTTCCAGTTCACGTACATTGCCAGGCCAAGGGTAGCGTTGTAAATTATCCATAACCGTTTCAGAGATAGTATTAATCTGTTTACCCATTTTATGAGCATATTTATTAACAAAATACTGAACCAGTAACGAAATATCGTTTTTACGTTCGCGCAAGGGTGGGACTGTTAAAGGAAAAACACTGAGACGATAAAATAAATCTTCTCGGAATTCACCTTTTTCAACCATTTGTTTAAGGTCTCGATGCGTCGCAGCAATAATACGGACATCAATCTTAATGGTTTTGGAATCACCCAGCCGCTCAATCTCACCTTCTTGTAACACCCGTAATAACTTAGCTTGCAGCTCTAACGGTAACTCGCCAATCTCATCCAGGAAAATAGTGCCTTTATCGGCTAGCTCAAAGCGACCTATGCGCCTGGAAGTTGCTCCCGTAAAACTGCCTTTTTCATGGCCAAATAATTCACTTTCAATTAAATTACCTGGCAGGGCTGCACAATTGACTTTAACTAAAGTACGTTCTTTACGTTGACTGAGATTATGTAAGGCACGGGCAATGAGTTCTTTCCCTGTCCCCGTTTCGCCTTGAATTAAAACACTGGTTTCGGTAGGAGCAACTTGTTCAACTTGATGTAAGAGTGTTTTTAGTGGCTCACTTTGTCCTAGAATATCTTCAAAACTATGGTTTAGATTGACTTGTTCTTGTAAATAACTGTTTTCTGCTTGTAAACGGTTTTTCAATTGCTCAATTTCAGAAAGTGCACCTTTGAGTTTTTCTTCAGCTTTTTTGCGTTCAGTAATATCACTGAATATAACCACGATGCCCTGAAGTTGATTGTCATCCATAATCGGCGTGCTGACAAAATCAACAGGAAAATTAGAACCATCTTGCCGCCAAAACAGCTTGTCATTAGCCTGAAAACGTTTTTTGCCCTGCATAATATTATGAATAGGGCAGTACTCTTCGGCATTAGGTTCGTTTTTACCAAAAATATGATGGATAGTTTGATCGGATAAGTTTTGATCAGGCCAAGCAAGCATCGCAGCGGCAGCCGGGTTAATAAAAGTCACTAAACCTTCACAATCAAAGCCACAAATACCTTCGCCAGCAGCAGACAGTACCAGTTCATTATGTCGTTGCAATACTGCAAGGTCTGACTCGGTTTGTTTTAATTGACTAACATCCTGAAAAACAACCACTGCACCTACAATAGTCCCATGTTCCCAAATTGGCGTGCTGGTGTAGTGAACAGGGAAATGACTGCCATCTTTACGCCAAAAAACTTCATCAGTGACATGATGAATTTCACCATCTTTTAGCGCCGCGTAAATAGGGCATTGCTGTTGCGGGTAGTGATCACCATTGGCCCTGCTATGATGGTGTTGGGCGTGAATCGGTTGTCCAAGTACATCATCTTCAGTCCAGCCTGTCATAGCAATCGCAGCGGGATTAACAAAAGTTGCTTTGCCTTCACTGTCTAGGCCGTATATTCCTTCGCCAGCAGAAGTAAGGATTAACTCATATCGACGCAGGATTTGATCAGGATTGGTCATATATAAAGAGTCATTAAAAAATTCAATTTATCTTAGCATAGGAATGGCAATCAAATGACTACTGTATAGATATTAACCCAACAATAGAACCTAATAATCTATCAATTTTAATAAATCTGATGGCAATTGTTTTAATTGAAATACAGCTGATAATTACCACATTCGTCGAACTTTCTTTTTTTCTCGTTCAATTTTCTTGCCAACCAACCTGTCCCAGAGCAAAGTCCCAGACATAGTTTCCAGTTTCTTAGTTGGAACCAGAAAACTTTCAATTGATTGATTGGATTTTTCATTAGGGATAATGAATGACCACATATGAAGAGAGCCTCGGTTATTTTCAGTTAAGATAGATTTAAAATAAGCATTAGGAACAGGAAGTGAAACGCCATTACCATCATTGCTTCCGATCCAGGTAACAGGCGTACTAAAATCAAATATCGGGCCTGAAATCACATAGGTTTCATAAATTTTTTTCTTTGCGTTAAGCTCCCGAACAGCTGTTTCAAGTTTTTTCCATATAGCACGGTTAAACTGCGGATGTTGTGGTGACATATTAGAAAGCAGGAAAGTCTCACTGTTTTGGATATCTGTTTCACTTTGATTGGCACTCGCTACCAAGTGACCTCGATCATAACCAGAGTGTTCATAATCAATAAGGTCAGTCCTGAACATTTCAGGAATACGGTAATCTGGACGGAAGTTGTCTGCTCTTTCAATATCTATTTTTTCGGGATCTACTATTTCAAGTGCCCATTTTGCTTGTCTGAAATAAAATGAGTAACCGATGATATAGTACCTGTTAAACAAAATTTGATCCGCGGCGGGTATTCCATAGCGAGTCTCTCGTTTTTGACTGGGGAGATCAAGCATTTTTCTACTCCCTATTGATAAGGTCGATGGTTATCCAAGGCTTTAGCTCTGAATTGAACAAATGTTAAATCTTATCTTGAGTTGAGCCAGCAATTCAATAATAAGGAGTAACAAATGAGTTGATTTAAGAAGTTAGCACATGTTGTATGGCATTGCCAGTATCATATTATTTGGATTCCAAAATACAGATATAAAGTATTAAAGGGAAAGATAGCGGAAGAAGTACGTAAAACGATAATCATTCAATCCGAGCGGTTTGGTTGTGAGATCGTAGAATTAAATACTTAAACTGAGCATGTTCATTTATTGATTAAAGTCCCTACTAAAATTGTGATATGCATATTAATGGGAGTACTGAAAGATAAAACGGCGATAAGGGTGTTTAATAAATTCCCAGAACTGAAATAACGGCCTTATTGAAGGAATAATTTATAAGTTCTAACATTAGGGAGCTGGAAAGAAATAATTGTCCGATATTTGGGCAGTATTTTTGTTTGTATTCAGTGGGGCAGCAACAGGCGCATAGCAAGCTACGTAACTTGTTGCTACCTCGCTGAAGACGGACAAAAAGACCAGCAAGATTGGAGGATTTTTTTTCCATCTCCCTTAGTTCTTCAATACCCAATAAACACTGGCAACTCCTATCCCCAACTCACTCGCTACTGTTTTCTTGGTTGTTGTACCTCAAAGTGTATCTCAATGATTTGGGGGATGGATCATTTTTTGTAAGGTTTATAAGTTTCTTTCGACTAAGTGTTATTAAGATTGAATTACAGGCTTACTTTTTGGCTATGTCACGGTTAAGTGTTGAAATATTGAATTCAACAAGAAGAATTGCTTCATAAAGCCCTCTCCTGCTGGAGAGGGAGGGGTGAGGAGAAATTTAAACAATTCTCTTCTCCAATATTCTCTAGTTAATCAAGATATAATTTATTTTCTCCTCTCCTCTCCCAAAAACTCTCCATCAGGAGGGGGCTTAAGAGCAAGGCAAAGTAACTTAAATTTCGGTGACATAGCCTACTTTTTAGCGTGAAAAAAGGGTTTCTTATAATTCCTTTACTGAATCTAGTTTTGATAGCCCTGGGAGCTATCAAGGTAATGTTTTTTATGGGCATTAAACAGGGTAAATCTGATGGTTTGGCCTATGCAAAAAACATAATAAACAGGCTTGTGTTAGGGTCGTTATCAAAGGAAAACGAATCTGCACTGAAGCATCTTTTTTTAAAATCGATATTTTTTCAAACCTGTATGGATCATGCGAGACCTTCTTCCAGCCTTTGTAATAGCGTACTGACGATGGGGGATCTGTTTCAATTAGAAGCATGGAAGAATAAACAATGCCAACAAAAGGGACGGACAGATAGATAGAGAGTGTCATCATATTTGGCAGAAAGTTAGAGATAGTTGTAAAGCTGAACAAACGTGAGAAGTTTTACAGCGTAGTCATTAATGAGGAGAGACAATGTGTAGTTCACCCAAAGGTTCGGGTCAGTGTTTTAGACAAACAAAGAGAAAAGAAGTGAGTCGTTCAGAATATCAAGAGTATGCCAGCATGATACAAAGAGCTTCTGCTGTTTATGACAGAATTGAGCAAGAAAAAGCAGAAAAACGATTGCTTTTAGCTAATCAAGAACCTTTAAATAATATTGCGCAAACACAACTGTTAAAAGATCAAAATAATGTGCAAACAGGCATGTTATCTGCTGTCAAAAAAAAATTATATTGCAAGCTGTTTTCTAGAGAATGAAAATGATATCGCTTATGACAGAAGAACAGGCAATATGAGCTACCAAGTTGGCGATAAAATAACCGAACTCACCTTACCTAATATAGCAGGGGAGCAATTCACCTTAGAACAAGTGAAAGGCAAGCGCTATATGTTGTCCTTTATGCGTTTTGCCGCTTGTCCTTTTTGCCAGCTGAGAATACATCAGTTGATTTCAAACTGGCAGGGATTTGATGATAACTTTACCGTGATTGCCGTATTTGATTCACCGTTGGACAATTTGCAAAAACAGAGCAGCGCTCAAAAAGCACCTTTTGCAATATTAGCCGATGAACAGGCTGTTTATTATCATAAATTTGCCATTAAACAATCTGTATCAGGCATATTTAAAGCCATGCTGTTCAGGATGCCAACATTGTTGTACGCGATGTTTGTAAAAAGGGTTTTTCCTTTATCGATAAAAGGAAAGGTAACTACGCTACCAGCTGATTTTTTGGTTGATGAACAGGGCGTTATCGATTCGATTTACTATGGAAAAGATAGTGGTGATCATCTTTCGATTGATAGTGTGAAAGCTTTTTCCTCTTTCCAAAAAAACTAATACGATATTTGTTGAGTGGAGTTTCTCTTGGGAGTCTACAACAGCTGAATTGCTTTTTGTGCATTTTGATAATGACCAATTTCTATGACTTTATTACTCAACAGCTCATCTAATTCAATTGTTGTCATAATGTCCCTCTAATTGTATTAAATAAAATCGTATACGATAGTGTAGTTTGTTTCTGAACATCAGCTTATATTAGGTTTGTAACCGCTAATTATATCTACCTTAATCTAGATTGCTCAGGTGATGTTTTTACAGTCTGAACGACAAATTCTGAAATGTAAAGTACTACTGGCTTAAAACAAGATTAACGAAATCAGATTGATATTTTCCATCAAATTCATTATTGAAAAATAGTATGCTCCGTATCCTAAAAAGTGTTGACCATGAATTAACCAGCCTGTTTCACATTCGAAACTTGGAGAAGCTACGTATTCGACTTCCATACCAGAATTTAATTTTACTCTGACCCTAGTTATACTATTGCTTGAATAAAAAACTAGCTAGGTGCTAGGTAGCCCCTGTATTAATTTTGTAAGTAAATGCTCTATCAAGCGACAAACCGACATCAATTGCATTTTTATTAGGAAAAAACATGCTTAAGCACTTAAAACGGACTGGCTTATTTAGGCAGGAAATATTTTTAAATCTGCGACACTATCAAACAGGGCGTGTGTTATGAAAACCTCTAAAATCATTGTGTTAGTCGTTATTGCAATGTTGATTGCTGTTTTTTTTGCATTTGATCTACAGCAGTATTTAACATTAGATGCCTTAAAAGCGAAACAGGATGCCATAGAATCCTATCGTGTTGACAATCCTATCTTAACGGTGGTTATTTATGGCTTAGTCTATATTGCAGTGACAGGTTTATCTTTACCTGGTGCAACGATATTAACCTTGGCTGGTGGCGCTGTATTTGGAATACTTTGGGGAACAGTGATTGTTTCCTTTGCTTCATCTATTGGGGCAACTCTGGCTTTTATTGCAGCCCGTTTTTTATTTAGAGACACGGTGAAATCCCGTTTTGCTTCGCGGATGAAAGCCATTGATGAAGGTATCGCTAGTGATGGTGCTTTCTATTTGTTTACTTTACGATTAGTTCCAGTGTTCCCATTTTTTATGATCAACCTGACCATGGGGTTGACAACCTTGAAAGTGAGAACATTCTACTGGGTCAGTCAAGTGGGTATGTTTGCTGGTACGATTGTTTATGTGAATGCTGGCACTCAACTGGCTAAAATCGATTCGCTTTCAGGTATTCTCTCACCCGCATTATTAGGCTCCTTTGTGTTATTGGGTCTATTTCCACTGATAGCTAAAAAGATTGTTTCTTTAATACAGGCGAGAAAAGTGTATAAAAATTATAAAAAACCGAAGACTTTTGATAATAACCTAGTGGTTATTGGTGCCGGTTCTGGTGGTCTGGTAACCTCATACATTGCAGCAGCGGTAAAAGCTAAAGTTACGCTGGTAGAAAAACATAAAATGGGTGGCGACTGTCTAAATACAGGCTGTGTGCCTTCAAAAGCGTTAATTCGTTCGGCTAAACATTTATCACATATAAAACGTTCAAAAGAATTTGGAATTAAAACGGCGAGTGTAGAGTTTGATTTTGCCGATGTGATGGATCGAATTCAGTCGGTCATTAAAACCATTGAACCTCATGATTCAATCGAGCGTTATACCAAGTTAGGGGTTGATATTGTACAAGGTGAAGCCAAAATAATTTCGCCTTGGGAAGTTGAAGTTAAAACCTCAGAAGGCACTAAAACCTTAACGACACGTTCGATTGTGATTGCCGCAGGTGCACGTCCTTTCGTTCCACCGATTTCAGGGCTAGATAAAGTTGATCCTCTGACATCTGATAATGTGTGGAATCTTAGGGAATTACCTAAACGATTATTAGTGTTAGGCGGTGGTCCCATTGGCTGTGAATTAACCCAAAGCTTTGCTCGTTTGGGTAGTCAGGTCACTCAAGTTGAAATGCTACCTCGCATTATGATTAGAGAAGATCAGCAAGTTTCTGAAATAGTCATGGCCCGATTTAAACAAGAAGGGGTTGATTTAAGGGTAGGGCATACCGCAAAGGAATTTATTATTGAAAATGGTGAAAAAATACTGATTGCAGAACATGAAGGGCAGTCCGTTAGCATTCCATTTGATCAAGTATTGGTAGCTATTGGCCGAGCAGCAAATATAAGTGGCTATGGTGTTGAAGAGATGGGGATTGCACTGTCATCCAGAAAAACTATCGAAACGAATGCCTTTCAGGAAACTAATTATCCGAATATTTATGCCTGTGGTGATGTAGCAGGGCCTTATCAGTTTACCCATACAGCGGCACATCAGGCATGGTACGCAGCGGTGAATGCCTTATTTGGACAGTTTAAGAAATTTAAGACAGATTACTCAGTGATTCCATGGTCAACTTTTACTGACCCTGAAGTAGCGAGAGTAGGCTTAAATGAACAAGAAGCTAAAGAACAAAACATCCCTTATGAAGTCGTCACTTATGGATTAGATGATTTAGATCGTGCGATTGCTGATAGCGAAGATCATGGCTTTGTAAAAGTGCTAACTCAACCAGGTAAGGATAAAATTTTAGGTGTCACCATTGTGGGTGAACACGCAGGTGATTTGATCGCTGAATTTGTGTTGGCAATGAAACATGGCTTAGGACTCAATAAAATATTGGGTACCATTCATATTTATCCTACCATGGCGGAAGCTAATAAATATGTAGCGGGTATGTGGAAGAAAGAACATGCACCTGAGGGTTTGTTACGATGGATTGAAAAGTTTCATGCCTGGCGTAGAGGGTGAGGGGTAAGCAAGTCTTAAATAGATACCTGATTAGCCATGAGCTTCCGCCATATACAGCACACCAAGTCCAGGTCATACCCGCAGGGATTGCTGGTATCCAGTGTATAGGGATGTACGATCTGAATAATTAGCAGATACTTGTTTATACAATCATCCCATCCTTGGGTTCTTGATCTCGGCACAAACCTGTCTGGAACAGATTTGCATTTACCCGAAGGGCATTATGCTCGATTGCATCATGTGAATCCCTGCCGAGATGACGTACAACAGTGATAAGTTCAATTTTCAGCAAGGTGTACTCTGCATTAGAAGAATTAGGGAAGTTGATTACTAAGTTGTAAGAACCGTAATAGTTATCTAATTTTACTTCTTTATTGCCATTTCAAGCTGGCTGACCCCATGGTTTCCGACAAATATTTTTTTTAATGAAAAGCATAATAGGTAAACCTTGATATTAAGGTAATATATAAAAGCAAATTTTAACTACTACTTAAATGACCTTCTTTCTTATACCCAAAAATCCAATAAGTCCAGATAAAAATAACCAAACGGCAGAAGGAATTGGAACTACAAATTCAGCCCCTGTAAGATTAATGTCGTAACCAGCATTTAAAACAACTTCACTATCAAGAGAACCCCAAGCTGCAAGAGGTAATGCAGCCCCATTCCCAGTAGGACCAAAAACCTGAGTAAATGGGAGGATAGATTGTGGAAAAATAAGGTCATTTATAGATGAGGCTGCCCCACTTAGCGGACCTATATCATCATCAGAGATTGCCAAATAATAAATACCTGATACTTGTGGGCCAAATGTGTGATTGACCGGTAAGCCTGAGTCTCCAACATCAATAATTGCATCATCGTTTCTATACACACCAAATCCATTTTCATCAAACAAAGTTAAAATTGAATCCCAATCATTAGGACCTTCACCACCAAATACAAATGCAGAAAATGTCGTCGGATTAATAACTTTAATTTTATACAGATCAACATCAAAACTCGTTGCAACTGTGCCAGTAATCGTATTTAGAGGGCCTGCACCTGTTGGTATTTGTGCTGTATTTAGCAAATCACCAGCATCACCCACTTCCCCCCAAATTGTAGCATGTGATGTATTTAAAAAGAGTGTTGCTACTAGAAAAATCGTGTAACAAACCAATTTAGACACACTTCTTATTAATTTACTGCTCATTTTTATTACCTCTTATTTTTTTATTAAAAAAATTAAGTACATTTGAAATAGACAATTCTAAGCAACTTTACAAAGGGAATGGTTCACATTTTATTGATTATGTTTGCTTTAAAAACAAAAAAGCCGAGCCACCTTAAATTGACCTAATCGAGGCAACTTTCGGTAGTTCGGCTTTCCAATTGATTTGGCTCCGTAACTTTCTGCTCCTGCTTATAAAGCAAGATTAGCTTTTCGTTGTTTCTATTTTGTATCTAACATATACCTATGGCACTATCGTTTCAACTGAGTATTTTAGTCAGAAATAGGTCTATTAAATAATTTGGGAGGAAGAAGTTAATCTTGAGTCTCTTTTAAGTATGTTACACATTGAGTTTGACTGACTACTTATGGCTGAAAGTGATCATAGTACAGAGCGAGTTTGTATAACAGGATTTATTTGTCTCACAATGCATATTTACCTGCTAATTATTACAAATAAAATGTGTTGTTTGTACGGTTTAAAACAGACAGAAAGATGATGAAGATCGCTCTTATTAATGTTTTTGTAAGCTATTTTCTTTTTATACGACTAAACCATAAAGATTCTCTGACCTTTTAATTTGTTTTGGTGATATTGATATAGCGATGGGTGGGGGCTAATAAATGGTAATTAATTACTAATTATGGGAATAGGCAAGGTAAACCCCCTATGAAAACAATCAAATTCATTCTTCTGTTATTATTTTTAAACTCATGTAATGCTGTGAGTGTTGCACAAAACAAAAATGGCTTTGATTTAAATAGTGCGCTGATTCCAGTCCATCAAATATTTGGAGGCGGGCCGCCTAAAGATGGTATCCCTGCCATTGATCAACCTGAATTTTTGGTTGCTGAGCAAGCAGATTATCTACAAGATGACTCTGCTGTATTGGGTATAAACTACCATGGCATTAGTAAAGCCTATCCCATTTGAGTTTGAAATAACAATGAGTATATAAGATGACAGATGAATTATCCCCCTTCTGAACAGTGCTAGCTTTGTCAGGAATCTACTCTGTGTGAATTTAGTTTCCTGCTAAGAGAATACAGGAATGACGAGGCATTTAGCTGGCTACTTTAAAATGGCGGAGACTAATGGGTAATCAGGTATCGTTATGGACTCGCACGAGCTCGAGAACCTGAACTGGCGAAAGATTTTCTACAAGAAACCTTTTTAGTCGCCCTCGTATGCGTCCTTTACCTAGATTTGGCTTGTTCCCTGTCGCTCCCTTTCCCTGATTTTTAGCGGTGGAAATAAACGCTTTAAGCAAAAAATATTCTATGGTATTTTACAGAATACTTTGGGCGTTAACGGGCTTTGTATATTCCTTTAGAAATAGGCTGGGGAGTAAAGCAAAGGAATAGGCGGCAGGGTCAAATAAATCAATAATGTAAAGAATAAAGGTTAGAGAGACGGTTGAGCTAATAATTATAAACGAGGGGATATCATGTCAAAACTTTCAGCGAGTCATAGCGGTATAAATTCATCTTATGGTGTTGTTATTGTCGGTTCAGGGTACGGTGGAGGTGTTGCTGCATCTCGAATGGCCAGGGCTGGGCAGAAAGTTTGTGTTTTCGAGCGAGGGAAAGAGTTACAAGCTGGCGAGTATCCCAATACCATCGTTGAAGCGGCTAAACAGGCTCAATTTGATTTACCAGCAAAACATATAGGTTCTGAAACGGGATTATTTGATATACGCGTTAATGATGACATTAATGTGGTGCTAGGCTGTGGTTTAGGCGGTACTTCACTTATTAATGCAAATGTCTCTATTATGGCTGATCCTCGTGTTTTTGAGGATGAATGTTGGCCACAATCAATCAGGGATGAAGCTGCCTCGGTTTCTTCTCAGCTGTTAGATCCTGCTGCTTCTATACAAACAACGGGTGATAGTAATTTGTTGCAGCAAGGTTTTCAGCGTGCTATTTCCATGCTGAAACCTGTCCAGTATCCAGCGCAGGGTGAAGAACTGGCGAAAATGCAGGCGCATAAAAAGTCGGCAAGTTTTATGTCTGAAAAATTCTGTCGCACACCGATTAATGTCACCTTTGAAGACGGACTTAACCATGTTGGTGTTGAGCAGACCGCATGTACCTTATGTGGTGATTGCGTTTCTGGCTGTAATTATGGGGCAAAAAACACCACCTTAATGAATTATCTCCCTGATGCCAGTAACCATGGTGCAGAAATATATACTGAAATTTCTGTGACTCGTGTTGCTAAGTCGGGCGACCGTTGGCGTGTCTATTATCAACCCGTTTCTTCTGGGCGGGGTAAGTTTGATGCCCCTGAAATGTTTGTGTTTGCCGATAAAGTCGTTTTAGCTGCAGGTACTCTAGGCAGTACTGAGATCTTGTTAAGATCTAAACAGGCTGGATTGAATGTATCAGCACAACTGGGAAAGAACTTTACCGGTAATGGCGATGTTTTAGCTTTTGGCTATAACAATGATGAAGAAATTGATGGTATAGGTTTTGGTCATCATAAGGTGGGAGAGTATCCTGCTGTCGGGCCTTGTATAACGAGTGTTATTGATGCCAGAGCTAAGGTTGATCTGGATGAGGGCTTTATTCTTGAAGAAGGTAGTATGCCAGGAGCTCTGTCCTCGGTGTTGCCAGGGTTCTTGTCTTCTACAGCAAAAGTCTTTGGAGAGGATTCTGATACGGGGTTTATAGATAAGCTGCAAGAGCAGGCTAGAGTTCTGGATAGTGCGATAAGGGGGGCTTATCATGGTGCGGTTAATAATACTCAGACTTATTTGGTGATGGCGCATGATGGTAGTGACGGAAAAATGGAGCTTAAAGATGATCGTTTGCGTGTTGATTGGAAAAAGGTAGGTGAAAAACCTATTTTTAAAAAAATTGAAGGCAAAATCAAGCAATCTGCCAAGGCATTGGGGGGAACCTATATTCCTAATCCTATCTGGAATGAAATGTTTGATAATCGGCTAGTCACAGTACATCCATTAGGCGGTTGCAGCCTATCTGATTCTGCCGAGGCTGGCGTGGTAAATCATAAATGTCAGGTTTTTTCAGGGGACTCGGGGGATGCCGTTCATGAGGGGCTGTATGTTTGTGATGGGGCGATTATTCCCCGTAGTTTAGGTGCAAACCCTTTATTAACAATTTCTGCGCTAGCTGAAAGGTGTTGTTCTCTTATTGCTAAAGATAATGGCTGGGATGAGGGTTATTCAGAGACATCAAGGCCTTCGGCTGAGGCTTCGAAGGCCGAGTTAGGTATACAGTTTACTGAGCAAATGACGGGTTATTTTTCCACTCAGGAAACTGAAGATTACCAGCAAGGAGAGATAAAGGGCAAAGCTGAGCATTCAGACTTTACCTTTACTATCACTGTTATATCTGACAATCTTGAATCCATGCTGAATAATGAGCTGCATGCGGCCAAAATGATGGGTACCGTGGTGGCGCCGGTTTTATCAGATCAACCTTTAACCGTGACGGATGGGAAGTTTAATTTGTTTGTTAAAGATCCTGATGAAGTTGGCGCGCGGCGCATGCTCTATCAAATGAAACTCACTGCTGAAAATGGTGATGTCTGGACCATGCAAGGGTTTAAACAGGTTCATGACGATAAAGGCTTTGATCTTTGGGATGATACTACTACTTTGTTTATCACCTTATATAAAGGTGATGGTGTTGAGTCTGATGTGTATGGCAAAGGTATTTTGAAAATTTTACCTGCTGATTTTGCAAAACAGATGACGACTATGCAAGCCAGGAATGAGACCTCGAAAAAACAGGCGCTTCAGGCGATTGCTCAATTTGGACGTTTTTTTGCCGGGGTACTTTATGAATCATACAGTGGTCCTTTTGCTCCCTTTGAGCTTTATAATCCAGATTTGCCTAAACGGCTTAAGCGGTCATTAAAAGTCGGGGCAGCGACTGAATATGAAACGGTTACAGAAGATGGGGTTAATATTCTTTTAACTCGCTATCAGGGCGGGACTAAGGGCCCAGTGATACTCTCTCATGGTTTAGGCGTCTCCAGTAAAATATTTAGCCTGGATACGATTGATACCAATTTGCTGGAGTTTTTATATGCAAATGATTACGATGTCTGGTTGCTAGACTATAGAGCCAGTATTGAATTGCCCGCAGCTAATAGCCAGTTTACTGCCGATGATATTGCTAATTATGATTATCCAGCAGCTGTGGCAAAAGTTTTAGCAGAAACGCAGGCAGAATCCTTGCAAATGGTGGTGCATTGCTTTGGCGCAAGTACCTTTGTGATGGCTATGTTAGCCGGGTTAAAAGGCGTGCGTTCAGCAGTTGTTTCGCAAGTTGCCACGCATCTAAAAGCGCCTTTACTATCTAGCCTTAAAGCGGGTTTGTATTTACCTTCTACCTTAGAAGCAATAGGCGTGGATTCTTTAACCGCGTATGTCGATACACATGCCAACTGGATGGAGCATTTATATGATAATGCCTTAAGATTTTATCCTATAGAATTTGAAGAGCATTCTAATAGCCCTGTCGATAGGCGTATTACTTTTATGTATGGACAGCTATGGGAATTGGATCAATTAAATACAGCCACTCATGAAACCTTGCATGAGTTATTTGGGGTGGCGAATATTAGTTGCTTTGAACAATTGGCTGCAATGCTTAGAGTGGGGCATGTTGTTGATTCTATGGGCAAGGATGTGTATATGCCGCATCTTGATCGTTTGGCCATCCCCATTAGTTTTATTCATGGCGCTGAAAATGCCGCATTTATCCCAGAAAGTACCCAGCTGACTTATGATGCTTTAACAGCAAAAAATGGAGAGTTATACACTCGGCATGTGATTCCAAAATATGGACATATCGATTGTATTTTTGGTAAAAATGCAGCTACAGATGTCTATCCCTTTATCTTGCAGCACTTAGAGGAAACTTTGTAAGGGATATCATAAAAATATTCATACCCAATCATGATATTTGGCTATAAAAATAAGCTTATCGGGGCGCAATGCTTTAGCACTGCTATTTAAGGTAACTCGAAATAAATAAACGACCAAAATAGTTCCCATGCTCTGCGTGGGAATTCATTGCTGAACGCTCCAGCGTTCCGTGACGCTGGAGTATCACAAGCTGCATTCCCATGCTGGAGCGTCACTGCCTTAAGTTAAGAGAAATACAACATGGGGCGCAGTGCTTTAGCCTGCTGTTTTTAGCTATGAATGCAGGCTAAAGCACTGCGCCCCAACGGACTAATCCCTTAACTTAATGGCAGTGATGCTGGAGCGTAGGAACGATGAGTAATGGTTTGTTTATTGCGAGTTGCCTAATGCAGACTAAAGTACTGCGCTCCACTACCAGTTTAATGGTAGTGGAGCTTTAAAGCGGGTAAGTTCATTCTTTTAAGGTTTAAATATAGGTTCTGATATCAATGTCGTTAAGTTAAGGGAAATGTAGTCTTTGAAAAATGGTGGATAACGCTAGCGTTTATCCACCCTACAAAAGATAAACCACCTTGTCTTAATGGCGTTGGGCCTGATACGGGGGCTTTTAGCCGTGAGCAAAAATTCTGCCCAATGTTGGATGATTATTTTTTTTCATCTCCCTAAGTTAGGTTTCACAGTTTCTGGTCAGGGCTTTAAGAGATTTTTCTTCTCATGCCAACAAGACCAAATAAACTAGCCCCAAATAACCAGACTGTTGCAGGAATGGGGACAGTAGATACTCCCACTGATATGGGTGGGGTTGAGGTGATACGACCAATCAGATCAACAGAAGCTGATGCATTTTCATAGACCCGAAATGAATTGTCTTGAGTAAAACCGTTAGCTGTTAAATTATCAAAACCGAGAAACTCTAAAGTATAAGAAACCCCTCCTGATGTGAAGCTGCTTGCTGCTACGGCATTATTAAAACTCAGATAGTCAGCACTTTTTATTCTAGACGAAATAAGGTTATCTGTATTAACCAAGTCTAAATGAAAAGAAAATTTATCTGATCTAGTGGTAGGTTGATTAAGGCTGAAATTTACATCTAGGTCTATATTAGTTGCATCTGTAGCTGAATTGATAGTGCCATTAAAAAAGTTTAAGGTACCAAAAACAAACTGTTCATTTTCCTGTACAGTGAATGATTTTCCAGTGTAAGTAAGTCCGCTGGGGTTAGTGTTTTCTTCGCTCGGTTCTCCCCAGGTAAAGTGATTTGTACCAACACCTGTGGTTACTAGTTCTGAATTGCCTATTGGGTTTTCAAAATTACCAAAGCTTGTCCCTTGAACGGTAGAGGCATTTACAGTAAAACTACCGAGTAAAAGCGCTGTAAATAATAGTTGTTTCATATTTATACCTTCAATATAAAAATTAAGTGATGCGGCTCAGCAATCTCAATTTAAAGGGGGAGACCTGAAACTTTCCGTCCCTATTTCACAATAGGTATGGCTATTAAATTATATAAAGCAGATATAATGCCAATTTTTAATGTCTGGTAATTAAGGGCCTGAAGCCATGCTGCTAGACTGGTACATGACATGACTGTCAGGCAATAATGACAGTCATGTCATGTCAAGGTTAAAAGCAGAGGGTTAATGGTTAGATTAGTTTACAATTAATGCAGCTGAGCTGAATATTCATGCATTTTGAATTTTATTACTCAGTTGAGAAAAATATTTAAACTTATTAAATTTAAAAAGAATTGAAACAAGCAATAATGTTAGAAGAAAAAATCAGCAAAAAAGCTGATACCCCGAGTCATACTTTTAGTGTCGCGCCGATGTTGGATTGGACTGATAGACACTGTCGTTATTTTCATCGCTTATTAACAAGAAATGCATTGTTGTACACAGAAATGGTGACGACAGGTGCTATTTTGCACGGTAATCAGGAACGATTTTTAGCCTTTAACAGACAACAAAATCCTGTTGCTTTTCAATTGGGTGGCAGTGATCCTGCTGATCTGGCGCGGTGTGCTGAGCTTGTTGAGCAATATGGTTATGATCAGCTGAATTTGAATGTGGGTTGTCCTAGTGATCGGGTACAAAATGGGCGCTTTGGTGCCTGTTTAATGGCAGAGCCTGATTTGGTTGCGCAATGTGTTTCGACAATGCGGCAGAGAGTTTCAATTCCTGTCACGGTAAAGTCCCGTATAGGTATTGATGAGCTGGATTCTTATGAGGCTTTAAGGCATTTTGTGTCAACTGTTGCGGATGCTGGCTGTAATGATTTTATTATTCATGCCAGAAAAGCCTGGCTAAAAGGCTTGTCACCTAAACAAAATAGAGAGGTGCCGCCTCTACGCTATGAAGTTGTTTATCAAATTAA
>ENA-ORXI01001602-ORXI01001602.1-sediment-metagenome-genome-assembly--contig:-NODE-1602-length-17311-cov-8.194615_pt1 | contig 17311 bp, 17 predicted proteins | sample MGYA00237861_ERZ511468 | MGnify/ENA primary metagenome ERZ511468 (study PRJEB26299, sample SAMN06266213) | sediment metagenome | isolation source: Hudson Canyon methane seep mesocosm | place... | reverse complement strand
GATTGGGGACATGCTAAAGACTATGTGCGTATGCAGTGGATGATGCTGCAGCAAGAAACAGCAGATGATTTTGTGATTGCAACAGGTAAGCAAATTTCAGTACGTGAATTTGTCAGAATGTCGGCAGCAGAATTGGGCATTGAGCTTGAGTTTAGTGGTGACGGTGTTGATGAAGTTGCTACAATCGCATCTATCTCAGGCGATAAAGCATCTAGCGTTACGGTAGGTGATGTCATTGTTAAAGTTGACCCGCGTTATTTCCGTCCAACGGAAGTTGAAACGTTATTAGGTGACCCTGCTAAAGCAAAAGAAAAATTAGGCTGGGTTCCTGAAATTACAGTTGAAGAGATGTGTGCTGAAATGATTGATAATGATTTTGATATTGCCAAGCGTCATGCTTTATTAAAAGCACATGGTCATGATGTTAGCATCACAACGGAAAACTAAGAGTCAATGAATAAACAACGAATATTTGTAGCGGGTCACCGAGGTATGGTGGGTTCAGCTATTGTGAGACAGCTTGAGTCTAATGCTGATGTAGAGATTGTCACTCGAAATCGTGATGAGCTAGATTTATTGTCACAAGTAGCCGTTACTGAATTTTTTCAGCAGGAAAAGATTGATCAGGTTTATTTGGCCGCAGCAAAGGTGGGCGGTATTCATGCTAACAATGAATACCCCGCTGAATTTATTTATCAAAACCTGATGATTGAAACCAATATCATTCATCAGGCGTATGTGGCTGGGGTTCAGAAATTATTATTTCTTGGTTCATCGTGTATCTATCCTAAAATGGCAACGCAGCCAATGAAGGAAATGGCGTTGCTACAGGGTACGTTAGAGCCGACGAATGAGCCTTATGCCATTGCTAAAATTGCAGGCATTAAGTTATGTGAGTCGTATAACCGCCAATATGGTGTTGATTATCGCTCAGTAATGCCGACGAATTTGTATGGTGATAATGACAATTTTCATCCAGAGAACTCACATGTTATTCCAGCTTTGATGCGTCGTATGCACGAAGCTAAATTGGCAGCTGATACAGAGATGACAGTGTGGGGTAGTGGCAAGCCTATGCGTGAGTTTTTACATGTTAATGATATGGCTGAAGCCAGTATTCATGTAATGGATACGGATAAAGACGTCTATCAGTCTAATACGCAAACCATGCTGTCACATATCAATGTGGGCACGGGCGTTGATTGCACCATTAGAGAACTCGTTGAAACCATGGCAAAGGTTGTGGGCTTTCAAGGTGCGCTGGTATTTGATTCAACTAAGCCAGATGGTGCGCCTCGTAAATTAATGGATGTATCCCGTCTTAAGTCCTTAGGGTGGCAGGCATCAATTTCTTTAGAAACAGGTTTGGCACTGACCTATGATTGGTTTATTTCACATCAAGATAGTTTTAGAAAATAGTGTTGCCCACTGAACTTTTCAAGACGGTTGTTGAGAATGCACCGTTATTTGCAATTGATTTAGTTGTTGTTAATGAATCAGATGAAGTGTTGGTGGGGAAGCGACTTAATGCGCCAGCTAAAGACTGGTGGTTTGTCCCTGGTGGGCGTGTATTTAAAAATGAACGTCTTAGTGTTGCTTTTCAGCGACTATCTGGAAGTGAGTTGGGGTCGGAGTACTCATTAGAACAAGCCCGTTTATTAGGCCTGTTTGAGCACTTCTACGATAACAGTGTTTTTGATAGTACTACCTCGACCCATTATATAAATGCAACGCATTTACTGCGAGTGAAAACGGATGAGCTCAATTTGCCAACAGGCGAGCAACACTTAAATTATCGTTGGGTGCCGATGTCTGACGTGGAAAGTGATACGACTATTCACCGTTTTAGTAAAGTTTTTATGTCGCAGCTGGTGGATGTAATAGCTATGAATAAAGGCTAGGGGAAATGTGGGTTTTAAATATGATGACTAAATTGCTTCACACTGCTTTATTGCGCTGGAGTGTGTTTTTGTCTGTGGTTATCGTTGTGTCGTATGCATTATTTCGACCTGAGCCGCCAGTGATGATTTTTGAACATTCCGATAAAATGGGTCATATCATTGCCTTTATGACATTAGCATTGACTGGACGACTCGCCTTTATAAGATTTTCCAAATTGGGATTCTGGCTGACGATGAGTGTATTGGCTTTCATGTTGGAATATCTACAAGGTGAGTTTCGACCGTTACGGATCTTCAGTCTTGATGATGCTTATGCTAATTTGCTAGGGGTTGTGGTGGCGTTAGTGGTATTTGAAGTGGGGTCGACTAAAACTAAAATCGAATCATTTCTTGACAACAGCACTGATTTTAAAAGATAATTCATTCCGAGATTATTATAAGTAGACAAATACCTTCTTAAAGGGAGATTAAAATGGGTAAGAAAACAGCACTTTCATTAGCAGCACTTCTAGCTACGGCACTAATATCTACATCTGCAATAGCGGCTAAGCCTGCAGATAAAGGTGCACCTGAAGGTAAAGGAAAACCTACTAAGGTTGACGGTGTCATTACTAAACCAAACGGTGAAATTATTAATACGGGTAAAAGTGATACGGATCCTGGTCCATCACCATCAGCATAAGTTAAAAAGTTATTTTCAAAAAACACTGTTAAGGTAACTTGATGGTGTTTTTTTGTATATATGGTTTCTAAAAAACAAAAAGGCGACTCTGATCGCTGGATCTTCTATGGCTTTCTAGCCGTTTTAGTTTGGGCCCCCTTACCCTTTGCGAGTAATACTCCGTGGCTTTCGTCACTGTTAGGGCTCAGTATATTTGTATTAGCATTTTGGTGGCTAGTTGAAAATATACGAGGCAAGGTCAATGTAAGCACTACATTAAAACTCTCTTTATTACCCATTACGTTACTGCTCTTGTGGCTATGTCTATTGATATTTCAGCTGATATTTTCTACCACGACTTCTCCCTTTATAAGCAGTGATTTTTTATTACGCAGCGTGGCATTAACGACGTTTTTTATACTGGCCTTAGTGTTGATAAGAAGTCGACGACGACTAAAGCTATTGGCATGGACAATTATACTTAGTGGTGCTTTTCAAGCATTCTATGGCAGTGTCATGACGCTATCTGGTATGGAGTATGGTTTTTTTGTAGAAAAAGACTATTACCGAGAGGTTGCTACTGGCACCTTTGTTAACCGTAACCATCTAGCTGGCTATCTTGAAATGTCATTGGCTGTTGGCATTGGTTTATTATTGGCGGAGTTGAGTGAAAATACCGCACTCACACTGAAACAGAAGATCCGAAATACGATTCAATGGCTGTTGAGTCACAAGATGCAGTTGAGGGTTTTATTGGCCGTTATGGTGGTTGGATTGGTATTAACGCATTCTCGTATGGGAAACTCAGCGTTCTTCATCAGTTTGATTGTCAGTGGTGTATTGTGGTTAATGCTAGAGCAAAAAAAACCTAAGCGTGGGGTCATATTTCTGCTGACGACACTGTTTGTGATTGATGTGGCTATTGTCGGATCTTGGTTTGGTATCGAGAAGGTAGCTGAGCGTTTGGAGCAGACGTCGGCCATGTCCGAATCTAGAGATGAGGTCGTGCGGGATAGCTTAGTGTATTTGGATGATTTTATGCTGACAGGCAGTGGTTCTGGCACATTCCAATTTGTATTTCCACATTACCGTGGCGCAGATATTGGGCTTGATTATGACTATGCCCATAATGACTATATACAATTTGCCGTCGAAACAGGGCTGATTGGACTTTTTTTGTTAGCGATGTTGGTCATCATGACCATGATCCAGTCACTCAGGTTGATGAGAAAGGGTACCTATTCTCTGCATAGGGGAATGGCCTTTGCCTCATTTATGGCAATGTTGGCACTGATGATTCATTCAAGTGTTGATTTTAACTTACAGATCCCCGCTAATGCACTGCTCTTCATGGTGATACTTTCTTTGCCTTGGATTGGAGAGACAAAAAAGAGTTTACCTAAAGACTCTGCTTCATTTTAGTACCCCCCCCTTTATGGGGGAATGGTTTAAATGCCTTATAACCTTTATAATTAGATGGCTTTCATCGTGTGCTGTTTCTACGGTGACATAGCTCTAAATATAAAGGGATTGCGTTAATGCTAGGGAATCACAGTAAAGGGCATCTTAAAGATATTTATCATTTGCCTATCTTGTTCAAAGTTTTAGACTCATTCTTAATCTATATCTCTCTTTTTATTTTGCATTTGTTTATTGGTAATGTGCAATGGATCCCTCAATACAATCTTCTTGCACTGATTACTGTTTTAATTTTTATATTTTCAGCCGAGATAGTGAGTTTATATCAGTCATGGCGTGGCGTTGCTTTCAAAACATTAATCCAACGCTTGCTTCTAGTGTGGATTGTTACGATCTTATGTCTTGTAATGTTGGGTTTCTTCACTAAGCAGTCGGCTGATTATTCACGACTCCTTACCTCTACTTGGCTAATTGTTGCCCCAGTAACACTGGTATTGTGGCGTACCGTGTTTAGGCTTGTACTCAATTATTTTAGAAGTAAAGGATATAATAGTAGAACCGTTGCCTTTGTAGGGGTGAATGACTTATCTGAGAAAATTTCTAAACATGTGAGAGCGACGTCATCTCTAGGAATGATTGTTGAAGGATTCTATGATGACCGTGGTGTCAATCGTAAAGATATATCCCAAGGTAAGATAACGGGTAACAGTTCATTACTCATTGAAAAAATTAAGCGGGGAGAGATCGATCTCGTTTATATCACGTTACCGATGCGAGCTGATGAGCGAATTAAAGAACTGATTGATAAATTGTCAGATACAACAACGTCAGTTTATCTATTGCCTGATCTTTATATCTATAAACTATTCAACGGAACATGGAGTAACCTTGCTGGGCATCCAGTAGTTAGTGTTTTTGAGCAGCCTTTTGAAGGAATGGACGCTTTTTTAAAACGGTTACAGGATATTGTTTTTTCAACGATTATTTTGACATTAATTTCTCCTATTTTATTGGCAATTTCCATTGCCGTAAAAATGACGTCAGCGGGTCCTGTATTATTTAAGCAACGTCGTTATGGTGTCGCTGGTGAAAATATTGAAGTGTGGAAGTTTCGTTCAATGACCAGCCAAGATAATGGCGACGAGATTCAACAGGCAACCAAAGGGGATACGAGGATCACTCCGCTGGGTGGTTTCTTACGACGGACATCGTTGGATGAATTACCACAATTTATCAACGTCCTGATGGGAGATATGTCTATTGTTGGACCACGCCCCCATGCCGCTGCTCATAATGAATTATACCGTAAGAAAATTCGTGGCTATATGTTGCGGCATGCCGTTAAGCCTGGGATTACTGGTTGGGCTCAAATAAATGGCTGGCGTGGCGAAACAGATACGTTGGACAAAATGGAAGGTCGAATTGAACATGACCATTGGTACATTAGCAATTGGTCGATTTGGTTGGATATTAAAATAATATTTATGACTGTTTTTAAAGGCTTCATTTCTCGAAATGCATATTAATTTATGATGGAGATGAACAAGCACTGTTACTTTTCGAATATTTCAATTAGAATTGTCAGTAATTCTTTTATTTTTAATGGATTAAGCGCATAACATGAATTCGTTTATCAAGAACAATCGAGTATTACAAGTCATCAATATAGTCTTGTTTTCCCTCACGACAACATCGGCTTTAGCAATTGAGCATCAAGATCCTGAGTTCTTCCAAGTGGGCGACTTTTTCCTAATTCCCAGTCTAAGTGTCAATGAAAGTTACAATAACAATATCTTCCTGCAGGATAATGGGCGTAAGGATTCAGCGATTACAGTCATTAATCCTAAAGCGCGTGTTGCTTATGAGGGGGAGTATTCTCTAACGACACTAGACGTGAGTTTAAACAAAGGTTTCTACCATAGTAGCTCATCGGATAACTATCTCGATACGGGTATCAAAATTGGTACTGAGATGTTTCCTTCAGAGCGAGTACAGTTTGGTGCTTCATTAGCGCGCACTGAAGGTCATGATAACCGAGGCGTCGGGCTGCAGGATGGTTTGTCTGCCTTTGATTTTAATTCGCCCCATGAATACTACTCAGTCATTGGTCTAGCGGATCTTGAATACGGAACCCGTGTTGAAGGTGCTGCTCGACTTGAAGCGGCGATCAGTTTGGAAGATAAAAAGTACGAGAATCACCGTACAGTTACCAGCACATTAGACCGAGATACAGGAAACGTAACCGTAGGTCTTTTTTATATGTTGGCACCCGCGACGTCAATATTGATTGAAGGGCGTTATGGTGACATTGACTATGATACCGCTACAGCAGACAGTAAAGAATATCAGGCCATGATTGGTTTGGAGTGGGAAGCCACTTATCAAACAACGGGCTTTATCAAATTGGGTGTCGGACGAAAAGATTTTGCCAGTGCTACACGAACTGACTCTACCGAGCCTGCTTGGGAAGTGGGTGTTGATTGGTCACCGCTGAGTTATTCGATTGTGACGCTCCGAACTGCCAAAGGTTTTGATGAGGGTGAGGGGACTGGTAATTACGTAGATGTACAGACTGTGTCGATTGATTGGCGACATGATTGGTATGACCATATTGGCACACAAGTCATGCTTGAATACAAAACTGATGAGTATGGTGGTAGCTCCCGTGAAGATGACATCAGTTCAATGGTGCTCGGAGCTGATTACCAATACAACCCTTGGTTATTGGTGAACGCGGGCATTATTTATGAAGAAAGAGATAGTACACTCTTCGGCTTTGATTATAACAACACTATTTATAGTCTGAATTTCAAACTAAATCTGTAATCTAGGCATACATCATGAAATCTCTTTTGTTTTTCTTTATATTAGCAGGATGTTGTCTAACGTCTTTGTCAGCTGCTGAGTTATCAAATTACCGTTTGGGCCCTGGTGACCAGATTAAAATTCAGGTGACAGGTGAAGACGATTTAAGTTTGGAAGTATCCATTGGCGAGTCAGGTATGATTTCATATCCCTTTTTGGGCGATGTAATGGTCAATGACTTGACGGTCAGTGAACTCGATAGTTTTATTACCAAGGGCCTTAAAGGTCCGTATCTTGTCGATCCTGATGTAACGGTCTCTGTCAAAACACATCGTAAGTTCTTTGTAGATGGTAAGGTTGAAAAGCCAGGTGGATTCGCATTTGAACCAGGTATTACGGTAAGAAAAGCCATTTCATTAGCGGGTGGCTTTGATGAAAGAGCAAACAAAAAACGTATTTTCGTCATACGTGGTGGACAGGGTAATGCAAAGCCTGAACCAATTTCGTTAGATGATGCAATCTATCCAGGTGATACTGTCACTGTTGAAAGGAGCTTTTTCTAGGTCTTATGGAAAATTTATCAAATCAAGTCGAGCAACGACAAAATTTCATGGATGAAGAGGTGATTGACCTTCGTGAATATTGGCGTGTATTAAAAAGTAATAAGCTAAACATTTTGGGCTTAGGTCTTTTATTTGCCTTAGTGAGTGCCTTAATCGTCTTTTCAATGAAGCCTATTTATCAGTCAACGGCCACGCTGCTTATTGAGCCAGAATCGAATAATGTGGTGTCAATAGAAGAAGTCTATGGTGTTGGTGGTGGTGATAGTGAATATTATCAAACACAGTATATGATCCTTAAATCCCGTGTTTTGATTGAACGTGTGATTGACAACTTAAGTTTAGACCTTCATCCAGAGTTCTTACCTGATGAGCCTGGGTTTGTGCAACATGCGAAAGACTGGGTTATGGATCTGGGAATTAAAGATCTGATGAATCAGTGGGCTGTTGAATCACTGCCTCAACCAGTAGAAATCATAGAAGAGCAACGACGTGAGGCTTTATTTGCAAATTTTGCAGGAAGGTTAAAGGTTTCCCCCATACGGAAAAGCCATCTTGTATCAATTAGCTTTGAAGCTAATGATCGCCATCTGGCAGCCAAAGTAGTAAATACATTAGCGGATCAATACATACAAAATGATCTGGATTCTAAAGTCCAGATGACGGGTAAAGCAACGACATGGTTAACCGAACGGGTTTCTGGCTTGAAAACGAATCTAGAACAGTCAGAACAGAAGTTACAGGGCTATCGGGAACGTGAAAAACTCATTGATATTGGCGGTGTAGTGACGACAGTGACTGCTCAGCAATTAAGTGATTTGGGTAGCAAGCTGGTGTCGGCTAAGCAGGACTCAGCAGTGGCCCAATCTGCACTGAGTCAAATTCAATCACTGCAAGATAAGTCAATTGAAAGCTTGTTATCAATTCCTGTTGTGTTACAAGATTCATTGGTTTCATCATTGCGTGAACAAGAATCAGCGGCATCTCGACAACTCAACTCTTTAGCGCAGCGATACGGCCCTAAACATCCTAAAATGCAACAGGCTGTAGCCGAGTTAGAGGATACAAAATCTGCGGTTAGAAGACGCGTTGATCAGGTTATTAGTGGTATTGAGAAAGAACATCAGGTGGCACGCGCTAACGAACGTGCTCTAAAATCATCGATCAGTAGTACAAAAGATGAAATGCAGAATATCAATCGTAAGGGCTATCAATTAGATGTGTTGGAACGTGAAGTTGACTCTAATCGTCAGCTTTATGAGATGTTCCTCAACCGTTACAAGGAAACCAATGAAACAGCGGGGCTGGATAAGGCACATGCACGTGTATCAGATCCGGCTGTGGCCGCCGTTCTACCGATTAAACCTAAGAAAAAACTGATTGTTCTTATTGCTACCTTTATGGGGCTGTTTTTTGGTGTTTTATTAGCCTTTTTGTTAGACCATTTGGACAGTACCTTGAAAAAAGGGGCTGATCTTGAAGAAAGACTGGGTTTACCTGTGCTTGGGCTATTACCGTTTTTGACTCTAAAAAAAGGCAAGTGGAAGAAAAAACGAGAGACGCCGTTACAATATAGTCAAGAACACCCTAAGTCATTTTTTAGTGAGTCAATTAGAACAGTAAGAACAGGTGTGCTTCTCTCCAGCCTTGATAATCCACATAAAGTAATTGTGGTGACATCCTCAGTACCTGGTGAAGGTAAGAGTACGGTGTCAATGAGTCTGGCATCATCTATGTCAGAGTTGAATCGTGTTTTATTGATTGATGCTGATATGCGCCGTCCTACTGTGGCAAAAACATGGGAATTAGATGACGATGAAATGGGCTTGTCTGAGTTTGTTGCTCAAAAGGCTGAGTTGAGTGAGTGTGTTCATCGAGTAGGGGATGATGACCATCAGCTATATATTATGCCATCGGGTCTCGTGCCACCTAATCCACTTGAGTTACTGTCATCGAAACTTTTTGCTAAAGGACTGGAAAAGCTTTCAGAATCGTTTGACCATATTGTAATTGATTCCGCACCGACACTTGCTGTTAGTGATGCACTGTTATTGTCATCGTTGGCTAGTGGTGTGGTATATGTCGTAAAAGCGGACGAAACACCTATACAGGCAGCACAGGAAGGCATTAAACGTCTGAGAAGTAGCAATGCACATTTGATTGGTGGTGTACTCAATAATGTTCAAGAAAAAGGGAAAGGAAAGTATAGCTATTACAGTGGTGATTACTTTGGTTCCTACGGCTACTCTGACTAAGCCGTAGCTTTTTCTAGTATTTTTTATGATTGATATTCACTGTCACTTTTTACCAGGGATCGATGATGGGCCTGAGTCCATGGCTGAAGCGGTATTATTGGCTCGCATGGCGGTTGCTGATGGGATCACTCATACGATAGTGACTCCCCATATTCATCCTGGTCGTTATGATAATGAAAAAGCCTCTATTGAGCAGGGCTTTCATGCCTATACTCAGAAGTTGCAGGAAGAAGGTATTGCTCTGAAAGTGGGTATGGCGTCTGAAGTGAGAATATCAATGGAAATATTACCGTTGATTGCTGAAGATAAAATCCCCTTTGTTGGCGAGCTAGATGGCTACAAAATCTTGCTGTTAGAATTTCCTCATAGCCATATTTTACCTGGCAGTGACAAATTAGTTGACTACCTATTGCAACGTAACATCAGGCCATTGATTGCCCATCCAGAGAGAAATAAGGATGTGATGCGTAAAGTAGAGAAAATAGAACCGTTCGTTAAAATGGGCTGCTTGCTGCAATTAACAGCGGGTTCGGTAGCAGGCCATTTTGGTTCGATTGCACAACAGCGTTCACATCAACTATTAGAAGCGGGTTGGGCTCATGTTATTGCGACAGATTCACATGATCCTAAAAATAGACCACCGATCTTAAAGGCAGGGCAACAGGCTGCATCAGAAATAGTGGGGGATGAAGAAGCCTTTAAGCTGGTTGATACCCATCCTAGGGCGATAATTAGTTCGCACATGTTTAGTCAGTAACGCGTCAATGCAAAGACTTATTCACAAGTGGAAAACAGTGTTATTGCTGTTGTTAGTAGCGGGGCTTATTGTCGCTTCATTCAACCGTATGGTGGGTAGTTTTAATGAGTATTGGCTTGGTAAGCACATTAGCTATTGGAATGAACAGGAAGAGTCTCCAACGCCAGATGACGTAATAAAAATGGACCGACTATATCAATCAGCAATGAATCATACGCCTCATGCCCCAGAAGTACTGCAATTGGGTGGACATCTTTCAGAATGGCAGGCCTATATTGCTGAAGATGACACTGATATTAAGAAGCAGCACTTTTCCGAAGCATTATCGCGTTATCGAGCATCCATTAAAGAGAGAACGACGTGGCCGTATGCTTGGTTTGATCTTGCTAAAGCCAAGATTCGGGCCTCAGAGGTAGATGAGGAATTTCAGACAGCGTTGTTAACGAGTATTCGTCTAGGGCCGAATGAACGAACACTTCAAACGGGTGTGGTTCAATTAGGGTTATTAACCTGGCATAGTCTGGACGAGCAGGCTCAAAATACCATAGTAGAAACACTGATGAGTGTGTATCAACGTGAACCTAGAAAGATTTATCAGGCAGCAAAAGATTACCAACGTACGGAACTCTTCTGTTCTCTGGTGGCTGGTGACGCATGGGTTGATGCCCAATGTGCCAAAGTAAAGTAAGGCAAGGGAAATTAAATGAACGATTTTAACAGCAAGGATAAGCAATGATCCCAGTCATCATGTCAGGCGGTAGTGGTACACGACTATGGCCATTGTCTCGAAAGCATAAACCCAAACAATTTCTTGCCTTGTTTGGTGATAACACGATGTTCCAAGAAACGCTACATCGGCTGGATGGGGTAAAGGATCTGCAATCACCGATAGTGGTGTGTAATGATGACCACCGATTTATGGTCGCAGAACAATTGCATGAGCTAGACGTGAACGAGCCGACTATCCTATTAGAACCGTTTGGTCGAGATACTGCTCCTGCATTAGCTATTGCCGCGTTACAAGCAATGGCAACAGGTAATGATCCTATTTTATTAGTGCTTGCTGCTGATCATGTTATTCAAGATGTCGCTACTTTTCATCAAGCGATAGAGACGGCCAAAATTCAAGCAGAAAAAGGGTTGTTAGTTACCTTCGGTATTGTGCCCACCTCGCCTAATACGGGTTATGGTTATATTCAAGCAGATGAAAAAGAGAAAGTCAGCAAGGTTAAAGCCTTTGTTGAAAAGCCTGATTTAGACACCGCAGTAAGTTATGTGAGCTCTGGTGATTATTACTGGAATAGTGGCATGTTTATGTTTAAAGCCTCTACCTTAATTACAGAATTAGAACAGTATTCACCTGAGATCCTCAACAGCTGTCGTGATGCCTTGGATAAAGGTCAAACGGATTTAGACTTTATTCGCTTGGATAAAAAAGCCTTTAAAAACTGCCCCGCTAATTCCGTTGACTATGCGGTTATGGAGCAGACCGATAAAGCGGTTGTTGTGCCATTGGATGCTGGTTGGAATGATGTGGGCTCATGGCCTTCACTATGGGAGTGTGCACAGCAAGATGATAATAGTAATGTGCTGCAGGGTGATGTCATGATTGATGATGTGCAAAACTCTTATATTCATAGTGAACATCGTTTGGTTTCTGTTCTCGGTCTAGAAGATATTGTCGTCGTTGAAACTGCCGATGCAGTGATGATCGCTAGTAAAGACAGTGCTCAAAATGTGAAATCCGTGGTCAATCGATTGGTTAAAGAACAACGTCCTGAAGCAGAAAATCATCGTCTATGTTATCGCCCTTGGGGCCACTATGACTCAATTGACCATGGTGATCGTTTCCAGGTAAAACGTATTACCGTTAATCCTGGGGCTTCCTTATCATTACAAATGCATCATCATCGCGCTGAACATTGGATCGTGGTGACAGGTACAGCCAAAGTTACCTGTGAAGATACAGTCACACTTTTATCTGAAAATGAATCAACCTATATTCCTGTAGGTAAAAAACACCGATTACATAATCCTGGGCGCGTACCATTAGAAATCATTGAGGTACAATCAGGTAGTTATTTAGGTGAAGATGATATTGTTCGCTTTGATGATAACTATGACCGTTGTTAAACGAAAATAAAAAGACCATGATGACGACAAAAATAAATGAATTAATGGCAAGCAGTGGTGTGCAGTTTGGCACCAGTGGGGTGCGAGGCTTAGTGACTGACATGACCGATCAGGTCTGTTTTGCCTATGTCACTGCCTTTTTGCAATACCTTAATGATAAGAAGCTTATATCTGCAGGTGGCAAGGTTGGTATTGCTGGTGATTTGAGAAAGAGTACACCTCAAATAATGAACGCCGTGGCAGCTGCTTGCCATAATATGGGCTTTGAATCGGTAAATTTGGGTTTCATCCCTTCACCTGCCATCGCTTTATACGGACTAAAAGAAAAAATACCGACCATTATGGTGACGGGCAGTCATATTCCAGATGATCGTAATGGCATTAAATTTAATACCCCACTGGGTGAAATACTAAAACCAGATGAAGAGGGTATTCGTGCTCAAGAAGTAGAGATACCCATAAATAAGTTTACTCAGGATGGCGCTTTAAAAAACTCGAACTCTCTGCCAGTATTGAAACGCGATGCCGAGCAACATTATATTCAGCGCTTTATCGACTTCTTACCTGTTAATTGCCTTGAAGGTAAACAGATTGGCTTATATGAACACTCATCAGTCGCTAGAGATTGCATTAAAACTATTTTGCAACAACTCGGTGCTGATGTAACGTCGTTAGGGCGTAGTGAACAATTCATTTCGGTTGATACCGAAGCCATTCGTCCTGAAGATGTTCAACTTGCTAAACAATGGAGTGAAGCACACCATTTTGACTGCATTATCTCCACCGACGGTGATGGGGACAGGCCACTTATTAGTGATGAGCATGGCAACTGGTTACGAGGCGATATAGCAGGCATTTTATGTGCTCATTATCTCGATGCTGATAGTGTTATCACACCTGTGAGCAGTAATAGCGCGGTTGATAAATGTGATTTGTTCGAAGACGTGACGCGTACTAAAATTGGTTCACCTTATGTTATTGAAGCGATGCAGCAAGCGGCCATGAATAAGGAAAAACGAGTCGTCGGTTATGAAGCCAATGGCGGCTTTTTGCAACAAACATCCATCATACAAGACAATAAATGCTTAACACCCTTAGCGACACGAGATGCGGTTATTGTGCCATTGACCATTATGTTGTTGGCCGAGAAGCAACAGCTCACTATTTCACAACTACTAACTACGTTGCCACAACGTTTCACCTACAGTGACAGGCTTAAAGATTTCCCAACAGCGCTCAGTCAGAAAATGATTGCAGCGATGATAACAGGCAATATTGAAACAGACGTAACGACAGTTCAACAGAAATTTCCTGATTTGGTAACTCCAATATCCGTTAACACGACCGATGGGGTGCGGATCACCTTGCAGAATGACGAGGTGGTACACCTACGTCCATCAGGTAATGCGCCTGAATTACGTTGTTACACTGAAGCGGACAGTGAACAACGTGCGCAAGAGCTGAATAACTACTGTATGACTATTATGAAAGGCTGGAAGTAAACATGACAGAGACTAATATTGTTTGGCATTTGCATAATGTCACCAAAAAAAACAGATCAATACAAAAGAAACAACAGCCTTGTATCTTATGGTTTACGGGTCTAAGTGGTGCAGGTAAATCAACGATTGCGGGTGCAGTTGAACAAAAATTATACGAGCAGGGACATCATACTTACTTATTAGATGGTGATAATGTACGTCATGGCCTTAATAAGGATCTAGCCTTTTCGGATGAAGACCGTGTAGAAAATATTCGCCGTATTGGTGAAATGTCTAAACTATTTGTTGATGCAGGTTTATTGGTTTTAACTGCTTTTATTTCACCTTTCCGTTCAGATAGAAGGATGGTACGAGAGTTAGTTGGTAACAATGAATTTATTGAAGTTCATATGAATACGCCAATAGATACGTGTGAACAACGCGATCCCAAAGGCTTGTATGAGAAAGCGCGTAAAGGTGAAATTAAGAATTTTACAGGTATCGATTCGGAGTATGAAGCGCCTGAGCAGCCAGAAGTTACTATCAATACAGCAGAACTCGGTATTGAGGAATGTGCTGACGTCATTATTGATTATTTAAAGAAAAATAGAATCATTTTTGAATACAAAGAATAAGACCATGCACTATATTGATGTGTTTAATGGTGATGCAGATGGACTTTGCGCTTTGGTTCAGCTACGTAGGCATGAACCACAGCAATCAATTCTTATCACAGGTATTAAACGTGACATAAATCTCCTAAAGCGTGTTGATGCTGAAAGTGGTAGCCACATCACCGTACTTGATATTTCCTTTGAAAAAAATGCCGAGGATGTTCAACGACTGCTACAAGACGGGGCTACGATTAACTATATCGATCATCATCGAATTGGTGAGCTAATTTCTCATACCAATCTAAAAACGGATATAGATCTGTCATCTGATACCTGCACCTCATTGATTGTTGATAAGCAACTTCAAGGACAATATCGTGCATGGGCTATTACGGCTGCTTTTGGTGATAACCTTTTTGATAAAGCGATGCAGTTAGGCCAAGATTCAGGATTTAACCCAAAAGAACTGGCTTTGTTGAAAGAGCTTGGCATTTATCTGAATTACAATGGGTATGGTGCAGATGTTGGTGATTTATTTTTTGATCCTGCACTGTTATATCAAAAGCTTGTAAAGTTCGATACGCCATTTGAATTTCTTCAACAGGATGAAGTAACGTTCAATACACTAGCACAAGGATACAAGCAGGATATGGCGCTGGCGGAACAAAGTCCTGTTCTATATCAGACAGACCACTGCGTAGTGATTGAATTACCCAACGAAAAATGGGCTCGTCGAGTGAGTGGCGTGTTTGGGAATGAACTTGCAAATCGTGCTCCTGAAAAAGCGCATGCTATTTTAACTAAAAAATCAGATAGTAATTATTTGGTGAGTGTTCGAGCACCCTTAAACAGACGATCAGGCGCGGATGAATTAGTGAGTCAATTTCCAACGGGTGGCGGTCGAAAAGCGGCAGCTGGAATCAATTCATTACCCCGTGAAATGGTAGAGACATTTGTGGATGCGTTTGAACAACAATTTAAGAAGTAACAATTTATGGGTATATCACTGGTAAGGATCTCGCATGTATAAAGAAACCAATAAGCGATCTGTCCTTAAAGGTATTACTTGGCGCGTTATAGCAACAACAACAACAATGATTATTGTTTACATATTTTTTGGTAGGCTTGATCTCGCTATTGCAGCAGGTTTACTTGAAAGTATTTTAAAAGTTGGACTGTATTGGGCTCACGAACGTGTTTGGCATAAGTTCCGATGGGGTATGAATAGAATTGAACCATTCAATCTCTGGTTTACAGGGCTCCCGTTATCTGGGAAAACAACTATTGCAGATGCTGTATATAAAGAGCTAGAGAAATTTAATATCCCTCTTGAGCGCTTAGACTCAAAAGATATTCGTGAACTTTTACCCAATATTGGTTATACAAGAGAAGATAGAAATTCTCATATAGGTCGCATCGGACATTTGATTAGAACACTACAAAACAACTCCATTTCAACGGTCGCATCATTTGTTAGCCCGTATTCTGAATCACGAAAACAAATACGTGAAATGGTAAAAAACAATATTGTAGTTTATGTAAAGACAGATCTTGAAACGTGTAAACAACGAGATACACAGGGGAAATATTTAAAAGCATTAACAGGCGAGTTTCAGAACTTCACAGGAGTAAGCGATGTTTATGAAGAGCCTAAATATGCTGAGATTGTGATCAATACGGATAGCATGAGTGTTGATGATGCGGTTGGTGAGATAGTGACTTATATTAAAAAGCTGTATTTAAACTGAACGAATACCCCCGAATTCCTTCCAAATAATAGAGGACGGAGTTTATAGTGCCCTTGTCTGGCACAATGTTCAGGTTATCCATAGGATAAACAGTAAGAAGCGATGTTTTGGCCACTGTCTCTGATTATTCTCTTTGAACGTCAGGCAAAACTATGTTGGCGACGATCCTTATTATTAAGAGAACGTTTTTCTTCATCGGAATAAAAATCTTGCAGCATACGATTTGGATAGCGACGATCTTCACCGCTACGACGATCAGTATGATGTTTATAAGTGCATGCACATTTTTGTGCACTACAACCCGCGACAGGTAGCGGAGAAACATCGCCAACCAGAAAACGTTGTTCTTTGAGCGACTGTACTGAAGCGCAGGCGTTTGCACATTCGATAATCGTCACGCCTTGATAGGGTTTTGGCTGTAATTTTATCGGAGCAATTTTGTTAGCGTGTAGTGATGCGGCAGTATTAGCGTTGCGGTGTAATAAAAGCCAGAGCGCTACTAGCGCTATAACGATAAATACAGCTAACCAATTATCCATAATTTTCAGTCCTATTTGATTTCTTTTTACAAAGAATGTGACGGGAGTAATCTTTTCTGTCGAGTATGTTAACAATGATACTGATATTAAGTAACCCTATTTCTAGGGGGGGAGTTGCGTAGTTTTCCGATATTAAACGAATATAATGACAAATCGACCTTCGGTTTTCACTACGGTAAAAACTACGCACCTTGAAATGACAATCAGTTACTTAGAACAACAACAAACTACTTGAAGCAATCTGAGACTTACGCTATAATGCCTGTCTTAGTGAAATTGAGGTAGAAGGGTTGAACTCATAACCCGAAGGTCGTTGGTTCAAATCCAGCCCCCGCTACCACTTGAATTACAGAACCCCTTCATGGGGTTTTTGTTTATCTGGAGATTTGAAATTGGGCCGCAGGCCCTTTTTTTTTACAAAATTATGGCTGTAAGTGA
>ENA-ORXI01001598-ORXI01001598.1-sediment-metagenome-genome-assembly--contig:-NODE-1598-length-17359-cov-17.035586_pt1 | contig 17359 bp, 17 predicted proteins | sample MGYA00237861_ERZ511468 | MGnify/ENA primary metagenome ERZ511468 (study PRJEB26299, sample SAMN06266213) | sediment metagenome | isolation source: Hudson Canyon methane seep mesocosm | place... | reverse complement strand
CATACTGTTTGTTTTCTCCTCACCCAAACCCTCTCCAGCAGGAGAGGGCTTAAGAGCTAACAAAATCAACACTTAACGGTGACATAGCAAAATAATAGAATAAGAAAGTAATTTATTGCATCATACTTTCATGAAATATTTTCAAGAAATAACCTGCCCTAATTGTGCAAATAACAACCTAATGAAATCAGGCAGTAGTCGGCTAGGTGTACAGCGATATCGTTGCCATACCTCCAGCTGTCCAACCAACATTTTCATGTTGGAATATTGTTACAAAGCTTGTGAATTTGGAATCGAGGAACACGTCGTTGAAATGGCTATCAACAGTTGTGGCACTCGTGACACTGCACGGGTTCTGAAAATCAATAAAAATACGGTGACCCGCACTTTAAAAAGTAAAGAAAACAGTCTTGTTCAGGTAAATCCTCTTTTCCATACATTTGATCAAGAAAAATCATTGAAAGTCAGTCTGGAACAGGTCTGTATAGAAGCTGAAATGGATGAGCAATGGTCTTTTGTAGGAAATAAAGGTAATCAGCGTCGGTATGGCATGCTGTTGATCATAAAACCAATACGGTTCTTGCTTATGTTTTTGGCAAGCGTAAGGACGTTGTTTTCAAAGAATTAAAAGCGTTACTGACACCTTTCAATATCAGTCGTTATTACACTGATGACTGGGGTGCTTATGATCGACACCTTGATGTTAAGCAGCATGAAATAGGCAAGAGAAACACTCAAAAAATTGAATGGAAAAATTTAAATTTTAGAACATGGATCAAACGATTAACACGTCGAAATATCTGCTTTTCTAAGCTAGAGAAAATGCATGATATTGTGATTGGTTTGTTAATAAATAAAGTGTAATTTGGCAGAGACATTCATGCAAAAACACACATTTAACCCACTACCAAGGCATAGTTATATGGAAAATTTTGAAAGCTATTATAAATGTTCAAGAAACGAAATGATTCCTTTACTCCCTGAAAAGTATTCCAAAGTTCTTGAAATTGGTTGTGGTACAGGGGTATTTAGGGAAAATTTAGAGCTCAATAATCAATATTGGGGAATTGAGCCCGTTAAGGCAATGGCTTCATTAGCATCTAAGTCTTTAGATAAAGTACTTGCCACCCGTAGATTATGAAATAAAGCAAAAAACCATGTGAACTTGTATCCTGGAAAGTGTTGACACATCACTGACAAGCGGTGATATTCTGGAAGAATTGAAACAATCATGGAGAAAGATTGATCAGGATATGGTCATCATGAAATTCGCTAATATGCGCCCAGCCTGTCAGTATTTCTCTGTTAAAGTCATGCTCAATACGATCAAAACCCATGACAAAAACATAGACATTTTTGAGTGGTGGCCATGAACTATCGGTCAAATGTTCCCTAATGCTCAAAAGAAACTTTTCCAATGCGGGGCCGCTGAAGGTTTTGCGTGGATTATCACTTTGAAAGGCCTTTACGTTTTGATATTTATCAGAAACATTTAAAGGCTGCATAGTAGGGTGAACAAATGTCATTGGTACAAACTTTGGGCCTGATAAAATGGCATAAGATGAGACATGTTTTAATGGTGGTTGCCAGGCTTCATATTGTTCTGGTGTCCTGGTGATTAGATGAGTATAGCGTTGGGCGGTAGCACTGAAGACAGTAGCGCCCATTTCAATATTATCAAATGTTTTAATAACCTCTGCAGTTTTTTTGCTAAATTTATGCCAATGGTAAGTGAGACCTGTTGATGTTGTAACGGCCAACAGAATAGCTAAAACAGCAACTAAACGATCTGTATGTGAATTATTTGATTTAACATCAATAGCAGCAATACTTAATAGTGCTATTGCTGGTGCTAGCCTGATATAGACAAAGTGCACTTCCATAATAGTTCCTGGCAGCACAATATATGCAAGCATCATCATTATCGTAGCTAGTACCAAAGATGGTGAAAAGTTTAAACGCTTAGTAACGTAAAGATAAATGCTAGAGGTTATTAAGCTTAGCCAAAATACAATATCAAGCCAGATAATACCGGTTAAAAGGCTATATATGGCTGCTAACGGTTTATCGCTACGAGAGCCGGGGTATTTAATGCTTGAACCGGTTACTTCAGATGTTGGTGATAAAAGCAAAAATAGGGCTATTGCAATTAGAAAAGGTATGGCTGAAATGATAAGATGACTTATGGAGGTTTTAATTCCTTTTTGTCGCCAGCAACCTACGGCATTATGAATTTCAACTGAGCCAACGATAACCGCAAAAATCCCGAAGGCTGCGAAATGCAGCATAATAAGCAAGAGTGACATGAGCAGGGTGAAAATCAGTCTGCGAAAGCCGGGGTTTATTAATAGCCATATTCCGGCTGCAAAAAATGCGATACCCATTCCAAAAATATAATTGAGGAAGCCATAGCGAAACATAGCATTGAATAACAGTGCAACCGCTAATAATGGCCATGGGGAAAACCTTTTATGTGCAGCTTTGTGTAGCACCATTGTGCCAAACATGACAGAGAGTAGGCTTAGTGCAACAAAGATACGGGAAGCATTTTCCGGCCCAACAAGACTGGCAAGGGGAATGGCAAACATATCCATGGCCATATTAGGTAATAAAAAGCTGCCGGCCTTATAAAACTCATTGTAAACGGGTGAATCTAAATCAGAAAGTATAATAATGCGAGCCAGATGCCAAGGGTAGTCATTAAGGGGTGGGTATTGAGTTAGATAAACTGGGGTAATAACTAATATGGTAATAAACAGCACAATGATTGAACCGCTTAATGGTGTCCAGTGTGTCAGATTTTTCATAATCCCAGTCTTGTTGATTGTAATGAATTAAATTGTTTGTCCAGTCCTTTTTCTTTGCGGTATTGTCTAAATTTGTCTATGTTTTTATAGAATTTTTCAAAGGTTGCTTTTGATACGCGAGCATCTTTTGCCAAATAAATTCTTCCTTTGTGTTCAAGCATTATTTTGTCGAGATCATCAAGCAGCTCAAATAGTTTTGGTTCAATTTTAAAATCCAAGGCAAGTGTATAGCCCTCTTGAGGAAAGGATAAGTAGTTTTTGTTACCTTTGCCAAATAGTTTTAACACGGCTAAAAATGAACCCATACCAGAATCTGCGATACAAGTAAGTATTTTTTGCAGGCCTTCATAACTTTCTTGTTTGGGTAATACAAATTGGTATTGAACAAAGCCGTTTTTCCCATAAATCCTGTTCCACTGATGGATGGCATCCAGTGGGTAGAGAAAATAATCCAGATCAACTTTTGATTCCACAATTTTTTTAAATTGCCTATTGTAGTAAAAGAAATTAAATATTTTTACTGTTAGAGAATTTAAAGTAAATGAGGGAAAGTTAAAGGGAACAGAAATTTTGAGTTTGTTTTTTTGTTTCAGATTACCATCATTAGCATGTTCTCCCGCTATGACGAGACTTCGGCCAATATTTTTGCCTTTTTGCAGGCAATCGATCCATGCTGCCAGATGGGGTGATTCGTTGTATTTTTCGAAAAGTTCAAAAGTTTCTTTTAAGTTTGAGGATTTAATGCTGGTTTGATTGATGCTCGCAGAATTTATTTTTTGTAATTGTATTTTTGCATCAAGAATAGGACCGGTTAATCCCATACCACCACAAGTGACTAAGAATAGCTCAGTATTATTATTTTTAGAGCAGGTGATGATTTTGTCATTGGTAGCATCCAGAATACTGATGTCAATGACATGATCAGAAAAACTTCCTTTTAAATGTTGGTTTTTCCCATGGGCATCAGCAGCAATAGCGCCACCGACACTGATAAATTTAGTGCCAGGCGATACTGGTAAAAACCAACCTTGGGGAAGGTAGATTTTAATAATTTCATCCAGCAGCATACCTCCGGTGACATGTAATATACCAGTGTTTTTATCAAACCCTAAAAAATGACAATATTTGGAAGTATCAATAACTGTTTTTGCCAGTGAGCTGTCTCCATAGCTTCTTCCATTGCCACGGGTGATTGTTTCTGTGTGTTTTACTATCGGATACAACTCTTGAGGGTCCTCAAAAGTTACTATCTTGGCATCTATCGTAGGATAGAAATTCCATGCAGTTAATTTCATGGTGAATTACCTATTATTTTATCAAACATTTTTAGCGAACAGTAATAACAATGGACTAACAACTTAAGTCGTGCTGACATCTTCACCAAGAAAGTGATAAAGAATTCTGCACAAAAAAAGGATAGGTAACTGACAAATCTGTGCTTGTAAGTACCCATAACCACACAGCAACATTTAGACCATAAATAAAAAGGCCTGCCCAAGTGTAAGGGGGGGATAGAGTATGGCTAGTGTTATTTCCATTGCTGATCCATTTACTGTTATTTTTACAGCTATTGGTAGAAACGCCGAGTTTCAATGAAAGTTGGGCTACTCCAGACAAAGAGACAGTTATTAATATGATACTTAAGGTTAATAGTGTCATGTTAAAGTTCCTGTAGGGAAGTAGTTCCTAATAATAAAATAAAAACCTAGATTATACTACTTAATCGGCTGGTTCTTTTACCGAATCTATCTGGGTTTTTCAAAGTATTTTTTAAAAAAAGCGCAAAGTACCAACTTGGTTTATATAAAAAGTCTTAAGTGTTTTATTGGTATTGCCATATTTAAGGTTTCACTACCTGATTGTTCGACAGATTTTCGTCCTGTTAAATTAGCTAGATACCATTTTTTTTAATCTAAAGTCACTGATTTAGATATTATGAATAAATTATTAAAAATAGTAAACTTTTCATTATTTTGTTAATGTAAACTTAGTTCATAATTAAGGGGATAAAGCTAGCAAGTTGCAATCAAAAAAGAGTTTTGTTTAGTAGTCATCTAGTAGCTATAATGAGTAAGTATTTATTCTAAACATATGTCTAATATAAGCTAATATTACAGAATAATACTCAAAAATACTTTAAGGAGGTGGAAATAATTAATTGTCCAATGTCCAATCACGTAGAGACAAGGCGTAATTTACGATGACTATTTTTAAGGTGGAGTTTCAACCTATGATTTAAAGCCTACCTCTAAAAGACCTGAGATCTAGCGTTATTATATACGCCTCACAATCAAAAACACTTAAAATCTAAAAATGATAGAAACCTTGATGTTCGGTATGCAATTATTGTGCATATCATATTTATGTTATTGGGCAAGCAAAGAAGAAGAGCGCGAGGATGAATAGAGCATATGCGTGATATAGTTTTAGCAAGCTTATTACCAATATTAGTTTATTACGGATATAAGCGACCTTTTATTGGTGCTGGATTATGGCTTTGGACATCCGCATTTAATATTAATCAGCTACTTTATGGGTTTGCTATGGCAATAACCTATAATAAGTTATTTGCAATTGTTACTATGGTTGGTTTTTTCTTTAGTAAAAATAAACCAAAGTTTTCCTTAGATAAACTTTCTTGGTTGATATTGCTCTTTTTTATTTGGACAACTTTATCGTCAATATTAGGTGATGGTTACCAAGATATAATTTGGCAAAAATGGAATCAGTTTATGAAAATTATACTCTTCTATTTTTTTTCTATAGCAATTTTACACCGTAAAAGGCATATAGATTTTATGATGTGGGTACTTGTTTTATCTATTGGTGCATTAGCAGCAGGTGAAGGGCTTAAGTTTATAATATCGGGTGGTGCGCATAGAATTGGGCATTTAAAAGGAATATCCGGAGATAATAATTTTTTTGCAGTAATGCTTTTAGTAGTATTACCTATGGCTTTTTACTTAGTAACACAAACAAAAAACATAGCACTTAAGAATGGTTTGATTGCAGTTAGTGGATTAATTGTCCTAGGCCTAATAAGTACATATTCGCGCTCTGGTTTTGTAGGCTTGACAGTCTTAACTCTTTTTGCCATTAAAAGTAGTAAAAGAAAAGTAACGTGGATATTAATGGTATCTATTATTGTTTATTCTTCAATGACTTTATTACCAGAAGAATGGTTTGGTCGAATGGATACAGTAGAAACTGCAGAAGAAGATAACTCATTTATGCATAGAGTGGTGGTATGGAAAATGTGTACAATTATCGCTTTGAATAATCCATTTTTTGGAGACGGGTTTAAAGCGGTAGAGAATCGTCATATTTGGCAACAAAATGTTCCAGACTATCACAACCTAGATTTCATTGTAACACCAGACGTGAATTATGATGAGGGTATACGAGCTGCCCATAGTTTTTATTTTCAGGTGCTGAGTGATCATGGCTTTGTTGGTTTGTTACTGTTGTTACTAATTTTGATTTCTAGCTATATGAAGCTTGGTTCAATTATTAGAAGAGCTAAAAAATATAAAATGGACAGTTGGATTTTAACTTTGTCAGCTATGCTGCGAGTGTCAATTGTCGTTTATTGCGTTTCTGGGGGAACGGTAAGTGTGGCTTACTTTGACTTTCTGTATGCTATTTTTGCAATTGTTTATGTATTAGATAACCGTATATTAACTGAGGGTTATAACAAAGAGATGGCTTATGAAAAATCATAATTATGATATTTATGTAGATTTAGATGGTACCTTAATTAAAACTGATATTTTATATGAATCAGTTTTATTACTGCTAAAAAATAATTTTATTTACCTGTTTTTATTACCTATTTGGTTGCTTAGGGGTAAAAGCAACTTAAAGCATAAAATATCAAATTTGGTTAATATTAATCCACGAACCTTGCCATACAATGAACCCTTTTTAACATTCTTACACGAACAAAAAAAACAAGGTCGAAAACTAATTTTAGCAACGGCAACAGCAGAAAAGCATGCGCAAGAAATAGCAGATTACCTTGGTATTTTTGATCGTATAATAGCGAGTAGCGCTCATCATAATTTATCAGGAAACACAAAACTCAGTTATATAAAGTCATATTCCACAGATTTTATATATGCAGGTAATGACACAATCGATATGCCAATCTTTGCTCAGGCAAAAGAGTCATTCATTGTTAACCCTACTTATGGCCTGAAAAGGCGATTACATAAACTAAATAACATTAGGCAAATATTTGATAGTGATAGTAACCCTTGGCTGTCAGCTTTTAAGGCAATCAGAATGTATCAATGGGTAAAAAATATCTTACTCTTTATACCTCTATTGATGACTCAACAGTTTAATAACCTTGATTCTTTACTTCATGTGATAATGGCTTTTTTTTCATTTAGTCTATTGGCCTCGGCAACATATATCATAAATGATCTTATTGATATTCCACATGATAGAGAACATAGCCAAAAAAAGAATAGACCGCTCGCATCTGGCAATTTAACAATTCCAGCGGCTGTTTATATAGCAATAATATTATTTCTGGGGTCACTATTACTTGCGGTTAATATAAATACAGCCTTTTTATACGGTCTGATGTTCTATTTGGTATTGACACTTTGGTATTCATTTATCCTTAAAACCTATATACTAATAGATGCTATTTCATTAGCAATGCTATATACCACAAGAATATTTGTAGGGGCATTAGTGATAAATATTATGCCTACAGTATGGTTAATTGCCTTTTCAATGTTTATCTTTCTAAGCTTGGCATTAGTAAAAAGGTGTAGTGAACTACAATCATTAGACTCAGAAAAAAAGCTTCGTACTCCAGGGCGAGACTACACAGTACAGGATACTTTAATACTATCAAGTATGGGAATAACTAGCGGTTTTGTTAGTGTCTTAGTTGTTGTTCTATATTTAAATGATACAAAAAGTATCAGTCAATATACTCACCCAGAAATACTATGGCTAATTTGTCCACTACTACTTTACTGGATAGGCAGAATGTGGATTAAAACATTTAGAGATGAAATGCATGATGATCCTATTGTTTTTACCATAAAAGACAGAGGAAGTTTGATATGTATTAGCAGTATATTTCTAATAATTTTGACTGCGATTTTATTATGACAATAAAAGTTTTTATTTATATTATAGTTAGTATTTCTTTATCTGCACTCGCCCAAATATCATTAAAATTTGGGATGATGAAATATAAGCTAGCGGCTGAATATGCAGAAACCATATTGCACAAATTTTGGTTATTGGCGACTAATATTTATGTAATAGCAGGGTTTAGTATGTATGCATTAGGTGCAGTTGTCTGGCTTGCCGTCTTGGCGAATATAGATGTAAGTAAGGCATATCCGTTTGTAGGGTTAGGGTTTATTTTTACCATGGTCTTGGCTTACTTTATCTTGGGTGAACAAATCACCTTAGTTCGAATGATTGGTGTTGCTCAGGTTATTCTTGGTGTAATACTTATTAGCAGGAGTTAGTTTGGATATTATATCGAATGCTAGAAAAGCAGATATCATTACTGTAATAGTTATTTTTATTTCAAGTTTTATTCTATATTATCTAGGATGTAAAATACTTTTAAATAATGGGTTTTATCAAGAAATTAATATTGCATTTGACTTGGACCAAAGCTGGTATTTTGATTCGATTGGGCGAGACACATCAGAGTGGATATATAAAAATGCAACAGATACAAGACCCCTGGTAATTAAACACCCATTTATTTATTTATATTACTATATTGTACTTGCCTTAAATATGACGGGTATGCCTGCTGACCTATCAGTTATCACACTTTCGCAAATATTTCATTCTGGTAGTTTAGTTGTAAGCTATTTTATTTTTCGGAGTATGGGGAGAAATATATTACATTCTAGCTTTTTGACTCTTGGCTTAGCAGGAACTTCTGCCTATATTTCAACTGGACTAGTGTTAGATATATATAGCCTATCCATTTTTTGGATTTCAATTGTTTTTTTAATAGTTAGTTTGGCGAGTTATCAAAAGTATGAATGCCCTGTATGGTTGAGAGCTCTTGTATCCATTATGGCTATTGGAACTACATCATATCTTATTTTTCTAGTCCTTTTAATGGAAGTTTTTCTAGTAAAAAACTCAGATGGTATCTTTTTTAATAACAAATTATATCAACAGTTATTACGCTTATTAGTGTTAGGTTTTTTAGTTTTATCAGTTGTATATTATCAAGTTTTATTCGATATTATAAATGCCCCTATCTCTATACTTAAAAAAACATACTGGGCTGTAAATCGACCTGGACAAAAGGAAAGTTTATTTCAAGTGATAACTGTTTTTTCACTATTTTCTATAGTAGCCCCTGAAATATCAAATATTATATTACCAGGAGATATAACAATGATAGATCTTCGAGAAATAAACTATCATTATATTGGCTGGGTTGCTGTTATATTAATTATGATATCAATTTTTCTTATGATTATGAAAAATGAATATCATCCAGTTATAGTGCTGAGTCTGGTATGGGTTTCTTTTAATTTTTTATTTCATAGTATTTATCAATATAGAGGAAGTTTATTTCTCTACTCTGGACATTTTATACTTGCTTTTTGGATAATATTTACTGCGCAAAATAAATTATTTATTTGTAAATCTGAATGGTATATTAACTTACAAAAAATACTAGATAGAATTTTTATTTTTGTACTTCCATTTATTGTCTGGGCAAATAACCTGTATTTATATCAGGAAATAATTGCTATATCTAAGTAAATAATGTTAATGATTTTAAGTGCATTTAACAAAATCAAGTGGAGCAGTTTATAAAATGGCATTTTTTTTACTAACTAATATTTCTAATCCAAAAACAGTAGAAATTAAAAAAATTGTTAAAAAATTTGACCTTAAAGAGAGTAAATACCTTATATCAGAACTTGATAAGGTTTTACACTTATTTACATGGAAAAGTACAGAAACTTGTCATGCATTAACTATAGATAATGGCGACCTTGTTTGTTCAATAGGTACTTTTATCTATAAGAGGTTGTATGGTAATTTAGCATTGAATGCGATCTATGCAGACTTTATAAATAACAGCTTTAAGCATTCAGAATGCGTAGGCCATTATAGTTTGATAATAAAAAAACAAGAAAAAATATATTTGTATACGGATATGTTAGGAGCTTGGAAAATATATCAAAGTAATAATGGTATTATTTCAAGTTCTTTTTATTTGTTACTAGAATTACAAGAATCTCTAAGTTTTAATGCTCAAGGTATATATGAATATATATTGAATGGTTGTACTTTTGGACAAAAAACAATATGTGAACAAATTACACGCTTAGAAGCTGATAAGAACTTTGTTTTATTTCGGAATAAAGAGCTAAAGTCATTTGCAAATAAAGACGAACTATTACGCCAGCCAGACTATCATCATAAAAATATAGATGAGTTGACTGAAGACTATACTGAACGATTAGAAAAATTATTTGCCCAATATAGAATAATCCCAGCAACAAAATTTCGTTCAGCTATATCTGGTGGATTTGATTCTCGATTAATATTAAGTTGTTTTTTAAAAACCAATACGACACCAGAACTTTATGTTTATGGAAAACCTGATGATAAAGATGTACAGGTAGCTAAAGACGTGTCAGATAAAGCCAGATTAGACTTGGATTTTATTGATAAATCTCTATTGAAAACCAATATAACAAAAGATAATATAAGCGAGATTATAGAGAAAAATTTATTTATGTACGATGGTTTATCGTATGATGGAATATTTGATAATGGTAATGATTATTTTGACCGTTTAAATCGAGTTAAAAATAACAAGGTATTGGTTAATGGTTCTGTTGGAGAAGTTTTTAGACATTTTTATTATATAAATAATAAAACGATTGGTATGAAAGATTTTATAAAGAGCTTTCACAGCCGATTTGATACCAAATCAATGACAACTTCTTTTAACTACGCTGACTATACTCAGGTCTTGACAAAAGAGATACAAACTACATTACAGATAGATAAAATTGAACTTAACCGTGAAGAGTTAGAAAAGTTATATCCTTTATGGCGAGCAAGATACTGGTCAGCAGGGGATATGGTCAATAATCATCGTTTTGGACTAGCATTATATCCATTTTTTGAAACGGGTATAATTAATGGAACGAGTACAATAAAATTTGAACATAAACTGTATGGGCGACTGGAGTCTCAAATGATTCAGCTGTTATCACCAAAATTAGCTGCATGTAAAAGTGATTATGGGTATCGATTTGATGAATTTCCACCAATAAAATATAAATTAAAGGTAAAGTTACTAACCTACCATCGTCCTATTTGGTTACGAAAGTTAAGCTACGCTTTAAAAAACTCTAAAGGTAATAACCTGTTGCCCGAATATCTTTGTCATGATTACCTTTCACAAGTTATTGATGTGAACTATCCATATATGAGTAAATATTTTAAACATGAACAAATAAATGATATTGAAACTCTTAATAGGTTAACAACAGTTGAGTATATAGCTGAAAAGTACAGTTTTAAGTAATAGTAGGGAGTTTAGACAGTATTGAGAGGGGTGTGTAGTGATGGGGGTGTTTTGCTACACACAATGTCGAATAAATTTATATTTTAGAAAGAATCAGCCCCGACTTATATTGTTGATACCTAATATTAAACATTTTTCTTTAATATTTATTAATAGATTATATAACTATACTCTCTTTATTAATTCACTATTTAAAGTAACTCTGGAATAAGTATAGGTTATCAACTTCTAAAAAAATAAACCATACAAAATGAAATATAACGTAAAAGCAATATTATATAAATCTCTAAGTAAATTAAATAAAATATATTTTTACCATACTGTAAAAAACATTTTAAAAACACCACCTATAAATTATCAACATGATAAATCGGTTGTTATTATAACCATGCTAAGTCATGATGCGATTAATATGTATTTAGTCGCTATTAAATCGTTTTTAAAAAACTTTGGTTATGGGTCTATAGAGGTGATTGATGATGGTACATTAACAAAATATGATATAGCCGTACTAGAATATCACGTACCTGAAATAACATTTTCAAACGCGAATCATGTCGATACGCTAAGTTGTCCCACTTATATTTCATGGAAACGTTTATTTCGTATAGCAGAAATAACTAAAAAAAGTTATGTTATACAATTAGATTCTGACACTGTATCACTTGCAGCATTAATTAATATTCACGATAAAGTTCAGGCTAATGAAGGTTTTTTAATTGGTAGTTCACGTTGGGAGCAAGGGGTGGACGTAGGCTTTTTAAATAAGATAGTCAATTATTGGAATCATAGCCATGTACAGCCAAGTGCAGAAATGATTTTTAAAGATATAGAATTTTTTAAAGATGGGACTAAGTATTTAAGAGCGTGTGCTGGGTTTTCGGGCTACCCCAAAAACTTTGCTAGTACTGATGAGATTGAAAAATTATCTGCTCAAATTGAAGATAAAATTGGTAAAAAATGGCATGAATGGGGGAGTGAGCAAACAGCAACAATGTGTCTTATTTCTAAAACACCTAATGCCTCAGTATTACCTTGGCCTAAATATCAAAATTTTATGGAACCACTAGCAAAAGACTCGATAAATTCTGCATCATTTATTCACTTCATTGGTTCTAATCGTTTTAAAAATTCTACATATAGCGTGCAAACAAAAAAAATAATTCGCGGTTTAATCTCAATGTATAGGTAGTAATTGTGTTTTTAAAAAAAATTAGTTTTTTATTGGTTTATTGTTTGTCAATATATTTGAGATATACACCTATTGAATATGGAAGATGGCGATTATTAACAATAGCGAGAAAATACTTACAGAAGCTATACCCTGTTAATTGTGAACTTGAAATAGATACTAGGCATGGATTTAAAGTTAAAGTTAATTTAGATGATTATGTTAAACAAGAATTATTTCTTTGGGGGGAATATGAACCTGATGTTACTACTCTATTAAAAAATATTTTAAAAGAAGGGGATTGTTTTGTGGATGTTGGTGCAAATATTGGTTATTTTAGCTTACTTGCTTCAAAAATAGTGGGAGAGAAGGGATATGTCCATGCCTTTGAACCAATTTTTACAAGTGAATTAGCTAATAATATTTCAATTAATAAGTATGAGAATTGTAACTACATATAATGTAGCCCTTTCAAATAATGCTGGTAAGATGATAATGCATCAGGCACCTTCAAACAATAGTGGTATGTCTTCTTTTAGAAAAATTAAAGAAGGAAAAAAGATTGATGTAATAATTAAACAGTTTGATGAGTCATTTGGTAGGTTAATAATACCAAATGTGATAAAAATTGATGTAGAAGGTGCCGAACAACTTGTTTTGGAGGGGATGAATGATATTTTAGATATTTATCATCCTGATATTATTATGGAAGTCACTGACCAGTTTCTTTTAGAGTTAGGTTTTTCTGCAAAAAGCTTGTGTTTTTTTCTTATTGACAAAGGATATAGCATGTATCAAATGACCGGTGAATCATATAAAAAAATTGTACATGTTGATGAAATAAGTAAACATCAATTTAATGCCTATTTCACAGTCAATCAAAACTTTGAGGGTTAGTGGATGGTAAAAAATATACTTGTTTTTTCAGATGAAATTCCTCCAGCTGGTGGAGGAAGTGGAATTGTTGCAAAAAAAATAACAGAAAACTACATTGAAAATGGCTTTAATGTAACTCTTTTGAGTGGTGATGAAGCTGACTATAACACATCAAATTTAAAGCATCTTAGAGTAAAAAGGATTACTTTTTTATGGGTATTAGCCTATGGATATGCTATTTTACGAAACAAAAAAATAAATTCATTTGATATTATTATTATTAATGATCAAATGTCTGCATATCTTGCAGGTATTTTTTTTACAAAAAAACAGCTAAATAAATGTACAGTTATTATTCATGGTCGTGATTCTAATTTCTTTTTTAACTCTAAATCATTAAAGAATAGTATATTTTTATTTTCCAAATTTTACACAAGAGCTATAACTCATTGCAATAAAATTGTTGCGGTAAGTCGATGGACTCAAGATGAATATTTACAACATCTCCCAAAAACAATTAATAATATTACTAATAAAATATCATGGCATTTTGCAGGAATAGATAAGTCAGATCTTTTTGGTGGTATTTTCAATAATGATTTAAAAAATAGTAGCTTAGAAAATAAACAAATTTTAATTTCAGTTGGTAGGCTGGTACATAGAAAAGGCTACTTTGAAATGATTGATTTTTTTTCAAAAGGCATTGCAGCTAATAAAAATCTTATATGGCTAATTGTTGGAGATGGCCCTGAGAGAAATGCATTAGAACTTAAAGTCATAGAGATGGGGTTAAAGAAAAGTATTCTTTTTATTGGAAAAGTCCCTAGAAATACTCTTAGTGAATGGTATTTATTAGCAGATGCTTTTTGGCTATTTTCTAAAATTGAGCCTTATGGACTTGTCTATTTAGAAGCCGCCAGTTGTAATTTACCTTCATTAGGCCCTAAGCAAGGAGGGGTAAAAGAAGCTATAGTAGAAAATGTAACGGGATTTTATATGGATGAGAATATTGATATTAATCGTATGTTGAATAAATGTATTGAGTTAAAGAAAACAAAAAAACCTTCCACTTATGCAGATACTATTTCCACAATGAAATTTTCATCCTATCTTCTTTAGATAGTGTCTAGTATCTTCTGTTGCATCTTTATTTGGAAAACATTTTATCTTTTTTAAAGTGATAGTTTTACTATATTTTAATGTTTCGGAAAAAATTTTGATTGGTTTTTGTTATCGACTAAATCGACGGTTTTGGGAAGAATAAATTCCTAATCGATTATTAAGAATTTACATCGCCCATAAGCCAGTTTTCCTTAAACCTGTGGTTTGTTAATAGCCATGTAATCCTATAGTTTCAAAGATATATTCTTTGTTAGGTTGTTAGACCTATGTTCTTCATTTTTCCCCGATAGAGCATCGTATTCTGAAATAATGTATAAGGAAAAAATATGACTCAATTATTATTAAAAAAACAAAGACCGAGAGGAGCTAACTTTCTAATCGACTTATGGTGTTCACATCGTACATACGCACAATCAGATAGATTGCTAAAAAAAAGAGGTCAGAGAATGGCAGTATATGCCAACGATCTCATTGGTATTTGGATTAATCAATTTGGTTATTTTGAAAATGAAGAGTTAGATTTTCTCTTTGAGTTTTTAACACCTCTAAATGCTATTTTTAAAAAATCGGTTGCTTTTGATATTGGTGCAAATATTGGAAATCATTCAGTTTATTTTTCTAAATATTTTAAATCAATTCAAGCATTTGAGCCAAATACTTTTACATATGATTTGCTCTCTTTTAATTTGAAATGGACAAAAAATGTAACACCTCACAATTTTGGCTTTGGTAACACTAAAGGTATATTAACCCTTGTTGAAGATATAACAAATTATGGAGGTTCATCTATTGTTATGGATAATACTAAGACAAGTGATAGTATTGAAGTTCAAATAGAGCGTTTAGATGATTTTAGCTTTGAAGGTGAATTAAGTTTTATAAAAATAGATGTTGAAGGTTTTGAAAGTAAGGTGATACAAGGTGCAAAAGCAATGTTAAAAAAACATTATCCGGTTGTTGTTTTTGAGCAACATGAAGATGATTTTTATAATAATACAAGTCCAACCATTGAACTCCTTAAAAAATTAGGTTATAAATTTTGTTGGCATACTCAAGGCACCATAACACGAAACTGGTTTATTAAACGCGCATATACTTTAGTTGAAATTTTTAGAGGTCGCGAACACAGAATGGTTTCAAGTGATACGATACCAAGAGGATTTTATGCCATGGTTGTTGCTATCCCACCAAGGTTTCAAAAAACATTAGGGCTTAACGAATTGTGATTAAACCTGGTGTTTGAGGAAAAGAAAGGTTGACGTATTTTACTACAAATTATCCTGCAAGATAAATTTACATCAGGGAGCAAGTCATGAGAAATAATAATATCATTCCCCCTAAAAACAACTAGAAGAATATAGTATTGATGGAGTTATTGGTGGGCGGTTAAAGGTTAATTAATTATAAATCAATAAGATACGGACTTATTTTGATGAAATAAATTACTCACCTAAAATATAACTCATTAATATTTTTACAGATTGTAAACTTCTAACAGATGTCATTGATGGAGTTAAATTTATCCATGATGAGAAAAATTAAAATACGTGGATAGTGAGAACAGTATATCAGTCTATTTTTAAACACTCGGCTCTACTATAACTTAAGGAGAATAGCAATGATTCCTAAAATCATTCATCATATTTGGGTCGGCGGTAATGAAAAACCTGCGCAAATTAAAAAGTGTATGAAAACCTGGGATATATTACGTGATACAGGGTATGAAATTATTGAATGGAATGAATCTAATTTTAACATTGATTCTCACCCTTTTGCGAAGTCAGCCTACGAGAATAAAAAGTGGGCATTTGTTAGTGACTACATACGTTTATATGTTATCCATAAATATGGAGGAGTGTATTTGGACAGTGATATGTTGGTTCTTAAAGATATTGAGCCATTACTAAATGATAAAGCGTTTTTAGGTTTTGAGAGTTTTAAACATCCATCTGCTGGTATGTTAGGTGCTGAGAAAGGCCACCCACTTTTTAAAAAGCTAATTGATCGTTATATGAACAAAGTAATTCCTTATTCTGAGTCTCCAAATTTTTATGAACATACCATCAATCTTGAGTTATCTAAAATACTAACGAATGATTACAAGTGGCAGTTAAACAATAAACAACAAGTTCTGGGCGATGGAATAACTGTTTACCCTGATTACTACCTTTTTTCTCCATCATTAAAATCGTTTGCAATACATGTACATACAGGTAGCTGGACAGGAGAAAAAAATAGTTTTTGGAGGTTGGCTACGACTTACCTAAGAGGCAATTCAGATAAAAAAATAATACTTTTATTATTGCTCTTTCTAAAAAAAATCCGAAATTACTCAGCGCAATTAAGTGCAAAAAAGTCTTGATAGGGTTTTATCAGCGATAGTTAAAATATTACTTATCCTGAATGATGACTTAGAATGTAATCATGCAATATTTTTCATTTGGTTCTGCTATGTAAAAATTGAATATAATGATTTAAATGGCTGGAAAAATATGAAAGGTTCTCGGGAAATATTATCCTGGTTACGTCTAAAATACGGGCTATTTCCATTTGAGAAGTTCCTTTTTTATGTTCAAGTTCTATATAATGCCTTTCTTCAAGACTTAAGTGTTTGTAACTCATTTTTAGCCTCTGTAGGGTGTTTGGTAACTACTTACTCTATACCTGAGTCTTGTTCTAAACTATCAATGTATTGCTAGCTGTTACATTCAGAGACTATGCACTTATTATACGAATTCAGGTGAAACAAACTGTAAAATTTTAAACGCAATATCATTAGTATTATCTAATTTTTTTTCTACTATTTCTGGTTGGTGAAGTAGG
>ENA-ORXI01001596-ORXI01001596.1-sediment-metagenome-genome-assembly--contig:-NODE-1596-length-17367-cov-12.629555_pt1 | contig 17367 bp, 19 predicted proteins | sample MGYA00237861_ERZ511468 | MGnify/ENA primary metagenome ERZ511468 (study PRJEB26299, sample SAMN06266213) | sediment metagenome | isolation source: Hudson Canyon methane seep mesocosm | place... | reverse complement strand
ACGATTAAAAGGTCACCCTGTTAATGATTGATCATATTTCTGTTGCGATCATCGTGAAAAATGGTGCTAAAACACTTGAAAACACCTTGGACTCTTTGGCCTTATTTACCGACGTTGTAGTCTATGACAATGGTTCAACGGATGGCACACAAGATATTATAAAAAACTACTCAAACATACGGCTGATAGAGGGCGAGTTTCTAGGTTTTGGCGATACAAAAAACAAAGCAGGCTCTTTGACTACTAATGATTGGGTATTATCTTTAGATGCTGATGAAGTAGTATCACCAGAACTGGCTCAAACACTGCAAACTCTAACACTCGATAATAATGCCGTTTATAGCATGACCATGTTTAATTTCTACAAACAAAGACAGATCAAACATTGTTGGGGTAACCATGTCCTTATTAGACTTTACAATAAGTCATCGACATCATTTACTCGAAGTAAAGTCCATGAAACTATCATTACTGATGGGCTTGAAGTAATAAAAATTGATGGGGTGTTAAATCACTTTTCGTATAGTTCAGTATCGGACTTTATTGTTAAATTAGATAACTACTCCACTCTTTATGCGATAGATAATCAAGGTAAAAAGAGCTCCTCACCATTAAAAGCGGTAGTAAGTGGAATTTTCTCCTTTGTTAAGACCTATTTTTTCAAGCGAGGCTTTTTAGATGGTACGCCGGGTTTAATTATTGCTTTTTCTCATATGGCCACTAACTTTTATAAATATATTAAGTTATATGAAATAAATAATGAGTCGAAGTGATGAACTTATTAATCACTCGACATGACAAGATTGGTGATTTTGTCACCATCTTGCCACTGTTAAAAATAATAAAATCCCAGAGCAATCACCACATCACCGTACTAGTCTCAAAGGTAAATTATGAGCTAGCACAGTCTATCGAGTCCATTGATGATGTGATTTTATATACCAAAGAAACAGGCACATTGGTCAAGCAGATCAAGGCTAAAAATATTGATGTCAGCATCTCTTGTTTTATTGATACGCATTTAGCATGGGTGTTATTTTTAGCACGCATAAAAACACGAATTTCACCTGCGACAAAGTTTGCCCAAGTTTTCTTTAATCGCACTTTAAAACAGTCTCGCAGCCAATCTATTAAAACTGAGTGGCAATATAATATTGATCTCTTGGCTCTTATTGATCTTAAGGTTCGGTATGACTTTGATAAGCCATTACTTCACTTTTCTAAAGACACCAAGCCTGCAGATATAAAAACAATTGCATTTCACCCTGGCTCTGGCGGTAGTAGTGAGGGCAACCTACGTTTAGATGATTATCTGAGTCTGGCTCGATCGTTAAGTGGAAACGATAAGAATCAGCTATTGTTTACCTTTGGTCCTGACGACCAACACAGCAAGTTGTATATTGAAAAACAATTGGATTTTGATGCCAAGATAATCAATTCTAGTAACTCTTTATTAGGGTTCTGCCAATTACTGAATAATGTTGATTTGCTTGTCAGCACATCAACGGGGCCGATGCATTTAGCTGGTGCACTTAATATTCACACCCTGTCTTTTTTTGGCTCAAGTGAGTTTGCTAGCCCTAAGCGGTGGGCGACGGTGAGTGAGGCGTCGAAACAAAGCAATATTCAAGTTCCAGCAGACTATAGTGCTGACTTATATCAAAAGGTAGAGCTCAAACTAACTGATATTCTCCAGAACATGCTTTAACTGAAGATAGTTTTTTTCTTTATCAAATAGTCTTCCCGCTTTCTGCTCACCAGCAAGAGCAAGCTGCTTAGCTTCACTCGGATTCTCTAGCTGCCACTGAAGTTGCTTAGCAAGGCTGTCAGAGCTCTTAGAGTCAAATAATAGCCCCGTCTTTTCATGATCAATAATCTCTAAGACGCCACCACAGTTTGAGCCGATGACAAGAAGTCCTGCTCGCATAGCCTCAATGAGAACCAAGCCAAAGGTTTCACAATGCGTTGACAACACTAATGCATCAAAATGAGATAAATAGCGTGATGGATTATCAACAAAACCAGAGAAAGTCACTTGCTCAGAGACGCCTAAGTCTTGAGCCAATGCTGAAAGTTCATCCAAGTAATGATCATTCATGGCATGGCCGACAAAATAACAATGAACTTTTTTATCATCCATTGCTGCCAATGCTTGCAGCATAAGATATTGCCCCTTATTGGGCTCTATTCGTCCGAGGACAATAACGTTTAACTTCTGCTCATTGATTAAGAAGGGGGGCGTTGTTTCTTGTTGAACGGCTGTAACGCCAGGGTAAACCTGATGGAGTCGTTCAGCATCGATAGGTAGTCGTTGCAGTGCTTGATTATGAACAAAGTTACACACGCTGATATAGGCATCAACCGAGGTGTATAACCAGTTGTGATAAAAATCTTTTTTGGGCCTTGAAAGAGACATGTGCCGACTGACTGCCAGCTTAATATTATAGTGTTTTTTAGCTAGAATCTTTTTGACAAGGACAGCAAGAAGCAGATCTTTAGTCCAATGAATATGAATCAGATCTATTTCATTTGCCACTATCCACTTCGCAATTTTGGAGGCAAGCAACAAAGGCACTTTTGAAGGCTTATTTTGACAAAATAGTGATGTTCCATTTTTCTGCAAGTCTTCAGCAATCCAACCCTTTTCCAAAACAATAGCGAAAGAAAAATGCTCTATATTTTTGACGGTGTCCACTGCAAGCATTTCAAGGCCACCTTTTGCAGGTGACATGCATAGCATCGCCCAGTTATTACGTGTTGTAGTCATCTTATTTTCGGTTACCTACAATACGTTTTCCCAATGTTTTAAACCAATATTTAGCCATGTTGGCAAATGAAAACACGGATTTCTCATCGACTAAATTATCGCCATTAACTCTGTAAATAACTTGATTAACGCCTGAAAAATCCTTATTGATGCCATTGCCAATTCTAAAGCTGTAGGCATAGTGCTTCATGGTTTCATCTAAAATGGCTTGGTTATATTTACCAAAAGGATAAACAAAACTATCTACGCTTATATTTAACTTTGTTTCTAATACTTGTTTTGATTTTGTCAGCTCTTCAACAACGTCGACATCATCTTCGAGTAAATTCACATGTGAGTATGAATGAGACACAATTTGAACTAACTGACTATCCTGCATTTCTTGTAATTCTTTATAGGTACAAAAACTTGCATTTTTATACTGCTTAAAGAGTTCATCATGTTCAAAGTTTAAACGCTCATGAGTTTCTTTTTCCGTATCGTCCAATATGTATTTAGGCACAACGGCTAGCAAGGCTTTTACTTGATACTTTTTTAACAGAGGGAAGACAAATTCATAAAAATCATAATAACCATCATCAAACACTAAGCAGATAGCTTTTGCAGGGAGATTATGTGATGGAAAAGTACTGTTAAAGTTCTCACTAATGTATTTTATATGTTTTTCAAATACATCAAGGTCATTGCTATATTTATCGGAGTTAATGTGGTGATACATTGTGCTAATTAACACATCTAATATCCTATCTTTAAGGTGCTATAACTGAAAGCAGTCGTTATTTTAGTAATGAGTCATTCTCGGCATAAGTCCACTTACCGCGAGGTTTATCAATATATTGAAAGTGTTCATTAGTAAAACTACCCTGAACACAGACATAGCGATATAAGAGCGTATTGACGACCTCACCTTCTAGTGCTGTATTTAATACCTCTGGGCCGGTGAGGTGATAAACCCCTTTATCAACTCTTTTTTGTTCAATATTATCGACAATAATAGCAATGGCTCGATCCAGAATAGGGCTGTTTGGCGCTGTAGCGATAAAGTAATTATTATAATGCCCCTCACGACGCAGCATATACAATTCATCCTCCTCATCATTAATGAGTCGGGATAAGGGCCATACAAGATGTGCATCAATATCCATATAGACACCACCGCGAATATTAAGTACTAATAATCGCCATAGATCGGCTTGTGCAGCACCATCAGTCAGTTTTTGATAGGCGGTAAATGTCTGTTCTGAGGCATGTTTTTTAACAAACTCTACTCGCTCCTCAGTGCTCACATGATGGTATTCATAACGTGGTGACATTAAGCGATTAAATAAAAAGTTTAAATAAACGGGCAGGCTAACTTGGTCGGTATAGTTTGTTTGCCAGATTATTCTAGGAACGCGGGCTGGATTTTTAGATGAGAATATAGCTTTGGCATAACTTGGAATCGTAAAACGCTTTTTCGGGAAAAAGTAGTGGAAAGGATAACAAAGTAGTTTGCTGAGGTGACCTAGTATTTTAATCAATCGGTTAACAAAAATTTTAAAAATAAGCATATATACCCAAACTCATTGAAAGTGCAGGGTTCAGAGTTTATCACGAACGTTAGAGTAAGGCGTAATGCGCAGGCAATGACAAGTCCTTGTCAAGCATTAGAACGCAGCTATGGCGTTCGTGATAAGCTCCCATAGGGCAAGAGGATAAACGATATTCTTCGTTGTTATAAACCCTTAAATTATGCCTACATGGATGTAGGTAAGTAGAGCAACGCAGGAGCAGTTGCCGAGAATGACTAATCCAGCGACTTTATGCCTAGAATAATATGCCTTCTCCTCTTGCTGAATCATGCATTTTCAATGAGTTTGGGTATCTGAGGACAAGCAAGTGGAGTAAGCTAATGTAACAGTTTAAAATAAACCTCACGTAGCTACAATTTAGCAAAAATAAAGTACGTTTTAACTCTGGAATTTAAAGAACATAATAATGAAGTCACCTTTTCATTGGGATAGCTATTCAGACCAGCCCCATATCATTAAAGATAAAGCCTACAAACGAGAGCAAAAGAAGAAACATCTTTTTTCATATATTACGATGCTCTTACTTTTTATCGTGTTATTGCCTGTCATCATGATTGTTCATTTTTTTGTTCGGTCAGATAAAAAGAACTGTGAAATTGGCATAGGTGTGAATTTAGATAAGGGTGAGGAGCAATATGCTCTCGTGGAAGAATTGGGAGTATCCCATCTAATCATTCGACTACCGCTTTGGGAAATGGATAGGCTTGATGAGTATGTCGAGTTTATTGAGCGGTTTGAAGGCAAACAGATCGTGATCAATATTCTGCAAGATCGTGAACATATAGATGATCATCAGCTATTAGAACGAGATATAGAACGTATTTTTCATGCATTAAAAGATAGTGTGAATGAGTTCCAAATAGGCAATGCTGTCAATCGTGCTAAATGGGGCTTCTTTTCCATGAGTGAATATCTGGCCTTTTATCAATGCGTACAAGCGATACGAGATATTAATTTTCCAGAGTTAAAGTTAATCGGCCCAAGCGTGATTGATTTTGAATATTATTACACTGCTAGTGCATTGTTTAATTTCAAGAAGCTTCGTTTTGATGCCTTATCTGCATTGCTTTATGTTGATAGAAGAGGCTCGCCGCATAATACTCAATATGGGATCTTTGATGCTCGATTTAAAATTACGGTATTGAGAAACTTGATGCGTTTGTCTCATAAAGTGAGCGATAAGCTTTATTTAACGGAAGTTAATTGGCCTTTATTAGGTCGGGCTCCTTATGCGCCAACGAGTGAAACGGAGTGTATTGATGAACAGACCTATGCAGAGTATATGCGGGACTATTTAATGATTGCCCAGCAGAGTGGACAGGTAGATAGAGTTTACTGGCATCAATTAATTGCACCGGGTTATGGTTTGGTTGATAACCGAGATGATCAAATACGAAAGATGCCTGCGTTTGAGATTTTCAAAGAGATGGTTACTAAAATAAACCGACAAGATTGAACAACGACTAGGTTTTCTTAGTTCGCTTCATAACAATCTCGCTGGTCAGGTCGCGCATACATTTATGATGACCTTCAGGACAAGCTTTCTGGAAACAAGGACCGCACTCTACATCTAATTGCACCACTTGAGAGTTACTTGCTAACGGCGGTGTAAAGCTTGGCGATGTTGGGCCGTAAATAACGGTTAAGTTTTTCTGTAATGCTGCGGTAATATGCATCAGACCAGAATCATTGGACACAACTAAATCAGCTGTTCCGAGTAAATCTATAGCATCACTTAATGCTGTTTTTCCACACAAGTTAAACACAGAGCTCTGATGCTTCGAGGGGATATGTTTAATGATCTGTTCAGAGATGTTCTTATCCGCTTGTGAACCTAGGAGTAGCAATTGCCAGCCTAGCTCTAAATGAGTGATTGCTAACTCAGCAAAGTGGCTCGCAGGCCATTGTTTGGCTGGTCCAAACTCTGCTCCAGGGCATAAAATTAGGCGAGACTGTTCCTCGCCTCGTTCAATCTGAAAGTCAGCTGAAACAGCTTCTGCCACCATCAAGGGGATCGGATAGCTTGGTGGGATATTGGATTGTGAAGCAGGGTAAGCTAATGACACATAGCGCTGTACCATTAATGGTACGGAGAGTTTATCTAAAGTACGAATATCATTGATTAATCCATAACGCATCTCACCCCGCCACCCTGTTCTAATCGGGATATTAGCAAACCAAGGAATGAGGGCTGATTTCCACGAGTTAGGTAGAATTATGGCTTGGTCGTAATGTTCTTTGCGTAATTCATGGCCGAGTTCTTTTCGCATATTCCAACCAAATACACCATGATTTATAGGCATAGTGATGGCTTTATTCACTTCTGGCATGCGATCCAGTAAGGGTTTAGTCCAGGCTAAAGCTAAAACATCGATTAATACATCAGGGTTATCTGACTTTAAAGCCTTAAATAGTGATTGGGCCATCACCATATCGCCAATCCAGGATGGACCAATAATTAAGATTTTATTGATAGTTTGAGACATAGCGTTTTAGTGCAAAGTGCTATGAGCAATATAAATAAAGAGTGTGCCAGCTGCGATTAATGAGATCTGCTGTAGTGTCTCGGAAGGTTTAACTTTATGGTGTAAGCCGGGAATAAGATCGGCCACCGCTATATAGATAAAACTAGAAGCAGCAATAACAAGGATATAAGGTAATAGCTGTTGCATATCGGCTAATAAGAAGTAGGCAATAACAGCACCTACAACAGTACCTAAACTGGAAAGGACATTAAAGAGCAGAGCTTTTTTACGGCTATAACCACTATGTAATAGAATTACAAAGTCACCTAGCTCCTGAGGGATTTCATGTGCAGCGATAGCAAGTGCAGTAACAATACCCAAATGCGTATCTGTTAAAAATGCAGCTGCGATTAAAATACCATCAACAAAGTTATGTATCGCATCACCGACAAGAATTAATGTGCCAGCAGCTTTGGCTTTATTATCGTGATTGTGGCCCACTGATTCTGGATCATGTGCATCACAATGGTCATGATGACAATGGCGCCAAAGTACCAGTTTCTCAAGTATGAAAAAGCTGAGTAAACCAAGTAATAAGGTTAGGCCAATATTATGGGGATCAACGCCAAATTCAGGGTCGAGAGCATGAGGAATCAAGCCTAATAATGAAGCGCCAAGCAATGCGCCAATAGCAAAACTGACCAAGTGAGGTACTGCGATATTACGGGACTTTTCAGATAGCAATAAAAATGACGATGCAAACACGACACTCAATAATCCACCAATCAGGCTAAAGCCAATAATCCAAAGTAATAATTCCATCTTATTCCAGCTATGATGTTGTTAATTGGGTGATCATACCTTATTTAGGCGCGATCCAGATCATTGAAGCCATTCTGCCTGTGATGCCATCACGTCGATAAGAAAAGAAGCGGCTTGAATCAGAGACCGTACAGTGTTCCCCACCATAAACATCAGTGACTCCAGATGCATTTAATCGTTGCTTTGCCAGCAGATATATATCTGCAAGGTAATGGTCGGAATCTGTTTGTTGGAATGCGAGGTGGGCATGTCTTGATTGAGCTGTGAATTCAGTAAAAACATCACTGCCCACTTCAAATTGAGTTGGTCCAATTGCAGGACCTAACCAAGCCATTATATCTTGAGATGGGCAGTTAAAGTGTGCCAGCGTTTTTTCAATAATACCTGCAGCTAAACCACGCCAACCGGCATGAATTGCGGCAACTTTATTGCCTTGCTGATCACACAATAAAATGGGTAAACAATCAGCAGTCATAATTGAACAGACTTGGTTGCTAGTCTCGCTAACGATAGCATCTGCTTCATCGCCTTGTTGCCAGCTTGAAGCAAAAGATACCGTAGTACCATGAACTTGTTTTAACCAGCGAGGTGATTCAGGGAGACCTGCTTGTATTAGTAGTGATTCTCGGTTTTTAATAACGGTATGAAGTTCATCACCAACATGATCACCTAAGTTAAGCGAATCATAAGGGGGCAAGCTAAAACCACCTTGTCGAGTGGTACTAAATGCTTTGATATTGTCAGGGGCAGGCCAGTCTGGATAAATCATGACTAAGGTTTTTGAGTGACAGCTAAATAATGACACCATGAGGTGAAAAGTGACTTATCAAGAGCGGCAACGGTTGAGCTAGGTGTCAGTTGATTGCTCGATAGTAATTGCCCTTCAAGCGTACAAGCATGGCCGCCCGCTTCAGTTAAGATAAGTAGTGCAGCAGCATAATCCCATAAATGTTGTTTAGCATGTAGGTAAATATGACCTCGACCAGCTGCAAGCCAACATAATTCTAAGGCAATAGAACCAAGGCTACGCTGGGAACCATAAGGAAGCTCTGTCACTAATTGTGTTGCTAATTCAGGGCTTAGGCGTTTGAAGTCGATCAGTGCAATTGCACGTTGCAATGACAGACCTGTTTCTTTTGTTGATAAAGGGTGATCGTTTAAATGTGCCCCTTGGCCAAGTTGGGCTGAAAAACATTCATCTCGAATGGGATCATAAACAATTCCTAGGGTGGCAACGCCATTTTCAATTAAGGCCAAAGATACGGAAAAATAAGGTAGTCCTGCCGCAAAATTGCTTGTGCCATCTACAGGGTCGAGACACCATAATGATTTTCCTGAGTCTAATAATGACTGTTGTTGCTCGGTGGACATTTCTTCGCCCAATAACTCAATATCAGGATAGGCTTCTTTTAGGCGAGTAGTTAACTGTTCCTGCATAACAATATCTGCTTCGGTAACGACGCTGCCATCAGGTTTATAGGCACGTTCTACAGTGTTATACCGTGGCAGAAGTTCTGCTTTGCTAGTAGAAATGACAATATCTTTTATTTGCTTGAGATCTATATTCATTGTGCGAGTATAACAATCTTGTCTTGAAGTCGTTATCGAGTAAATTATTCACGTATTTCAACGACACGCCACACCCTGTAAACTAATAAGCCAGTTTTTGTTAAATGTTGATAGCGATTAATGCGAATTACTAGATTTTATTGCCCTGAGCTAACGATAGAAGATGAATTGTTTTCATTGCCTGATGCGGCTCACCGCCATGCAGTACAAGTATTGCGATTAAAACAAGGAGATTCATTACAGCTTTTTAACGGCTCAGGCTTGGAAGTTGATGCTGAATTAGAAGTCGTCACCAAGCGTGAATCCTCTGTTCGATTAGGAAAACAAATTGTCGTAGAGAACGAATCACCACTGAATATTACTTTACTACAAGGTATTTCACGTGGCGAAAGAATGGACTATGCTCTACAAAAGGCAGTTGAATTAGGCGTTAATAAAATTATTCCCGTAGCAACGGAGCGATGTAATGTACAGCTTTCTGGAGGGCGATCAGATAAGCGTTTAGCGCATTGGCAAGGCGTTATAGTGAGTGCGTGTGAACAAAGTGGGCGAAGTATCGTGCCAGAGTTAACAAAAATTATGTCTCTAGAAGATGCTTTTGCTGAGAATAAGGTAGCATGCCAACTGGTCTTGGACCCACTGGCTGAACAAGGATTTACAACAGTAGAAAAACAAGATGATATTGCCTTATTAATTGGTCCCGAAGGTGGCTTAAGTGAGCAAGAAATAATTCAAGCGAAGCATGCTGATTTTCAAGCTGTTAGATTTGGGCCGAGAATTTTAAGAACAGAAACTGCAACGGTAGCAGCATTAGCCGTAGTGCAAACAATGTGGGGTGATTTAGGGTGATTGATAATGGTTTAACCATTTTGTTATTATTTGGCTTGGCATGGTTTTGGTGGGATAGTCGTGGTGCTGCAGAAACGGCCATTCAGGCAGCCAAAAACAGTTGTAACCGAGCAGGTGTTTCATTTTTGAATGATACAGTTGGCTGGAAGAAATTAAGATTAAAACGAAATAGTCAGGGAAGAATACAGTTTCATCGCACATACTTTTTTGAGTTTGCCAGTGATATGCAGCAGCGTTATCAAGGTGAAGTTATAATGTTAGGAAAATATGTAACTAAGGTAAATCTAGATGCTTATCGTATATAACCATGAATCATGCCTCTTCATCTATCATGGGTATATGATAAGGTCTCAGGGAAAATATTTTTAGGGTAAATAGTATGCAAAGAATAGCGTTAGTAGTGGATGATTCTCGTGTTGCGCGCATGACATTAAAAAAATTGCTGCGTGAGTATCAATTTGACGTCGTCGAGTTAGGTAGTGGTGAAGAGGCTATAGATTATTTGCAAGCTGAAAATGCCAGACCCGACATTATTTTTATGGATGTCATGATGGGCGGGATGGATGGACTTACCGCAACCCAAAAGATTAAAGAGCTACCCTCAGTAAAAGATATCCCCGTGATTATCTGTACCGGGAATAATACTGCAGAAGATAAAAATAAAGCTGTAAATGTTGGCGCTGTGACAGCATTAACTAAACCTCCTGTTGCCGAAGCTTTGGCAGCGGTCATTGCTCAAATAGAACAGAGAGAGGCCACTGTTGAACAAGCGCCTGTTGAAGCGGTGCCACAATTTAATGAAGCAAAAATGACTGCCACTATATTGATGGCAGTTGAAAAGCAGTTTTTACCAAAAATACAACAAAACACACGTGAGACTGCTGAAGAAATAAGTCAGCAAGTCGCGGGAGAGATCACAGAGAAATTAGTCGAAGAACAGATTAATGCACATATGAAACAAGCCTTAGTTGGCTTAACAGCAGATATTAGAACTAAAACAGACAGTATTGTAGAAAAAACTGCCCAACAGATTTGTACAATTGTTGCTCAGGAATGTGCCGTGGATGCCGCAGAAAAGGCGGTGCAAGATCTTATTGATGAAGCAGATATTACGACTCAAGTAACACACTTCTTAGCTGAAAAAGGCGAAGAATGGCTGGAGCACCAAGAAGATGATTTAGGTTCACAATTAAGTGATCAATTAGAGCGACTTATTCCTGCTAAATGTACTGAGTATTTAGAAGCTAATCTTGCCGCCCTAGTTCAAGAGAGTATGTCGGCTATAGTTAGGGAGCCGGAGAAAGAAACAAGGGATATTGGACTGGCACGAGATGAAATAGAAGAAATGATTAATCTCACTTTGCATCAGCATACAAATACCGTGGTGAATCCGATAGTTAATAGCATGGTAACAAAGCAGCTTGCAGCTCAAACACTACAAGAACAAGATGAGGAAGTGATTGACTCTCTTGCTGTTCAAGTAGCAAGATTAAAAAATATTACTGTAGGCCTTGGAGTGGTTGTCGTCGGGCTGCTGATCGCCATAATCGTGTAAATGAATATAGCTCAAGCATTACAGTATGGCTGTGCAGCGTTAAAAAACTCAGAAAGTCCTGATATTGATAGTCAAGTATTACTATGTAATATTTTGGCGTGTGCCAGTAGTTATTTGCATACATGGCCTGACAATGAATTAGATTTAGCCCAAGAAAAGTTATTTAAAAAAGTAATTGAGCAGCGCCAACAAGGACAGCCTGTTGCTCATTTAACAGGGCAACGTGGGTTTTGGTCATTAGATTTAAAGGTGACAGCCGATACCTTAATTCCAAGGCCGGATACTGAACTATTAGTTTCTTTGGCATTAGAAAAGTTAACGCCCAAGATGATTGTTGCTGACTTAGGTACAGGTAGCGGAGCAATAGGTTTATCTTTAGCACATGAAGAACCTAGCATTACCGTATTTGCTTCTGATGCATCATGGAAAGCATTAGAAGTTGCACAATATAATGCTACCAAACATCAACTTAATAATGTTCAATTTTGGAACGGTTCATGGCTAGATGCGATTATTGATCAGTCTTTAGATATGGTGGTGAGTAACCCCCCTTATATTGAAGCTGAGGATGCGCATTTATCTCAAGGTGATGTACGCTTCGAGCCGATGAGTGCTTTAGCCTCAGGCTCAGATGGCTTAGATGATATTCGACAGATTATTGTACAGGCTAAACGATGTTTGAAGCCTGCGTCTTGGTTGTTTATTGAGCATGGCTATCATCAAGCTCAGCAGATAATGACACTGTTTGCAGACGCAGGATTTACAAATATCTCATCGCATAAAGATTATGGCGATAATGATCGGGTAGTGTTGGGGCAACAGCCGCTATAATATGAAACCTTCAGCTTAGGATATGGCTACAAATACTATTTATGAATGATGACCAGTTATTACGGTATAGCCGCCAGATATTACTGCCACAGATTGATATTATTGGGCAGCAAAAACTATTAGATAGTCATGTGCTAATTATTGGACTTGGTGGTTTAGGTTCGCCTGTTGCTATGTATTTATCTGCTTCTGGCGTAGGGCAACTAACGCTGGTGGATGATGACCTTGTTGAAATCTCTAATCTTCAGCGTCAAATCATTCATAGTGAAGAGGATATTGGACGCCTTAAAGTTGAATCAGCGGCTGATAGTCTGAAAGCAATTAATAGTAATTGTCAGATTGAAATAAAAACGACTCGATTGGATAAGTCAGCGTTAAAGCTTGTAGTTGAAGAAGCGGATGTGGTGGTTGATTGTAGCGATAATTTTGCAACTCGATTTTTGCTTAATGAAGTCACTCAGGAAACTAAAACTCCTTTAGTTTCAGGTGCTGCTATTAGAATGGAAGGCCAGATAACAGTCTATGACTCACGGCAAAAGGGTGGTGCTTGTTATCGCTGTATTTATCAGGACGAAGGCGAATTGCAACAAACCTGTTCAGAAAGTGGCGTGTTATCTCCCTTACTAGGAGTTATTGGTAGCATGCAGGCTGTAGAAACAATCAAACTCATCGCGGGTATTGGTGAAACATTGGCTGGCAGGTTATTGATCTTTGATGCGCTTTCAATGTCATGGCAAGAAATGAAATTACGACAAGATCCAACGTGTCCCGTGTGTGAAAAATAATTAAATAGGTTCTTATGAGTACAAGTATGAATAATTCGCAACTTGAACAAGCTGCTGAGATTGCATTGCAACAAGCGACTTTACAAGGAGCCAGTGCTGCCGAAGTGGGAGTAAGTCATAGTTCGGGGCTATCAGTCACTGTTAGACAAGGTGATGTTGAAACATTAGAGCATAATAATGATAAGGGTTTGGGCGTTACCGTTTATTTTGGTCAAACAAAGGCTTCAGCAAGTACATCTGATTTACGTCCAGAAGCGATTGCTGATGCGGTGAAAGCGGCATCGGGTATTGCTCAGTATACACAAGCCGATGAGTTCTCAGGCTTAGCAGATGCTGATTTGATGGCGACAGAATTCCCTGATTTATCTTTGTATCACCCTTGGGACATTTCTGCAGAGCAAGCTATTGAAATGGCTATGGAGTGTGAGCAAGCTGGCTTCGATGTAGACAGTAAAATAAATAACTCGGAAGGGGCGACCGTATCAAGTCATCAAGGTGGACGAGTCTATGCCAATACACATGGCTTTGTTGGCAGCTCAATAAGTACTCGACATAGTTTATCGTGTACATTAATTGCCGATGATGATCGAGGTATGCAACGTGACTATTGGTATGGCATTGCTCGAGATGCAGCAGACTTAGATTCAGCATTGGCTATTGGTCAACGTGCAGCATCTAACACTTTACGTCGGCTTAATGCTAGAACAGTACCTACAGGAACATATCCTGTTATTTTTTCTGCTGAAATTGCCCCCTCATTATTTGGTCAGTTGATTGGCGCTATTCGTGGTGGTGCCTTATATCGAAAATCAACATTTTTACTTGATCATTTAGGCAAGCAGATCTTTCCTGACTTTATTCATATACACGAACAACCTCACCTCTTAAAAGCACTAGGAAGTGCAGCCTATGATGGTGAAGGGGTTAGCACTCAAACGCGAGATATTGTTCAAGAAGGTGTTTTACAAGGTTATGTTTTAGATAGTTACTCAGCTCGAAAATTGAACATGACGACAACTGCTAACTCTGGTGGCGTTCACAATTTAACCATTGATAGTGGTGATTTAGACTTTGCCGCTTTACTTAAAGAAATGGGCACTGGAATTGTCGTGACGGAGACGATGGGTATGGGCGTAAACATTGTTACCGGTGATTACTCTCAAGGTGCTGCAGGGTTTTGGGTTGAAAATGGCGAGATTCAATATCCAATAGATGAATTCACTATTGCTAGTAATTTGAAAGATATGTTTATGGGCATTCAGGCTGTTGGCAATGATATTGAACAAAGAGGGAATACCCGAACTGGTTCGGTCTGGATCGATAAAATGACTATTGCTGCAGAAGACTAATTAAAATACAGGCTCAGTAGTTTGATTTAATAATATCGGTAATATCAATAAGTTCACCAACAGCAAATAAGCTGTGTAGTGTATTACGAAGCTGTTTAACTTTGTGAGCATCACGTGAATGGAATTGTAATACCTTTTGGTTAAGATCATCTTCCTGTTCAATTAAATCCGGCTTGATGGGGGTTAATGTGCAGTGATAGAAAGACTGTGTTGCAACTCTCATGGCTTGATTAATAAAGAGTATTTTTTGAGCTGCTGTCGTTAGGGTTAGATCAGTTTGAATTTTCCACTCACCAGATTTCTCTTGATAACAATAGATGCCAAAGCTTGTTGAACTGTCGGGAGTATCTGGCAGCTCATTCAATAACTGTGACATCATCAAGACATGATTTTGCATCGCTTGCCATAACTGTGAATTATCCTCTTGATTGAAATGACTTGTAGACACCGCTTGTAATCGTCGTTGATTATCACTGTCCATTGCTAGGTAAAAAGGGATTGCAGTGAGCTGTTGAGCCAAAAGGGAAGAAAATATTTTTGTTTCTTGGCTGATATAAACATCAGAGTTATTTTCTGCGAGCTGCTCTTTATTTCGCTCTAGTATGGTGGCGAAGAATTTATTGATTTCCGGATCACAGCCATATATATCTCGCTCTAGTCCAAGGTGTGAGGCACCTGAATGGAAATGATTATTTCTGACAATATAAGGTAGTCTTTTTAAATTCGTTTTTTTAGTCTGGCTTTGCCAGCGAACAAAATCAACGGTGATATGTGAACCAACCGTTAAGTCGACCTGCCCCGGCAGGCTAATAGATAAACCGGTATTTGATACATCTGTTGTTATCACTTTAAATAGTCTATTTTCATGCGGACTATGGATGTGAATACTGGTGCGGATTAAAAACCGCTGATTGTCACGGTAAATATGATGCCTAAAGATGGCGGGTACAGGTATAAAACCTCCCCAATTTTCTGTTAGTTGTTTGGGTTCATTAATTTTATTTTCTTGAGTAAGCTGTTGGCAGCTGTTAGTTATATTGGAGACAGTTACAAGTTGCGAAATATCAACTAATCGTTGTTTAAGTGTGTGGAAATATTCAGAGCCAATTTCTTTAACAAGATCTAGCTCTTGTTCAAAATTAGCCAATTCAACAGAAGAGCTATTTGCTTGAATTAGAAATAGTTGACTATTACTGTGCTGGTTCTGCCAATGAAGTAAGTTGGTCACCTCTTCAGTTTGGTCACGACGAACAAGGTAACGATTAACTGAGTTTTTATTTACAGTGACTAATAGTAACAAGTCGCATCTCTCAGAGATGATTTCCTCAATGGGTAGTAATGATAGGTCTATCCCGCCCTGTTTTTGATGGAAAATTTGCAGGGATTTTTCAGCCATCGCACTCATTTGAAATGCTTTTATTGGATTGGCTTGGTCGAGATGATTTAACCAAAGTAATGAGCTATTTAGAGTGCGGCAGTATAGGCGAAGATAATAATGTGTCGTGATATTGATGAGCTCATAATCAAGATCGACAGACTCTCCAGAGCTATAGTGTTGGCTCCATTTATCTAGCCACTGAGTTAACTCATCATTATCATGACGATCACGAGTTAAAACAAGTTGAGTTCGGTGTTCATCATGGTCAATTTTAAAGATTGAATATGAGATTTTAGCTAGCAGGTTTGTTTTTTCTTTAGTCGATAACTTCAGAAAGTTGACTGATACTAGATCATCTTTATCGAGCGTATATGTTCGTTTAAGGGAGACACTAATAGCACTACTGGTAATGTCCATTGTTGTGCCGTGATAAAGCACATCAGCGATGCGAATTTCGACCGGTGTGGCATAAATAATACGAGGTTCTTTACGCTGTAGTTCTTGGTCAAATGGAAAGAGTTGGACTTCAGTTTTATTAGATTCTGGAGGCAAACTTGTAGTGTCATCGGATGATAATGACTTCAGTGCTTTTAATACTGCTTCGTATACACCGATGGTGTAGCGACCATTGAAGCGATCTAGTAATTGTTTGGCAAGTAAATAAGCACGATCATCTAGATAATGTGTTTTCCCACCAAAGGTATATGCTTGACACTCACCAGCTACTTTGCCGCGAAGGTCAATAATTCGATTACAGGGCTTGTTGAGCCGTTGACGTTCAAACTGCTGTAAGAATTGTTGGTTTTTAGAGACGCTTTTTTCAGCCATATAACTAAGCTCTACTGAGTATTAAGCTCTGCCTGAGTTTTGGCATGAATACTTAAAGCATGAATATCCGTTTCCATTAAAATACCGATAGCGTCATAGACGAGTCGGTGGCGTTTAATCAGTGGCAAATGAGCAAAAACATCACTAACAAGAGTAACCGTATAATGACCGCCCCCCGTGTTGCCTGCATGGCCTGCATGTAAAGCACTATCATCCTGAATATCTAAATAACTAGGTTTCAGCTTTGCTAGGTTTTCTTTTAACTTACTAACAGTATCGGTCATGGCAGCACTTTCTTGAAAGGTTTAACAAGCACTTTGGCATAGACGCCTGCTGCAATATAAGGATCTGCATCGGCCCATTGTTGGGCTTGCTCTAAATCATCAAACTCAGCAACAACTAAACTACCGGTAAAACCAGAGTCACCAGGATCGTTACTATCAATGGCTGGATGAGGGCCAGCGATAATTAAACGGCCTTGTTGTTGTAATTCATTTAAGCGCCCAAGATGTGCTGGTCGTGCTTCTAAACGGCGGCTAAGACTATTGTCTACATCTTCACTGATGATGGCATAAAGCATTATTTATTATCCTCATTG
>ENA-ORXI01001595-ORXI01001595.1-sediment-metagenome-genome-assembly--contig:-NODE-1595-length-17372-cov-4.575542_pt1 | contig 17372 bp, 14 predicted proteins | sample MGYA00237861_ERZ511468 | MGnify/ENA primary metagenome ERZ511468 (study PRJEB26299, sample SAMN06266213) | sediment metagenome | isolation source: Hudson Canyon methane seep mesocosm | place... | reverse complement strand
GATAAAGTTGACCTAAACATCACTGTTCGTGGTGGTGGTAACAACGGTCAAGCTGGTGCAATTCGTCATGGTATCAGTCGCGCATTAGTTGAGTTTGATAGCGAATTGAAAACTGGTTTGCGTCAAGCAGGATTCATCACTCGTGATGCACGTGCTGTTGAACGTAAGAAAATCGGTTTACACAAAGCGCGTAAACGTCCTCAATTCTCTAAACGTTAATCGTTTAAATAGAATTCTGAATACGATCCTAGGCTCGTATTCAAACAAAAAGGCTGTCCATTTATGGATGGCCTTTTTTGTTTCTGAGCAAACTGTTTTTCCAACTGATAACACTCATACCTATGATATTATCTTCACTCGTTATTAGCTAAACAGACAGCAACAAATTACGAGTATCAATTGAACCTACTTTATACAACACTCTTCACTCTAGCCGTTCCCTTTCTTATTCTTCGCCTCATCTGGCGAGGGTTTCGAGCACCAGATTATTGGAATCGATGGCCAGAGCGTTTTGGCTCTATCCCACAACGTTCATCAGAACGCCTTGTTATTTGGGTCCATGCCGTATCTGTTGGTGAAGTTGAAGCCTGTCGCCCTCTTGTTAAAGGCTTACGCAGTGAATTTCCAGACCATCAAATACTGATAACAACAATGACGCCAACAGGAAGCGCCAGAGTTAAATCTGTATTTTCTGACTCGGTATCACATTGCTATTTACCTTATGACATTCCCTTTGCCATTAAACAGTTTATTAAAAATGCTAATCCACAGTTTGGCATTATCATGGAAACGGAAATCTGGCCTAACTTATTACGCCACTGCCAGAAACAAGGGATCTCTCTAATCCTTGCAAATGCTCGGATGTCCGAACGTTCAGCTAAGGGCTATGCTCGCTTCCCAAACTTCATTCGCTCTACATTACAAAATTTATCCGTCATCGCAGTTCAAGGTCAAGATGATAAAAAGCGGTTCCAAGAGTTGGGTGCTGAGAAAAAAAATGTTCATATTATAGGTAATTTAAAATATGAAATCAGCTTACCAACAAGTTTAAAAGAACAAGCATCGGCGATGCGAAATATATGGAGTATTAACCGTCCCGTACTTGTAGCGGCAAGTACTCATGAAGGCGAGGAAGAAATGATCTTAAATGCATCGCGCCAAATACGAGGACACTACCCTGATCTTTTATTAATTCTGGTGCCTAGGCATCCAGAACGTTTTGATCGTGTTGCCGCACTTGCCCAGAAATCGGGATTTAAAACACTCCGTCGCAGCGAACAACGCCCTTGCCCTTCAGATGTTCAGATCCTACTGGTTGATACGATGGGAGAACTGCCCTTATTTTATGCCGCCAGTGATATTGCCTTTGTGGGTGGGAGTTTAGTCCCTCATGGCGGGCATAACTTACTCGAACCTGCCGCATTAGGCCGGGCAGTTATTACCGGGCCTCACTTTTTTAATTTTAATGACATAAGTAAACAATTTCTTGCCGCTAATGCAGCAGTCCAAGTATCTAATACCGAAGAACTCGCTCAGACAGTCATTTCATTATTAAATAACCCTGATCAACGTGCAGAAATGGGTGAAGCAGGATTAAAACTCATCCTTAATAGTCAGGGAGCGAGTTCACGCCTTGTAAATTTAATTAAATACCATATCACTCATCATGCACAATGATCAGTATTATATGGAACGTGCTTTAGAGCTTGCTCAACAAGCAAAACAACAAGGAGAAGTACCTGTTGGTGCAGTTATTGTCCATGACGATACCATTATCGGCGAAGGCTTCAATCAACCTATATCCCACCATGACCCTACGGCTCATGCCGAAATTCAAGCTATTCGCTCTGCATGTATACGGAGTGATAACTATCGCCTCACAGGCTCAACACTCTACGTCACACTAGAACCCTGCCTCATGTGTGCCGGAGCTATAGTTCATGCACGAATTGAACGTGTTGTTTTTGCTACGAAGGAACCCAAAACAGGCGCTACCGGTAGTTGTTTTGATGTATTCAATACGCAACAACTTAATCATTATGTCCATTGTGAGCACGGGGTTCTAGCCAAAAAGAGCAGTGAATTGCTACAAGACTTCTTCAAGTCTCGCCGTTAAAGGTATTTGGCTAACAATCCTCTTTCCGGTACTTTACCTGAATAAGGCACTTTAACTTGATGACCGCTACCTGGAGCATAGTCAATCATCTCACCCTCTTTGTTTATCAATTTATCTAAGGTAAATTCAATATTACCTTCTGGTAAAACCAGTTCCAGTTTATCGCCAACAGAAAATTTATTTTTAACATTGATCTCAAGGCATTTCACCTCATCATCATAGCCAATAATTTCACCTACATATTGTTGACGATCACTACTTGAATAACCTTCCATGTAATTTTGCTGTTCTTGAGTTGGATGACGTTGATAAAAGCCATCGGTATAACCACGGTTGGCTAAGTTATCTAACTTACCAATTAAAGTGGGATCAAATTTATTGCCTGCCAAAGCATCATCTATAGCGCGACGATACAGTTGAGCAGTACGTGATACATAATAGATAGATTTAGTACGCCCTTCTATCTTCAATGAATCAACACCAATCTTAGTCAAACGTTCGATATGCTGAATAGCACGTAAATCTTTTGAGTTCATGATGTAAGTGCCATGCTCATCTTCAAAGATCGGCATCAGCTCACCCGGACGATTACTCTCCTCTATCAGATATACATCATCAGCTAAAGGATGACGTTCTTGACTACCGCAGTCCGAAAATGCAGTTTGATTATTCATCGCATCAAACGCTTTAAATTCAATTTTTTGTGGTGAATCATCATTACCATCACTGGCATGCGTTTTATAATCCCAACGACATGAGTTAGTGCATGAACCTTGATTTGGATCACGGTGATTGAAGTAACCGGATAATAAACAACGGCCGGAATACGCAATGCACAATGCACCATGAACAAAAACTTCAATTTCCATTTCGGGGCAAAGCTGGCGAATTTCTTCAATTTCATCAAGTGAAAGTTCACGTGACAAAATGACTCGGCTTACACCCACAGAATGCCAAAATTTTACTGCTTGCCAATTTACTGTATTCGCTTGTACTGATAAATGTATAGGCATTTCAGGCCAGCGTTCACGCACCATCATAATCAAGCCAGGATCAGCCATAATAATCGCATCAGGCTTCATGGCTATCACAGGTTCCATATCCGCCATATACGTTTTAACTTTTGCGTTATGCGGCATTAAATTGCTCGCCACAAAAAACTGTTTTCCTAAAGCATGGGCTTCTTGAATACCTTGATCTAACACCTCTAGTTTATGAAAGTCATTATTACGCACACGAAGACTATATCGAGGCTGCCCAGCATAGACAGCATCCGCACCATAGGCATAGGCATAACGCATATGTTCAAGGCTACCTGCTGGCAAAAGTAATTCTGGCGCATTCATAACAAGACATCTCAATATTAAAAGGAAATGAATTATAATCTATTTAACAAAAAATCGAATAAAAACAAGATGATTAGTAATAATAAAACTTAATGTAGTGCAAAGTAGTCTATTTAAAGCGATAATCAAACATTGTGATTTTGGAGCGTTTATTTGAAAGTTATCGGCCTACTTATTCTTGCATTAAGTCTATTAGCTGCATGTGGTGAAGCTCAACCTCATTTAGAAGAAATTCGTGAGCGTGGTGAATTACGCGTTTTATCACGTTATGGACCTACAAGCTATTATGTAAAAGGTGATACGTTAGCTGGCTTTGAGTATGAGTTAGCAAAGAATTTTGCTGAACATCTGAATGTAAAACTTAAAATTATTGTTCCAGATAACTTAGCCAATATGCTGCACCTCATTGAACAAGGAAAGGCTGACATTGCTGCTGCTGGTCTCACTATCACACCCGCTCGCAAAGACATGATCCGTTTTGGCCCCATTTACCAAGAAGTCACCCAGCAACTAGTTTATCGCCAAGGAATAAAAAGACCCAAAAGCTTAACGACACTTGCAGATGGTCAATTAGAAGTTGTCGCTGATAGTAGTCATGTCGAACAATTACAGTCACACCAACAAGAAATACCTAAACTTAATTGGACTGTAAATAAAGAATTAGATAGTAGCGGCCTGCTTGAACTTGTTCAATTAGAAATGATTGATTATACAATTGCTGACTCCAATGAGATTGCGGCTAATCAACAACTTTTTCCTGAACTTCGTGTCGCATTTAATATCTCAGATCCTCAACCATTAGCATGGGCAATGCCTCTTGCTGAAGATGGTTCACTTTATAATGAAATGGCTACTTTTTTTGAACAAATGGAAGAATCAGGAGATCTTGATCGTTTAATTGAAAAGTACTATGGCCATATTCGTCGTTTTGACTATATCGATACCCGCGCTATTCATCGCCGAATTTTGACACATTTGCCTAAATATCAATCACTGTTTGAACAAGCTGCTGAAAAGTATAATTATGATTGGCTTTTACTTGCAGCCATATCTTATCAAGAATCCCATTGGGATAATAAAGCGGTTTCTAGTACCGGCGTTAGAGGGCTAATGATGCTGACTCAATCAACAGCTAAACAAATGAAGATTGATGATCGTGAAGATCCTGTGCAAAGTATTCCTGCTGGAGCAGCTTATCTTGCATCAATAGAAAGTCGGCTTCCTGAACAAATTACAGGCGAACAAGATAGATTATGGATGACACTTGCATCCTATAATATCGGACTAGGACACTTAGAAGATGCGCGCGTTATTACACAACGTAATGGTGGCAATCCTAATTTATGGTCTGATGTCAGACAAAGCTTACCTTTACTTGCCAAGAAGAAATGGTATTCGCAAACTCGTTATGGCTATGCTCGTGGCGGTGAACCTGTACGTTATATTGAGAATATTCGCCGCTATTATGATATTTTATTACAAAGTTCAATAAGCAGTACAACTGCAACACCTAATGTTGAAGAGTCACCTCAGCAAGACCTACCAGCCGCACTATAAAGGATTAATTTAATGGCAAATAATGACGTAACTCAACAGTTGGAAGAGTGGAAGCAGAAGTATTATCAATCCATTAGCGACTTTGAGAAGCAGCAAAGCTATGATGAATTACTCCAAAAAAGCCTTGGACGCTTAGCGTTAGCAGCCCAGGGTCTAGATCCTTTACTTGATAAACAGTTGAAGTCACTACGAACCGTATTACGTGGTAAAGATAATCGAACTGAGATTGAACATATTCTGGAGAAAATGGAAAAAGCAATTGCTCAAATGGAGAGCAATAAAAAAAGTGACCGATCACTTTCACCCGGAGAAGTATTAGCTAACTTATTAGCTTCATTAAAAATACCCAAGTCATTCAAGTCAGATGCCAAATCATTATCAAAGCAACTAAAGTCATCTGATGAAAGCACTCTCACGTCACTCACTCCAGAGCTGCTAAACCTACTTGATAACTGTATCAATCCCGATAACGCTCAAAAGGCACCTTCAGGCTTCGGCTTTAAATTATTTGGTTTTGGAAAGTCTGAAAGCTCAGAGAGTGAAGATACTGAGCAGAACATCGAAGATACGAACTCCACCGATAAGCACGATGAAAATGAAATGCCAACTCATTTAGTGCTAATGGAATTGTTAGAGCGTTTATCTCTTCCAACTGATTTGAGTAAGAAGGCGACCAAAATACGTCATCAAATTGAAACAGGAATTGATGATGAGCAACTCCCACAAATAATTAGTGATATTGCTGAAATCGTGAGTACTTTAGGCTCTCAAGCCGTCACAGAAAAGCATGAGTACCAAGAGTTTTTGAAAACCCTTACTACACGACTTAATGAGCTTGACCAACATATTCGCCAAACAAGTGATGAAGATACCAAAGCATTTAAAGAACGTGGCGTAATAAGTAAAGCGGTTGAAAGTGAAGTTTCTGGACTTCGCTCACATGTAGAAGACGCCAATGATTTAGAACAATTAAAATCATCTGTCAGTGGCAGACTCGATGTACTCAACCAACATTTTGAGAAATATCAAAAATCAGATCACGATCGTTATAATCAGTCGCAAAAACAAATCCAACATCTTAATCAACGTTTACAAGATATGGAGCAAGAGAGTGCTGAATTACGTGAGTCTGCTGAAAAATCACGCGAATTAGCACTTAAAGATGCTCTCACGGGCATTTGGAATAGACAAGCACTCAATGAGAACCTAGAGAGCGAATTTACCCGCTGGCAGCGTTATCAAAAACCACTCAGTATTGTTATCTGGGATATTGATTTTTTCAAGCGCGTTAATGATAACTATGGCCATGCGGCAGGTGATAAAGTACTAAAAACGATTGCTCGTATATTTATGCAAGCAACCCGTGATGCAGACTTTATTGCTCGTTTTGGTGGCGAAGAATTTGTGGGGATTTTCCCTGAAACACGCCTAGAAGACGCCTTGGTTCTAGCCAATAAAATTAGAGATAAAGTACAGAACTCTAAATTTCACTATGAAAACAAGCCCGTTCCGATTACTGCCTCAGCAGGGCTAGCAACATTCCGACCTAATGATACTATTGATGATGTATTTAAACGTGCTGATGCCGCATTATATCGTTCTAAAGAAACAGGACGAAATCGCTGTACTGCTGATGAATAACTCTAGATAAAACACGTGACTTCACGTGCTTTATCTAGAAATAAATTGTTATTTAGATTCTTTCTGAATCAAGAAGTCTACTGTTTTCAGCATATCTTCCATGCTTCCAGCTAATGGTGCATCAGTACGGTACTGACCATCAACAATCATTGCTGGTACACCAGTAATTCCTGATGTTTGGCTCAATACGAGCGCTTTTTTCACTTTTGCTCTAACCGTCATTGAGTTCATCATTTTTTCAAATGCATCGCGGTCAATATCTTGCTTTGCAACAAAGTCTAATAGCTGCTCTTCCGTCTGAAGACGAAGTTTTTCAACATGAATGGCATTAAATAATAATGGGTGTAATTTTTCTAAATCACCTGTTGCTTCAGCAGCGTAAAAAACTCTAGCTAATTGCATCCAACTGTCTCTAAATATAGCTGGCACATGTGTGAATGTCACATTCTCAGGCAAAGTTTCCTTCCACAGTTGAACTTGAGGATCAAGGTTAAAACAATGTGGACAGCTATAAGAAAATAACTCAATCACTTCAATCTTATTTTCATCATTCGTCGCTAACCGTGTCGGTGTCGCCTTGTAATGCACGCCATCAATAAATGCTTCGGGCATTGCCATAGATGATAACGGTAACAATGATGCGCCAAGAAATATTGCTGCTTTAATCATTTTATTCATACTACTATCCTTAAAATACTAACCATTAATTTAAATTTTACAATGTGCCGTAGGAATGCAAACCTGACAAGAACATATTGACACCTAAGAAGGCAAATAAGGTTACAAATAAACCTATCACAGCCCACCAAGCCATCGGAACCCCATTCCAGCCTTTAGTCATCCGCATATGTAACCAGGCGGCGTAATTTAACCACACAATCAAAGCCCATGTTTCTTTAGGATCCCATGACCAATAGCCTCCCCATGCTTCAGCAGCCCACAAAGCACCCAATACCGTTGCAACCGTAAAAAAAGCGAACCCTAATGCAATAGATTTATACATTAAGTCATCCATAATGGATAAATCAGGTAACGCTGTTGCTAACAGGCCTTCTGGTTTAGCCGCTTGTCGCCATACCTTTAATATATACGCCACACCAATCATCGCAGCCATGGCAAAAGCACCATAACCAACAAAGTTAGCAGGTACATGAATTTTCATCCAATAACTTTGTAATGCTGGTACAAGTGGTTGAATCTCATGCGCCTGCTTCTCAAAGGTATACCAAAGCTGAAAAGCAACGGCGGCACTAATAACTAACAGTACAAACCCACCTAAGCTTCGTGTTTGATAACGACGTTCATAAAATAAATACAGTAATGCTGTGATTATCGCAAAGAGAATAAATACTTCGTATAAATTACTTACTGGGATGTGACCAACATCAGCACTGATTAAGTACGACTCTCGCCAACGAACCATCAGCCCAACCATGCCCATTGTGGTTGCAGACCATGTTAATGCCATGCCTACTTTTTCCGTAAACGGAGAACGGAAAATCAATCCGGAAAAATAGGCGACGGTAGCCATAACAAATAAGGCGCTCATCCACATAAACGCAGACTGACTTGCCAAAATAAAGTTTAAGAAGAAGTCACTATCCGCTAAAGAAAGATCACTGCCATAGCGTTGTATTGCAAAAAAGCTGAAGAGTGTGACGATAATAATATGTCGACGAAATCCTGGCCAGTTCTGACCTAACAAGGATAAACAGCCTGCCGAAAATACGGTAATTGCAAGCTCATAATAATCCAACACATCAAAATATTGAAAAATAAGTAAGCCTGCAGCCAAAGCCATTAACCCATGCCATAACCACCGTACGGCTGGCGGGCTTGTTTCGGTACTTATCATTCCAACTAAATTTGTCATTGCTTAATTCTCTTCATTAACTACACAGGTATGAACATTACTTACTGCTAGAGTTCCCTGTTATATTTTTCAATTGCTCAGCAATCAGATCAAAAAACTGATCAAATTCACGAGGATTTCTATTACTCATCCCTGCTAATAATATTTCAGTTTTACCATTATTTTTATTCATTCTTAACCAAAAGCGACGCTGCGGTAAATAAAACAATACAAACACGCCAATGATTAATAATGCACAACCAAAATAAACAATAGGCTTGCCTGGTGCTCGTGCAATTTGTAATCCACTCGCTTCTACATGCTCATAATCTGTGAGCTCTAAATACACAGGTGCACCATAGCGAGAGAAACTGCCAATGGCATCAACGGCATCTTGTAAAAACGTAAGTTGACCATCACTTGTTTCATCTACAATGGTTTCATCACCTAAATTTGAAAAATAAAGTCGGGCCAGCATCTCTCTGAGCATACTTAAATAGGCGGGGCCTAACGTTTCTTTTTCCGCTTCAGGTAATGTCGTTTCAATAAAGTTTGTAACCTCAACAAAACCGCCACGAACAAACATGTCGACCAGCAAGGTTAATGTTTCTTTTAAGCTTTGCTCTAAATTTTCATCTCTTTTTAAATCCGACAAGGTTTCACGCATCATCTTATTGGCAACAGCATCAACACGCGCTGAGTCATTCAATGTGGATAAGAAACGTTGGAAACTAACTAAGCTACCATCATTATCAAGCGGTAAATATAAATACCCGAATTCCTCTGCAGGACTACCGCGAACACCACTCAAGTAAAATTCACGGCCATTCCTTGGGACTGGCAACATATAATTTAGATATTCTTTAGCTTCACCGGTTTTAGAGCGCAATTTAAAACCGAAACTGGGTCCAAAGTTTCTAATATTGTCGGGATCGTCTTCCGTTGGATCTGGGTTAATATTAAATGGTCGGAAAGCGGTTACCTCTAACTGTAAACTCTCATCCCCCCAATTCATCTTTCTATTCTCGAATACTTTAGTATCAAAGCTCACGGCATCACTACCCGCTTGAGTATCTAGTGGCCATGCTTGTAATGTAAGCCCTGTTCCACCATCACTAAAACTTGCCTGATATATAGCGTAACCTTTATAAAACAAGGGGTGATTGACGAGAATGGTTTGTTCTAATGGCTCAGCAAGATCATCATCATAAATGACTAAATCAGATTCAAAAGATTTGGGCTGTCCCGTTGCATAGTGTTCGATCCGAAAGTCTTTCACTTCTACTTTAAAAGGAAGCTCTTGAACTAAATAACCGTCTCGCATCGCAACAAAGGCAACTTCAGATGCACGTCCTTCAGGAATATGAATGCTCGCCCGAAAAGCCTGCGGGCCAACAGCTAAGCGACTTTCTCTTGGTATTTTGTTTGTGGCTAAGTCTCGTGTTTCAATAGTAATTTTACCCTGCCACTCAGCAAGCTTTAAATATAAATTACTATCGAGCAAGCCGCCCAAACAAATAACAATAATCGCTAGATGCGTAAAGATATAACCTAGTCGATTCATCCCTCCTCGCATAGCAGAGAGTAAAACAGCATCTTCTTTAGGGGTTTGTTTAACGCGAAAACCTTGTTTCAACAACTCTGTTTCTGCACGTTGCAAGCTGTCATCTATCGTTGTTGACACAGACCATTGTTGACTATGGTGCATTGCCCGCAGTGATTTTTCTTGCACCTGCGTACGTAAATTCCACATCTCTTTCAGCATACTCGGTGTATTTCTAATCACACAAACTGATGTTGAAATTACCAACAATACTAAAATTGCAAGAAACCACAGTGAACTATAAACATCATAAAGTCCCGCAGTCTCAAACATCTCAAACCAAAAAGGACCAAACTTAATAATGTAATCAGTATAAGGTTGATTTTGCTGTAAAACAGTTCCGATAATTGATGCTACAGCCAAGGCTAACAATAAAGTAATCGCCAGATCCATAGAGCCTAGAAAATAAAATAATCTCTGGCTTAATGTATGGCGAGGGCTATGAGAATTTTGTTGTTCAGACATCTATAGTGGCCAAGTTTAAAAGTCGCTTCAATTTCTTAGAAGACATAAAAAAAGCCGCATGGCTAAAAGTCCATACGGCTTCATACATGCTATGTATTAATGTAAACCAGCAACGTATGCTGATACTGCTTTCATTTCATCGGCAGTCATTTTAACGGCTATATCTCGCATCATACTATTCGGATCGTTACTACGCGTACCAGTAGCAAATGATTTTAACTGTGCTTCAACATACGCAGCATATTGACCCGACAATGCTGGCCATTTAGCCGCTGGAACACCGGTACCAGAAGGTCCGTGACATGCCATACATGCTGGAAGTCCTGACTCTTTATTTCCCGCACGATATATTTTTTGGCCCGCTTCAACTAATTCTTCAGATACCGCACCTGGTGCAGTCTTATTTCCCGCATAATAAGCAGCCAAATCAGACATATCTTGTTCGCTTAGAGCAGCTACCATGGGTGCCATTACAGCATTATCACGCACACCACTTTTAAATTCTTGTAATTGTTTAACTAGATAGGCTTCACCTTGTCCAGCTATTTTAGGAAACATATTTGAAGGACTGTTTCCATCAGTACCATGACATGCAGCACACATCATTGACTTACTTTTTCCTGCAGCAACATCGCCTGCAGCCATAGTCGATGTTGCAGTTCCCATCGTCAAACACATCATTGTTGCCATTAACAATTTCTTCATCGTTATTCCTATAATGAACATTCAGTAAACAAAACTGTGAATATGCTACTCTTATTCGTGTATTTTTGCACCCTGAGTCAACATAATGTCCCAAATTTATCGTCAAGCCCATTACACTATTAGTGCCACTCAATTATCAGAACTTCCACCTGATACGGGAATTGAGGTTGCTTTTGCCGGCCGTTCTAATGCAGGGAAATCAAGCGCAATCAATACAATCACCGACCAAAAGTCATTAGCGCGTATTAGTAAAACACCTGGCCGAACGCAAATGATCAACTTTTTTGCAATGGATGAAGAGCGCGCTCTAGTTGATTTGCCAGGTTATGGTTATGCCAAGGTCCCAGAACAAATGAAAATTCGCTGGCAGCAAACATTGGGGAAATACCTCGAAACGCGTCAAACCTTGCGCGGTTTAATGCTAATGATGGACATTCGTCACCCACTCAAAGAGTTCGATTTACAAATGATTCTATGGGCAAATAAGGCGAACTTAGCAGTACATATTTTACTGACTAAATCAGATAAACTAAAACACGGTGCAGCGATGGCAACCTTACATAAAGTTACTGCTGAGCTAAAAAACAAAGATCTTATCGCGACCACTCAACTATTTTCATCTTTAAAGAAAACAGGAAAAGAGGAAGCAATAAAACAACTTGATAGTTGGTTTTTACCCGAAAACGAGCACGCTGAATAAAGGAGTAAAAAGTTATGGAGAAGGAATCTACTCAAAGTCGTCGTCAATTTCTTCAAAAATCAGTATTAGGTGGTGCGATAGTCGGTACAAGCCTAAGTATCCCCGTACTAGCAAACACTGATAAACTCGAACTTCCTGATAACTTACCTGAATGGATGCGGGCTCCAGGTAATGATTTCGGTAATTACGGCCAACCATCACCTCATGAGCAGCAAGTTATCCGTTGGATTTCAGCTAATCCTGCCGCGCCAGGTAATGGTGTGTCATGGACGCCTCTTCATGATTTACAAGGCACCATTACCCCAAATGGTCTGCACTACGAACGCCATCATAATGGTGTGCCTCAAATTGATCCTGAACAGCATTTATTGCTTATTGACGGCTTAGTCAAGCAAGCGCTTAGTTTCGATATTAAAAGTTTAATGCGTTATCCCATGGTATCTCGCACTTGCTTTATCGAATGTGGTGGAAACAGTAATAGTGGCTGGCGTAGTAACCCAATCCAATCTCAAGCAGGCTATGCCCATGGTTTAGTATCTAATGCTGAATGGACAGGTATTCCACTCAAACTGCTACTTGAAGAAGCAGGCATTAAATCAACAGCTAAATGGGTAATTGCAGAAGGAGCAGATGCGGCGGCATTAAATATCAGTATCCCGCTAGAAAAATTACTTGATGATGCTTTGTTAGCCCTTTATCAAAATGGTGAACGCTTACGTCCTGAAAATGGCTATCCCATGCGCTTAGTCTTACCCGGGTGGGAAGGTATATTAAACGTTAAATGGTTACGTCAGTTACGTGTCACTGATGAGCCTGCGATGTCTCGTGATGAAACATCGCAATACACTGAATTATTACCCGATGGGAAAGCCCGTCAATTTAGCTTTGTTAATGAAGCTAAATCACTGATCACCTCCCCCTCCCTCGGTATGATGCTGCCAGACAATCCTGGAATCTATCAAATATCAGGGCTTGCATGGTCTGGTCGTGGAAAGATCGCACGTGTAGAAATATCTGCAGATGGTGGCGAAACATGGAGAGATGCTGAACTACAAGGCCCTATCCTCGATAAAGCCTTTACCCGATTTAACTTATCGTGGCAGTGGCAAGGGGAATATGCCATTTTACAAAGCCGAGCAACCGATGAAACAGGTTACGTTCAACCTACTCGGGAAGCATTAGTTGAAAACCGAGGTAGGCATGGATTTTTCCACTATAACGCCATCGTAAGCTGGGAAATTACAGAAGAAGGAGATATTAATCATGTCTACGGTTTTTAAATTAAGTCTTCTTCTTTTACTCTCATCCGGTTCAGCGTATGCAGAACCAACACACCAATCACTCGGTAAGCCAGCCGAAATGCTTAGTCAACAATCACAATGGAATTTAACGATTTCACCCGATGGAAAAGACCTGCCTGCTGGTAAAGGTACTGTAGCGCAAGGAAAGCAACTATTTGCATTAAAATGCGCTGCTTGTCATGGACCTGAAGGCATTGGTGCGAGTGCCGAGCCCTTAGTCGGCGAGGTCGGTTCACTGATTAGTGATTACCCAGAAAAAACCGTCAATAGTTACTGGCCTTACGCCACCACCTTATTTGATTATATTCGTCGAGCAATGCCTATCGACGCGCCATTTTCATTGAGCGCAAATGAAGTTTATTCATTGTCTGCCTATCTATTAAGTCAAGATGGTATAATCTCATCCGATGTAGAACTCAACAAAGAGTCACTAGCTAAGATAATAATGCCAAACCGAGATGGCTTTATTCGCTTCTATCCCGAAAAATAATAATATTAAACTTTAAATTAAGGTCCCATTTCATGAGCCCTCGCTACGCATGTACGGTCAACCCTCACACAGATTTATACAATACGCCTGAACTAGGCTTAGATGAAGAATCATTAAAGCATGATTTCAAAAGCTATTACGGCAATCACCTTGCTCAAGATAAAGGATGTGCCTCTGGTCATTATTTATACACCTCTATTGCATTAACATTACGTGACCGCTTGTTCGAGCGCATGAAGCATACTAAACACACTTATGCTGAATCTAAATGTAAACAAGCTTATTACCTCTCCATGGAATTTCTTATGGGTCGCGCTATGGGTAATGCAGCTCTAAACCTTGGTTTAGAAGAAACGGCAACCAAAGCAATGAATGATCTTGGTTTGAATTTTGAAGAACTCACTGAACTAGAACATGATGCTGGTTTAGGTAATGGTGGTCTTGGTCGCCTTGCAGCTTGCTTTATCGATAGCTGTGCCACGTTACAATTGCCCGTTACAGGTTATGGTATTCGTTATGAATACGGCATGTTTCAGCAAAGTATCGACAATGGTAATCAAATTGAAAGACCCGATCACTGGCTACGTGATGGAAACCCTTGGGAGCTTGAACGCCCAGAGTTCACTCAACAAATTAAGTTCGGTGGTCATACTGAAATTCATAAAGATAGTAACGGTAAAACTCAAGTTCAGTGGGTGAATACGAATGATGTATTAGCAACGCCATATGATATGCCGATCCCAGGTTACCAAAATGGCACGGTTAATAAACTACGTTTATGGAAATCAGAAGCAACTGATGAGTTTAATTTAGAAGACTTTAATGCCGGTTCATATACCGATGCGGTAGCGAGTAAAAATGCAGCTGAAAATATCAGCATGGTGTTATACCCTAATGACACTAGCGAAAACGGTAAAGAGTTACGTTTACGCCAACAGTATTTCCTCGCCTCTGCCAGCTTACAAGACATCCTAGATTACTGGGTAACAACTCACAGTGAAAACTTTGATGACTTCGCTAAGAAAAATGTTTTCCAACTAAATGATACTCACCCAACGGTTGCTGTTGCGGAGTTAATGCGCCTATTAATGGATGAGCATGGCTTAGAATGGGATGCTGCATGGAAAATCACCACTGAAACAATGGCCTATACCAATCACACATTACTACCAGAAGCATTAGAACGTTGGTCAGTTAATATGTTTGGTCGTTTATTACCACGTGTTTTAGAAATAATCTATGAAATCAATGCACGCTTCCTAAGTGAAGTTGCTCGTCGCTGGCCTGGTGATAAAGATCGTCTTGCTCGCATGTCTATCATCGAAGAAGGCCACCAGCAAAATATCCGCATGGCACATTTAGCGATTGTAGGTAGCTTCTCTGTCAATGGTGTTGCAGCTTTACACTCAGAACTGCTTCAAAAAGGTCTCTTTAATGATTTTTATCAATTATGGCCTACAAAGTTTAATAACAAAACAAACGGTGTAACTCAACGTCGTTGGATGGCGTGGTGTAACCCTGAATTAAAAGCATTATTATCAGAAACTATTGGTGATAAATGGATCACTGATTTAAGTCAGCTTAAAAAACTGGCACCTTATGCTGATAAACCATTATTTCAACAGCAATGGCATCAAGCTAAAAAAGCAAACAAACAACGTCTTGCTGACCTAGTTAAGCAAAGCGTTGGGGTTACATTTAATACTGATGCCTTATTTGATATTCAAGTAAAACGTATCCATGAATACAAACGTCAACTATTGAATGTATTACATGTTATCCACCTATATGACCGTATTAAACGCGGTGATACTGAAGGCTTGGCTAAACGTTGTGTCTTATTTGGTGGTAAAGCGGCTCCTGGTTACGCCATGGCGAAAGACATCATTAAGCTAATCAATAATGTTGCTGATGTGGTTAACTCTGATCCACAAATTGGTGATTTATTAAAAGTTGTCTTTTTACCGAATTACCAAGTCTCGGCAATGGAAGTTATTTGTCCTGCTGCTGACTTATCTGAGCAAGTTTCTACTGCAGGTAAAGAAGCATCTGGTACCGGTAATATGAAGTTTATGATGAATGGTGCGATTACTATCGGAACATTAGATGGTGCCAACATCGAAATTCGTGAAGAAGTCGGCGATGATAACTTCTTCTTATTCGGTTTAGATGAAAAAGAAGTCGAACAGCAACGTCTTAATTACAATCCAAGAGCGATTATTTCACAAGATGAAGATTTAAAACGTGTCGTTGATTTACTAGAAAGTGGTCACTTTAACCAGAGCGAACCGAACCGTTTTGGTAACGTAATTAACGCCTTTACTAGCCACAACGACCCTTGGATGACGATCGCTGATTTCCGTAGCTATATTGATGCGCAATATCAAGCTGGCCTGGCATATCAAGATCAGCAACGTTGGACTTCCATGAGTATTCTTAATACAGCGTACAGTGGTAAATTCTCCACTGATCGTACGATGGAAGAATATAACAATGAAATCTGGAAACTAGAAAAAGTAAATCCTAAATAATATTAGCCATGCTGGACTAGTTCTATTGACTAGTCCAGCAGCTAAACTATTCGGGTAATTGTGACTTTATCAGTTCAAATGTGGCAATTGCACAGGCGGTTGCTACATTGATTGATGAGTTTTGTCCTAACATGGGAATATGAAGCGTCTCATCAGAACAATCTAATAATTCCTGGCTCACCCCCACACTTTCAGATCCAACGATAAGACAGATCTTTTCTGAGTCAGAAAAAGAAGATTGCCGTATATCCGTACTCGATGATGTAATTTCTAAGCTCATGATTTTATAATCATCTGCTTTCAAATTAGTGATAACTTCCATCGCACTTTCACAATAGGTATAAGCTACGCTTTTATCTGTTGCACGCGACATTCGCCGTAATTTACTATTGGGTGGTGTTAACGATGACCCCGTCAGGTATATTTTCTCAATACCAAAAGCATCTGCAATTCTAAATATACTGCCGATATTAGCGGGTGAGTCAAAATCATTTAACAAGAAGCAGACAGGTAAAGTCTTAGCCTGTAATTGATGGTCACCGTGGTCTAATTGATGGTTCGCCATACTCTTATTATCTGTAATTATTCAAGATGTGAAGCTTCTAGCTTTTGAGCTGAAAATTGTGGAGTAAGTGATTATCTAGAATAAGCCGCTGATCTCGCCAGTAGCACTTATATCAATACGTTCACTTGCAGGTTGCTTAGGCAAGCCGGGCATCGTCATAATATCTCCACATAAGGCGACTAAAAACTCAGCGCCTCGCGATAAACGTACATCACGAATGGTTAAAGTATGGTTTGATGCTGCCCCTCGTAAACTTGGGTCACTACTAAATGAATACGGTGTTTTAGCCATACAGACAGGAATATGGCTATGAGTTTCACTAAATTGGGCTATCTTCGCTAACACTTTTTTATCCGCTAAAACTTCAGTGGCACCGTAAACCTTAGTCGCTACCGCCGATATTTTATCCCACAAAGGTTCATCATCTGCATATAAAAACTGACACGTGCTCTTATTATTATCTATTGCATCAACAACTGCATGGGCTAGCTCCTCAGCAC
>ENA-ORXI01001592-ORXI01001592.1-sediment-metagenome-genome-assembly--contig:-NODE-1592-length-17389-cov-4.552045_pt1 | contig 17389 bp, 26 predicted proteins | sample MGYA00237861_ERZ511468 | MGnify/ENA primary metagenome ERZ511468 (study PRJEB26299, sample SAMN06266213) | sediment metagenome | isolation source: Hudson Canyon methane seep mesocosm | place... | reverse complement strand
GGGCTTTTCATCAAGAAAAGAGAATATTATCTTGTGTACATCAGCTTTAAAAGAAGTGTTCGACGCAACTTAATACATCACTAATAGTTTCAAATAGCAGTATCTAATAAGCCCTGATTTTCAGGGCTTATTAGTTTTTCAGGTACAATTTTTGATATTGTTACCATGCATTTAGACTATTATTTTCAAAATCAACGAAAGAGGTGTGATTAATGGATATGCAGTTTCTAACAGACTTTTTTATGTGGTGCTCTATTATCAATGGCGGCCTTTTGTTGTTTTGGGCTGGTTTTATTATGTTTGCTCCGAACCTGGTTTATCAGCTGCAAACAAAGTGGGTTCCAATTTCACGCGATACTTTTAATGTTGCGATGTATAGCTTTCTAGGATTATTCAAAATCATCTTCTTAATGTTTAACCTTGTTCCATATTTATCTCTTTTACTTATAGGCTGAGCATGACTATTTATTCTAATAACCTTTCATACATATTTATTCTCATTCTTGGTTTTGGTATAACACCCGTCTTTGCTGATGATGTTAACGATTTAGAAAGCATTATCAGCAGTCAACATCGAGCTGAATCAAATCGGCTACGAGATCAATATCGCCACCCTCAGAAAACGTTAGAGTTTATGGGGGTTAATCCATCCATGTCTGTTATTGAAATATGGCCAGGAAAGGGCTGGTATACCGAAATACTGGCTCCATGGCTTAAACAAGGTGGGGGATCATTTATAGCTGCTGGTTTTCCTCAACACGCTGGACCTAAGTGGCGACAACAGATGCAGCTAGAATATGGCACGTGGTTAAAAAATTCTCCAGAGCTTTATGACCAAGTTAATGTTATTGAGTTAGGGCCTCCTAATTTATGGACATTAGGTGATGATGACAGTGTTGATGCAGTATTGACGTTTAGAAATGTTCATAACTGGGTAAAAGGTGGTTACGCAGATGAAATATTCACGGCTATGTACCGAGTCCTAAAGCCGGGTGGTATTTTGGGCATTGTAGATCATCGTGCTAAACAAAATACTGATATTGATACGATGAAACAAAGTGGTTATTTAACGGCGAATTTGGTGATTGAGTTGGCTCAAAAAACTGGTTTTAAATTAAAAGCCAAATCGGAAATCAATGCCAATCCACTAGATGATACTCAGCACCCTAAAGGTGTTTGGACGCTACCACCTTCATTACGATTAGGTGACGAAGACAAAGCTAAATATTTAGCTATAGGTGAGAGCGACAGACAAACTATAATACTTATAAAACAGTGATTTAAATGACACTAGTAATGTAGGTTATATGTTTGTGTTAATGTGTATCAGGCATCTCTTTCTGACAGTTCCAACAAAAATCGAACGAGGCATTATTCGTCTCATTACATTGTTTACACTGCCATGTCGCATCGAGTTGTTTGCTAAATGTATCGTCGAGAAGTGACACCGCTTTGTCATAATCGCGATCTTCAATTACCCATAATTCTAACCACGTTTCATGTGGCACTAAATCGCCGGCTGCTCCAGCTGCAAATTCGTTTTTTAACATCGTGGAAATGCCAGCATTATCAACAATGTTTTGTATGTTGTTAACTAAATATCGGTTTTCGTTGGTGTAGAGTAGTTTCATAATTTTTTAAGTAATTTCTAGCCAGTCGTGGGCTTCTTCAATTTTCCAGAATATTTCTGTTTGCCAATGACTTTCATCAGCAAATGCTTCATACATTCGGCCTAAACCGTACACCAATGAGGAATCAGTTACGATTGCGACCTTAACATTGGCATTTATTTTGGATGCTTCAGCATCTCTTTGCGCCGCCAGCATCATTTCATTGGTGCTGATTTTAAAATCGCTTACATTTTGGAATATACAGAGTTGGTAGCGAAGTGAGGGAAAATCGAGGTGAGTCAATATTTCAGTATTGACATCATAAATTTCTTGAGAGGTAATAACACCTGAAAATATGATAGTAACGCCGTGATTGTTAAATGTAATTTGTTCAATCATCACCATACTCCTTGTAACTAACAAAACATTAGAAAGTTAGTCACGTTGTATAGCGCTATCTTATAACGTTGACGTAAAAAATATAAGCTTAATTAATTTGATAAGTGTAGTGACTCGTACTAGAAAACCGCGAAGAAACGTTTGTTTAGACTGTGACTTTAGATAGTTTATCTGAGATTGATATAACTCCACTATCAAGAATTAGTGCTCTTAAACCTGCTTTATGTACCATGTGTTCCATCAATTCAGGACCTAAGATCTTAGACAAATAGCCGCAAGGTTCACAAAGACGTACACCCTTTAATCTCTGTGTTCCGATGGTAAATATTTCACCTTCAAGTGCATTAAGATCGATGCCACTGGTGACGATATTACGACGAAAGTCAGCACCGGAATAAGTAAACCCCGTTTTTTGATTAAAACTATCGATTTGTTCTTGCTCTATCAGGGTCACTTGAAAATCATCTGCATCAGCTAACGCTTCTGAAAAAGTACCTTGAGAAGAATAATAGCGATCGCCAACAATGCCTTTTCCTATTTCTAGTTCAGCAGAAGCGTGTTCTGACATTGTCTCGCCAGCTTTTTCTGCTAATAAAATAAGGTCAACTTTTCCGGTCATGTGATCTCCGAGTCATCATTTGAGGGCTGTTTATCAAAATATGACTGAAATAGCGCTTGAACCTTATCTTTTCCCATATCTTTTAATAACGCTATATTTCGCTGTGGAATTTCATCTGCATTATCGTACCCAGCCAATGCCAATTCTAAACTTTGTTCACGAATAAGGTGTAATAAAGGGTAGGGCGAACGATTGGTAAAGTTTTCGATATCATCATAATCGGTATCAGCAAACTGATAATCAGGATGGAAACTAGCAATTTGGTAAATGCCTTCTAAATTTAGCTCGATTAACAAACCATCGGCAACGTCAAGAAAGTCATTGTAATCATAAAAGTTTTGTAACACAGCAGGATGAATAAGTAGGGTGGTTTCTATTGAATCATCTTTGTTAAGCAATTCCAGCTCGGTGATTAATGCTGCTAATAACTGCTCTTCACTGGCAGCTTCGCTAACAGAAAATCGAACGCGATTATTGACGTATTCACGTTTAGCAAAGGGACAGAGGTTTAAGCCAATCACCGATTTTTCTAGCCAATGACGTACCTGAGTGAGGATATCGTCGTTATTCAATTATGCTCACCGATCATTAATTTTTGTTTTCAGCTTCAAGTTCACGTAAGTATTCTTGGCGGCGATCTTCATCTGCCAAAATAGACTCAATCTCATGCATAACACCGTCAACATCCGCTTCATGAGTATCTTCATCATACTGGCCACTAAGCACCGTATCAGGCGTTAATTCACCATCTTTGTACAAAGCCCAGATCTCATCGGAATAATTAGTCTTGTTTAATTCTGGTGCAAATTGAGAATAGTAGCGTGTCATATTATCAATATCGCGTTTAAGCATCGCTTTAGCATTATTGTTGCCTGCAGCATCCACGGCCTGAGGCAAATCAATAATGACAGGACCAAATTCATCCATTAATACATTAAATTCAGACAGGTCACCGTGCACAATACCAGCACATAACATCCGAGTGATATTAATCATCATCACAGCATGATCGATAGTCGCTTGCTCAGCCGACATCGTGGTTTCACCTAAGCGAGGTGCAACATCACCCTCTTTATCAACTACAAGTTCCATCAATAACACGCCATTCACACAATCATAAGGCTGCGGAACACGTACATTGGCATTAGCTAAACGAAAGAGCGCATCAACTTCAGCTGTTTGCCATGTTTCTTCTTGCTGTTGACGACCGAATTTAGACCCTTTTTCCATCGCTCTAGCACGACGACTATTACGGACTTTACGACCTTCTTGGTAGGTAACCGCTTGTTTAAAGCCACGCTTAGCAGCTTCTTTATATACTTTGGCACAACGTATTGCATCACCGCAGCGCACAACAAAGACATCAGCTTCTTTACCGCTCATCAAACGGCGGATAACGTCATCCACTAAACCATCGTCAACTAAGGGTTGTATTCGTTTTGGAATTTTCATGGGCTCTTTTTACAGCAAAAATATAATTGAGGGAATAGCTAGACATATAAATAGGTGATTTGTTCGTGTTAATAGATAATTTATTTGCCTATTATCGATGAATATGAAATATTCCAGTCTTGCAAAAAGTCTACGACTCAACAAGGAAGAGTAAATTGAAAAAATGGAGATTTAATTATGAAGACAACGGTATTTCGGATAATGAACATTCATGCGGTAGCCTTGAGATCTTATTTGTCATTTAAATAGCTAAATATTCGGCCTCATAAAACATACTGTTAACCCTCAAAAGGAGATTGTACTTTGCCTCAAGAATTTTGGCGTTGGTTTGAGAAAAACCTAGATACATTAAATAAATTTGAACCAGAAATGGAGGATGTACTTGATTCAGTTAGTGAGGCTTTGAGAGCCTACAATCCAAACTTGGCCTATGAAATATCTCAACCTAGCAATGGAGTTCGTGAATTTGTTATCAGCGCCGAAGGCGTTATTGATGAGTTTAAGTCGGTAATCGATCTTTATGAAGCAAGGCCGGAATTAAATGGCTGGGAAATAATAGCCTTCCGCCCACGAATGCCATTAGATTACTCCATTAATTTTAGTGGGCTAGAGCTTAATCCAAAAGACCTCTGGATATATTGGAGAGAAGAGGAAGGTAATTTTGACTTAATAATCTACTTTCCACATTACAACGAAGAGCAAGGAAATACCTTTGTCGAAGCTGCATATATTCTTCTAGATATGGCTATAGGCGAATATTATGTTGCGGCAGGTATTCGGTATATCGACCATCAGAAATTACCTGAAAATCCAGAAGAAAATGGCTTGTTTCCGTTCAAATCACTGCCGGAAATATTCTTTGACTACATCGATAGAAAAGGTTAATCAGAACATACCGAACGAAAAAGGTGACAAATTTATTTTAGGAAAATAAATTGAAAAGATGAAAATTTCTATCTTTAAAACTAGTCAGTCTCAATATGTTATCAATCTCTTTATTAAAGTGTTTTCTGACTCTGAAGGTCAGGATGAAGGTGAATCAATTGGTAAATTGGTCTCTGACCTAATCATTACTACTGATGAAATTGACATAGTGGGGTTTGTGGCTGTTTTGGAAGAGGAGATAGTGGGCTGTATATTTTTTAGCCGTCTTACACTTTCGAGTGAACAAATTGCATTTATTTTGTCCCCTGTCGCTATTGCTACAAAACAACAGGGACAAGGAATAGGCCAACAACTTATCAGGTATGGTATTGAAAACCTTAAGTCCAAAGATGTAGACCTCGTATTCACATATGGAGATCCAGCTTTTTACGCTAAAGTCGGTTTTCAACAAATTAGCGAAGATATTGTAAAAGCACCGTTAAAATTAACACAACCTGAAGGTTGGCTTGCTCAGTCACTAGGAAAGGGTGTAATCAACGTTGTTGAAGTTTCATCGGAGTGTGTAAAGGCCTTGAATAAACAGGAATATTGGTGAATGCACATAACATCCAAGCGGGTTGATGTTAAAACTGAAATAATGATCGATTAAATATACATATTTACATTTGTTTAAGGTTTGTTATGAAAATAGATATTCCACGTCAATCTCGGGCATCAAATGATGAAGCTTTGGTAAGAGACGATCTTGAAAGTGATCCATTTAAGCAGTTTGAACGTTGGTTTAAACAGGCGCAACAGTCAGATGAGCTTGAACCTAGTGCGATGAGCTTAGCAACGACGGATAATATGACCATAAGCCTACGCACGGTGTTATTGAAGTATTTTGATTTGCAGGGTTTTGTTTTTTTTACTAATTACGATTCTAAAAAATCCAAAGCAATTATGGCTAACCCTGAAGTGGCGTTGCTATTTCCGTGGTTAAAAATGGAACGGCAAGTCAAAATTAGTGGCCGAGCAGAGCGGGTATCAACAAAAGAATCATTAAAATATTTTGCTTCGCGACCTAAAGATTCACAAATAGGTGCATGGGCTTCTCAACAATCAAGTCATTTATCATCACGGCAAATATTGCTCAGTCAATTCGATAAAATGAAAAACAAGTTTAAAAATGGTGCAGTGACGTTACCGGATTTTTGGGGAGGATATCGAGTGGTGCCTCATACCATAGAGTTTTGGCAGGGTAGGGATAACCGACTTCATGATCGCTTTGAGTATGCGAGATCGGATGGAGAGGAATGGACAATCAGTCGGCTTGCCCCCTAATACAAAGACCGGCATGGGGCGATGCATTAGTTGGGTAAGTCTGACTTAAACTATTCCGAGACTTTGCCTCGTAAAGCTTTGGTCTTGCCTCGTTGAGATTTTTTATCCATCCTTCGGCGTTGTGAACCTTTAGTTGCTTTAGTGGCTCGTCTGACTTTTTGTGCAATACCGGCACTTTTAATTAATAACTGCAAACGCTCCAATGCATCGAGGCGGTTTTTTTCTTGTGTGCGAAACTTTTGTGCCTTGATAACAATGACGCCGTCTTTGCTAATACGCCGGTCTTTTAATTCTAATAAGCGTTGTTTGTAGATGTCAGGCAGTGATGAAGATTTGATATTAAAACGAAGGTGGATAGCCGATGAGACTTTGTTTACGTTTTGGCCACCTGAACCTTGCGATCGGATAGCAGAAAGTTCAATTTCTTCATCTGGTATCGAAACATTATTAGAAATTAACAACAAAAATTATAACTTCTCTGAGACGATGATAATGAACGGAAAATGAGAGCGGGATTCAGGTGAAAACGAAAAGCTAGAAAGTCAAAAGGGAGATCCTTTGATCTCCCTTTTCTGTTGTACTTGGTTTTGTCTTTAAATGTCACCGAACGATTAAATTGGTGAGCATATTTAGCCACAAAGTTAAGTGGCTTTGACACTTTGGTCTTCTTCTTAGCCATGGTTATACCCTTACACGCTTTTCACCTATTTAGATAAATAGGCCGGACATATTTTAACTAAGTCTTTGGCGAGAAGATAGTTTAGGTCTAGTAAGTATAGGTTATTGAGTATGTGTCTTTTTACGAGCTAAGCTTAATTGTTTTGGTGGCTCTGCCGATAAAATATTACACAAGAGTAATAAATAGAGATAATCAATGAAACCTCTAGATGGATTAAGTCAGCTGGTTCGGGTGAGCACGCATGATTATCATCTATACAAAGCAAATATGAATGTCGAGCGAAAGCTCGATGTCACTCAAGCACCACATAATAATTCTACTTTAACTGCTGATACGGTTACGATTTCTGCTGAAGGTAAAGCGCGCTTAGAAAAAGACACCGATTCAAAGACTTCAGCGACACTGCATAAAGTACAAGAAGCGCTCACAGCAGGGGAAAACTCTGAAACTAAATCGGTTGATGAGTTAATAGACGAATTGAAGGAAAAAATTCGTGATGTGATGCAACAAATCGTACTATTAAGAACTAAAGGTGATGAAGCATCAGTTGAACAAGCAAAATCGTTAGAAGTTGAGCTTTCAACCTTAAATGCACAGCTTATGCAGCTGATGACTCAAAAGTTAGAAAGCTCAAAATCCAAACCATAAACGTAGTTTTATTTCAGCCAGATATGTCATATGACCTTGTCAATTTCGTTTTGTAGCGACGACTTATCAAACACTAGCCATTGACTAGAAAGTGTACCCAGATACTAGCGGCATACCCTAGGGCAATGGCTGGGGTCCACTTAAGGTGACTAAAGAAGGTGTATTGGCCGCGCGCTTGGCCCATTAAAGCAACACCAGCGGCAGAACCAATCGATAATAAACTACCACCGACACCGGCAGTAAAGGTGACTAATAACCACTGTAATTCATCCATGGCAGGTTGCATGGATAATACGGCAAACATTACGGGAATGTTGTCGACAATGGCTGATAATACGCCAACAAGAATGTTTGCGGTGGTAGGACCTAATTGACCATACATAAACTCTGAGGTCATGCCCAAGTAACCGATAAATCCTAGGCCACCAACGGCAAGAATAACGCCATAGAAGAAAAATAAGGTATCCCACTCAGCTTTGGCGATTTTATCGAAAATATCAAAATCGTCTTCAATAAGGTTCGGTGTCGGAATATCTGAACGATCTACCATGGCTTGATAGTGCTCACGTAGGTAGTAACTATAAAGTTTGAGATAAGCCAAACCGGTCATCATGCCAAATACAGGTGGAATATGAAGGAAGTTGTGATAACTCACCGCTGTAGCAATCGTGAGGAAAAACAAACCTACCATGACTAAACCACCGGCTTTAATGGCTGTAACCTCACCATCTGTTTTCGTTGGCGAGTCATTTGTTAATGCAAACTGCATAATAAATGCTGGAATAACAAAATTGACCACAGATGGAATAAATAATTTAAAGAAAGTGGTAAATTCAAGCACGCCTTTTTGCCATACCATTAAGGTGGTGATATCACCGAAGGGGCTAAATGCGCCACCGGCATTGGCTGCCACTACAATATTAATACAAGCTAGAGCAACAAATTTTGAATTGTCTTTACCGACTGCCATCACCACAGCACACATGATTAATGCGGTGGTGAGGTTATCTGCAATGGGTGAAATGAAGAAGGCCAAAATACCGGTTAACCAAAACAGCATCTTGTAGCTATAGCCTTTTAGTATCAACCAATCACGTAAAGCGTCGAATACGCCACGTTCTAACATGGCGTTGATATACGTCATAGCCACTAATAAAAAGAAAAATAATTCAGCGTATTCAAGAAAGTTATGACGAATGGCTGCTTCAACAGAGTGCGTATCACCAATGCTGTTATAAAACAGGGCAATGATTATCCATATTAAACCAGCAGCCATTAAAACAGGTTTGGATTTGCGTAAATGTAAGCGTTCTTCAAGAATCACTAAAATATAAGCAAAAACAAAAATAACTATCGCTAAGTAACCAATCCAATGGTCAGTTAATGACACGGACTGTGTTACCTCAGTTGTGGCAAAAGCCGAACCTGATAATAAAAGAGTGAAAATTATGGTGGTGAGTTGAAGCATAAAAATCTTGCGACCTTGTTGTGTTGTTAAGTTATGGAAAAAATATACGGCGACGAGCTTTGTCATTCAGTAATGGCAGCATGTTATACCAAGAGTATTTTAAAAGAGAAAGCCTTTTGGTCAAGTAATGAGAAATATTTTCCGCAGTTGTCCTATTTGTTGTCATAGATCAAAAACAAATACGCTCAGTTCTTAACCAAACCAAGATAAAACTCATTTTTATACAGGAATATTCTCCTGATAAATGAGAGTCGTTTTCACTTTTCCTAGAATAGCCTTTAAGTTGCCCCATACTTCTTGCCGACCTCACGTTTTAGTTATTCTCTATAAGGAAGTATGACCATGAAAAAAGTTATTTTATCAGTCGTTTTTTTAAGCACTATTTTAACGATGACTGGAGCTCGTGCTGTAACCAAGCAGAGCTTTTCACAGCAATTATTAGAACAAAAAAAGCAATTGCGACCACAAGAGTTTAACTTTTTCAGTGACATTTACACACAAGTGAATTCAAAAGTTGAGTTAAGCTCATCGGCTTTAAGTTTTAACGAACAGTTACAGCAACAAAGAACACAGTTGCGGCCTCAGGAATTTAACTTTTTTAGTGATCGTTACAAGCAAGTGACAGCAAAAAACATCGTCATTGAACCTTATGTTGTTGTGGCGAGTTTGAGCTTTAAAGATCAGTTATTAATTCAAAAAACACAACTACGCTCACAAGAGTTCAATTTCCACAGTGATCGTTATAAACAGGTCACTGCTCATTCTAAGTAATACAATAAACAAATAGAAATCGTTTATTCGGAATCAATAGCTGATGCTGTTGATTCCGAGTTAACATCAAAAAGTAAAACCTAAGAGCTCTATCTTCTACGTGGGGCTACTTCACGTCTATCCTGACGGCGATCAGAACGCCGAATTGTTCCGGTTACACCCGCAGGGCCTATCAAGTCGACGTCTATGTCTTCATCATAGTAGCCATCATCATAATAACTATCATCTTCGTCTGTTTCTTCCGGCTCTGTCTCATTAGAACGCGTGCTTGCAGATAAACCTCCCTCTGCTGATGCACTATTAAAATAAATGAATAAACTTGCAAATATAATTAACAATAGTTTTTTCATTATTTACTCTCCTAAATAAATTATAAAATTGAGTACTTGTTGTTATGAGTGAATCGCTTGAAATTTCAGTCTTAATTTATTTCAAAATATGATGTTTTAGAAGATCGTTAACTTTAATATATACACTCATTATATAAATAATCAAATCATATAGTTAAGCTGTTTATATCAAAATAAGACTCCTGTTAAAAAATTGAAATATATCGAACTGCGTTTAATTTCTGGAGTAGGATATGCCTGTAGCAAAGTGGCTATAAAGAACATGTAAATTGTATAGTGAGATATAAATGAAAATTGCAAAAACTGAGCGTATTGAGTTATCAGAAATATTTATCGATATGATGAGGCGATGTATGCTTTTGCAAGCGCTTGAAGCTGAGCAATTTGAGGCCGTTGTAAAAACATCTAATGCCATTCAACTTGCAGAAAACAGTGTTTTATTTCAACAGGGTGGTGAGCTTACAGACATTTATCTCGTTATTTCTGGTGGCATCAAATTACAACGCTTAGCACCAAGTGGCGATGAAAAAGTGATTGAAATAATTCGGCCTGGGCAGACCTTTGCCGAAGCGGTTTTGTTTCTAGGTGGCTCTAGATACCCCGTTTCTGCCGTAGCGCTTTCTCCTACAATTGTTATTTCTATTCAGGCTGAAACGTATTTGAAGCATTTGAATGACTCAAATGGTTTATGCCTCAGTTTGCTAGGGAAATTAAGTCAAAAACTTCATTGGATGGTTAATGAGGTTGATCGTTTGACTTTGCATAATGCAACATTCCGACTTGTTGATTATTTATTAAATCATATTTCTGAGAATGAAAGTGGTCGTGTTGATATCAATCTTGCTGCCCCTAAAAATGTCATTGCTTCACGTTTATCAATCAAACCAGAAACTTTGTCTAGAACATTAAAAGATCTGTCCACGCAGGGCTTAATTAAGTTGGATGGTTCTCAAATAGAATTGCTTGATATAGATAGCTTACGCAAGCTTATTTCACTTGAAACATAATCCACATGGTCATTTACAAAGATTTAAAACAGAAAACAAATTGATGTAGGTCAATGCCAGTTAGTAACGCTTTCGATTATAATTTTGATGCTATTTTTACAAACTGATGGGAGACAATAATGAGAGAAACCTTTACCAAGGGCATGGCCCGCAATATTTACTATGGAGGAGCTGTATTCTTCTTCCTGGTACTTATTGGTTTGACTGTTGATACGGTTAAAAGCCTACCCCAAACCGATAACCGAGAAAATTTAACGGAACAAGTGGCCGCTGGAAAACGATTGTGGGAAATAAACAATTGTATCGGTTGCCATACTTTATTAGGAGAGGGTGCTTATTTCGCACCTGAGCTAGGCAACGTCTATACCCGTTTTGGTGAAAGTACTGAAGCAATTAAAGCATTTATTAAATATCGCCCTGTGGATGGAATTGAAGGTCGTCGTAGCATGCCTCAATTTAATTTGTCAGATGAAGAATTGGAAGAGCTAGCCCAATTCCTAAAATATGTCGATGGCGTAACAATCGCCAGAGACTGGCCACCAAATATTCAAGGTTAAGGGGAAATATTAAATGAAATATGAATCACAAGGGATAGCAAAGATGTATTTTATTGCTGCTATCGGACTTTTTTTAGGGCAAATTCTGTTTGGTGTCGTTATGGGCATGCAGTATGTTGTCGGCGATTTTTTGTTCCCTGAAATCCCCTTTAATGTTGCTCGCATGGTGCACACTAACTTATTGATTGTTTGGTTGTTATTCGGTTTTATGGGCTCAGCGTATTATCTGGTCCCAGAAGAGGCTGAACGCGAATTGTTTGCTCCATGGTTAGCTAAGTTGATGTTTTGGATCTTCTTAGTGGCTGGTGCGTTAACGATTCTGGGCTATTTATTAGTGCCTTATGCAAAATTAGCCGAATTGACAATGAATGATTTATTGCCAACGATGGGTAGGGAGTTTTTAGAACAACCCACCATTACCAAAATAGGTATTGTTATTGTTGCATTAGCTTTCCTATTTAATATTGGCATGACGATTCTTACTGGTCGTAAAACAGTTATTAACTTAGTGTTATTAACCGGGTTAGCAGGTTTGGCTGTCTTCTTCTTATTCTCTTTCTACAATCCTGACAATATCGTGTTGGATAAATACTTCTGGTGGTTTGTTGTTCACCTTTGGGTAGAAGGTGTTTGGGAATTAATCATGGCATCTATGTTGGCCTATGTATTAATCAAAGTAACGGGTGTAGATCGTGAAGTTATCGAAAAATGGTTGTACGTCATTATTGCGATGGCCTTAATTTCAGGTCTACTCGGAACGGGTCACCATTTCTTTTGGATAGGCACACCAGATTATTGGCAGTGGATAGGATCAATATTCTCAGCTCTAGAACCTATTCCATTCTTTATGATGACGTTATTTGCCTTTAATGTAGTGAATAAAAGACGTTTAGACCATCCTAATAAACCAGCGGTATTGTGGGCATTAGGTACGGCTGTCATGGCGTTCTTAGGAGCGGGTGTATGGGGTTTCTTACATACATTAGCACCAGTTAACTTCTACACTCATGGCACGCAAATCACAGCAGCACATGGTCATATGGCATTTTATGGTGCTTATGTGATGGTGGTACTGACAATGATTTCTTATGCAATGCCGATAATGCGTGGCAAAAAAGCCGCAAATCAGACAGCACAAGTAATTGAGATGTGGTCGTTTTGGTTGATGACTGTTTCTATGGTGTTTATCACTTTGTTCTTGACTGGCGCCGGTATTTTGCAAGTTTACCTACAGCGTTATGCAGAAACACCTGAACCATTTATGGTCGTGCAAGATAAAATTGCATTATTCTATTGGTTACGTGAAGCGGCAGGTTTAGTCTTCTTATCTGGGTTGTTCTTGTATATCTATAGTTTCTTCGCAAAAGGTCCAGAGGTGGAAGTTGTAGAAGGATGAACAAGATAATCTTTTTAGATTAAGACTTTAGTAATGAAAATATACCGCCGTCATAGGCGGTATATTTTTTTTCGGGGGTCGGCATATGAAAAATGATGAATTACAGCAAAAACAAGCATCACATGCGGCCTTGGCCTCATTACTTAATCTGACCCTTTTCCCAGGCATTAGCTTTATAGTTTTGTTATTGCTATATAAGAAAACCTTACCGGGTTCATTTGACCGTTACTATGTGGTTTTAGGGATAAAAACAAATGTCTGGGCCGCCATCGCCTTATTTTTGGTCAGTGGGCTGATGATTATTTTTGGTGGTTTCTATTCCCCATGGACATGGGTTTATGTGCTTTCCTATTTTATGTTTGTTCATTCCATGTTTATCTTATTTGCAACATGGGCTTTAACTCGTTGTTGGGCCGGCGGACGCTTAAAAACAACCGTTTTATCGAAGTGACCTCTCTTGATACATATCAATGAATACAACGGCTAATGCTAGTAAACTGAGAGCCATCTAATTATTAAACAGGATTACTGTGTCGACTGCTATTGCTGAATTAAAACCAAAACTGCTACCGGGTGATTTAGCCCTCTGGTTTTTTATTTTTATGGAGTTATTGGTTTTTGGTATTTTCTTCATTGTCTATTCTGTGATCCGAACTCAGAATGTTGAACTGTTTAATCAATATCAATTAACACTTAACCGAGAGTTAGGTGCTGCTAATACCTTGTTATTAATTACCTCTAGCTATTTTGTTATTCAAGCAGTACATAGCATCAAGCTTAATGATATTAAACGCTGCATCAATTGGCTTTGTGCGGGTTTAGCTGGAGGAGCAGGGTTCTTAGTTCTAAAAGGCTTCGAATATTACGACACCTTTTCAGCTGGAATCAGGCTAACTACCAATACGTTCTATATGTTTTATCTTTCTTTGACCTTATTCCACTTTTTGCACGTAATTTTAGGCATGGTGATATTAATAGCTGTTGTTATAAAAGCAAAATACGGCGCCTACAATGCACAAAATTACATCGGTGTAGAAAGTGGTGCCTCCTATTGGCATATGGTTGATTTAGTTTGGATCATCTTGTTTCCTTTGGTGTACATAATTCGATGAAAGCCTACTACAACATACATACGATTTGGTTGGTGATGATGTTGCTCACTATCTCCACCTATGCCATGGGTAAATTTGGTTATGACGGCATCGTCATTATGCTGATTTTATTACTCACGTCTGTGATTAAAGGTAGTTTTATTATTCGTGATTTTATGGAGCTAAACGGCGTATCACTTTTATGGCGCGTCATTATGTATGGCTGGTTGTGGATCATCTGTGTTGCCATTGCTATTGCCTATATTGTTAGTGTTTAAGGAAGCTATTTCGTGATAACTAAAACTACTCTAGACGTCAGTACGATTCCTCGTGTTGATATAGATTTTATGAATAATACCCATGCCGAAGAAGTTGAGATGGTCATTACATTGAGTAATATCATCACGGTTTATATGAAATCTGATTCAAAAACGGATGATCAAAAACAAGGTATTACTCAGGCACTAGAAAGTTGGCTGCAACATACAAAACTACATTTTGAGAAAGAAAATGAATTAATGAGAGAAGTACAATTCCCAGCTTATTTGATGCATGCGGGAGAACATGAAAGTACCTTGCAAAAAATGATATCTATAGTGAATGAATGGAAATCTACTAAGAGTATTGAACCCGTAGCCGATTTTGTTTTTACTGCTTGGCCATCCTGGTTTGAATCACATATCAATAGTATGGATACAATGACAGCCAAGTTTGCTGTGATGAACGGGTATGATCCACAATCACAACCAGATAATAGTACTGACGAATAGGATGAATATGAACGAAAAAACAACTGATCTGCCGTATTATCAAGACCAAGATAATGAAATTGAATTATTTGAACATGCTTACAACAATCAATTGCCGTTGTTAATTAAAGGCCCGACCGGTTGTGGTAAAACACGTTTTATTCAACATATGGCAGCAAAACTTGGTCGACCTTTATATACCATTGCTTGTCATGATGATTTGACTGCTGCTGATCTAGTTGGCCGACATTTAATTGGTGATGGTGAAACTTATTGGCACGATGGTCCATTGACCAAAGCAGTACGTGAAGGTGCAATTTGTTATTTAGATGAAGTGGTAGAGGCTCGCAAAGATACCACGGTGGTATTACATCCACTCTCTGATGACCGTCGTATCTTGCCGATCGAACGAACCGGAGAAGTGTTGCAAGCTTCGCCTGAATTTATGTTGGTTGTTTCCTATAACCCTGGATATCAAAACTTACTTAAAGGTATGAAACCTTCAACTCGTCAGCGTTTTGTTTCTATGCGCTTTGATTATCCTGATATCGAAACAGAAACAAAAATTATTCAGCAAGAGGCTGATATTGATCATGCGACTTCAAGCAAGTTAATTGAATTAGCTCATGCTTTACGTGTTTTAAAAGATCATGATTTGGAAGAATCGGCATCAACACGTTTATTGGTCTATGCAGCCACCTTGATTAAGTCTGGTTTTGATCCTGTAGCCGCTTGTCGTGCCGCGATCATTGAACCCTTGAGTGATGAAGAAGAAACCGTCGAAGCGTTAATGGAAGTAGTAAAAGCTAAAATGCTGGGAGCCTAATTAGAGGTAATAAATTTGAATTTTGATAAATCATTAAATGACCACACAGCCGCATTTTCCGAAGCATTTTTTATTGCTAATTTATTGTTTGTTGGTGTTTTTTATTTAGCCTTGTGGTGTCTTTACCTTATTCGATATCAACACACATCACTAATTGGCCAACATCATTTAAAACAAAGCTTGATTGCAAGCAGTATCAGCACCGCTATTTTTATAGCAATTAATAGTTTTATAGTATTAACCAGTGGTTATGCATCCTTAACCGCATTGTTTTCCTTAGAACTCTATTACATGCTGGTTGTGCCAATATTTCTGGTGATGGGGATTATAGGGTTTACCAAGGCAATTAAAGGCATCACGTTTAACTACCCGATCATTGGAGGATTACCAAAATCAAGTAGCCAATCAACATGACGGCCATAGTTCGACAAGGTTTTCACTTTTTACCAAAAGCGAGAGATATTCCGGGTAGCTTTGCAATATGGGCAGCAATTTTGGCAGAGATGACTGAGTTTGCTGTTATGTTTATTGTCTATTTTGCAGCGAAAGTACATAACCCAGAACTATTTTATGATGGCCCAACACGGTTAAGCACTTCAGCTGGCACTGCCAATACACTCATTATGCTTACTAGCAGTTTTTTTGTGGTGAGAGCTGTTATGGCAATGCGAGAAAATCAATTAAAAAAATGTTCACAATGGTTGTGGGGAGCAGTGTTTTGTGGCGTTTTATATTTAGTCATTAAATATTTTGAATATCAATGGAATACAGCACAAGGTTTAAATACAGAAACCAATATTTTTTATGGTGTGTATTACTATGTCACTTTCAATCATTTTTTACATGTTGGTTGGGGTAGTGTTGCGATAGTTTGGGTGATTTATCGTGTTAATACGGGAATTTATACTAAAGATGACCATGAAGGGCTGATCAATATCGCACTGTATTGGCATATGATTGATCTTGCTTGGATCACCATTTTTCCACTTTTATATGTAATTAGGTAATCACAATGACACATATAAAAATCATCAATTACCTATGGTTACTGCTTATTGCTTTGACTCTGTTCAGTGCCTATATGGCAGAACAATCTGAGTCTGGATTAAATAGCATCGTTATTATGGCTTTGGTTTTGGCTATTAAAGGCCGGATCATTGTTGATCATTTTATGGAGCTGAAACGATCACATAAATTTTTACGTACCCTGATGCATGTTTATTTTTATGTTATTCCGGCATTGATTCTTGTTGTTTATTTGTTCCCTACACACATAGCCAAATGGACGACCTTATGAATAAATACCACAATAATGAGAACAATACTAAATGAGAGAACTTAGCTGTAAGCATTGTGGCAACAAGGTTCAAGAAGAAGATGATAGCTGTACTAGCTGTGGTATTCCACTGCCGCCCAACCATGGGAAAACATCACAAAAACGGTTTATTCTGTTTTTTATTGGCGTGAGTTTGTTTTGTCTTTTTATGATGATTTGGTTACCACCCAATTGGTCATCGATAGCAGGTAAATAAGATGTTAGAAGAGTTTGTAGGCGAAAC
>ENA-ORXI01001591-ORXI01001591.1-sediment-metagenome-genome-assembly--contig:-NODE-1591-length-17392-cov-6.152758_pt1 | contig 17392 bp, 16 predicted proteins | sample MGYA00237861_ERZ511468 | MGnify/ENA primary metagenome ERZ511468 (study PRJEB26299, sample SAMN06266213) | sediment metagenome | isolation source: Hudson Canyon methane seep mesocosm | place... | reverse complement strand
TTTAAACAGTGTTTTATTGTATTTTTTTAAGAAGTTATATGCGTTATTATCCGAACTGATTATTAAATCAAATTTTACGTCTTTGTATTTGTTGGTATAGAGGTTAAAAAGGTTTTCATAGTGATTGTTATTTACATATCTTTTAGTATCCATGTATTCTATAAATACTCTAATATTGGTGAATTTTTCTTTTAAAACTTCATCAATTCCATTATTGAGATCATTTGTCCATTTATAGGATTGATTATAAGAGTGTAATATAAGGACATTTTGTTTTTTGTTTGCAAGAAGTGGAGTGGCAAACATAATTAAAATTAATAGGACCGAACTAAATATTTTTTTCATTAGTAATTCTTTAATTAAGTATATTTATGCTTTGATTATATCACCATTAGGTAACATTTAAATATTAATATTAATATAAATATATTTTTTTAAGTTAAAAACACCAAATGTTGAATAGTAAAATTATAAATATATAAGAAGTAAATTTACACCTGTTATTTCGAGTCTAACAGGTGTAAACAAAAAGGCTTATTTATAGTAACCAGTACCTATAAACATGTTTCCATCAATTTTTTTGATAAAAGAAGTTTTGTCAGTAATTTTTTTAGTTTGAGGATGAGACCATTTGTAATCAAACCAACCTTCACCTTTATTTTGAGCAATACTAATTAATTCTTGGATAAGCATTGTACCACTGGCATCTTTAAGTTTATAAAGATTTTTTCCTACAATTTGTGGGTTTGAACCCAGTGCTTTAAGTTCTCCATCAAATGCATATGCAAACATATATAATTCACCTCGAATAAAAGAACCTTTTTTGTTGTTAAATTCTTTAAGACAAGCATCATTACCTTTTTCTTTACATAACGTAACACCTTCAGCCACAAAAGATTTAACTTCTGCAACAGTTGCACCATAAGAAACACTTAACCCTAATGCTAAAGCAATAGCAATTTTTGAAATTCTACTTAACATGTTTTCTCCTTTTAATGTTATTAAAATGATAACAGCATCAAATGATAAAAATATGAAAATAGTATGATATTGATATGATAAAATTCAGTTAAAAAACGAAAGATATATCAACAATACTTATATTATAAATTAAAACTTTTGTATTGTCTGAGTCTATAATATTGTAGGTTATTGTTAAATCATTAGGATTTTCAATATTTTCATTCTCTTCAACAAATTTTTTGTATTTATTAAAATCAATGATTGAATAAATAAAAAAAGCCTTTTCTTTGAATTTTTCATTGTTGATATATTTTGAGTATACCAGTTGATTGGCATCTTCATCATATTTGTCATAAAAATTTAATTTATACAATTCTTCACATAAATTATTTTTAGCAAACTTTTCTGAACCATATAAGTAATAATCATCGCTGATGATACTTTTTAACTCTTCGCTTATAATAAAGTTATTATATTTTTTATAGCCATCTTCATTTGAGATTTCATGTTTAGATTCTATCATTACATTATCCTTTAGTTTTGTAACTTTATTCAAAAAAAACTAAAAGAATAATTAATATCTTTTAAAAATGAATAATATTACCCCTGAAGTGTTTGATAATTTATAGGTTACACATATTTTATAATGCTTGTATATGAATCAATATTTTTTAAAACCAAATCAATTAATTTAGGATCAAAGTGTTTACCTCTTTGTTTTTCAAATAACTCAATGATATCTTCAAGTGGCCAAGCTTCTTTATAACATCTTTTATGATATAACGCATCAAATACATCTGCTATGGCTGATATTCTTCCATATATATGTATGTCTTCACCTTTCAATCCTCTGGGATATCCTGAACCATCCCATTTTTCATGATGTTCATAGGCAATAGTTGCAGCTGCCTTTATAATATCTCTTTTTGAATTTTTTAATATTTTGTATCCAATAACAGAATGTGTTTTCATGATTTCAAATTCTTCAGGGGTTAATGCGCCTGGTTTTAATAAAATACTATCACTGATACCAATTTTACCAACATCATGCATTGGAGAAGCCATTCTAAGAAGTATAGCTTCATCATCACTTAATCCATAATCTTTTGCTAATACATAGGTAATCTCAGAAACTCTATAAACATGTTTTGAAGCCTCTTTTGATCTTTTTTCAACAACTTCACCCAGTCTTTCTAAAATCTCCTTTTGAGTACAAAGAATTTCATTATTTAAAGAAATATTATTAAACGCAATGGCGATATTATTACTGAATATCTCAGCGAGATTTCTATCGAGTAAATTTGTATTTTTACAGTCAGATATATAAATGACATAGGATATTTCGTTGTTAAATTTAAAATATCCTACATAATTATCTTGTGAAAAATCAGACTTTTCATTTGTAATTGCTGTGGTAACCAAGTCAATAACATTTTTATCTAAAGTGTTAAAATTTATTTTATTTGTAAAACTTCCTGAGGTTGCTATAATTTGAAAATCACTGTTTTGTTTTTCAACGACTAATGCGTTGTTTGTATCATTCGTTGATGTATTATTTAAATTTATAATTGAAATTAATTGCCCTAAAACATCTTCTGCAAAGATATTTAATGATCTCTCTTCTGATATAGATTTTGTAGCTTCAATGACTTTTTCTAATCCATCCTTGCTTTTTTTGATGGTTGCTAAATCTTGATATGATCTGATTGCTGTTACCATTGTTGAAAATAGTTTTTTTGATGTCAGTTCTGTTTTTTCTTTATAATCATTTATTCTGTATTTTACAATGACTTCTTCTTCAGGGGCACTTCCAGGTTGTCCTGTTCTCAAAATTACTCGTATTAAATCATTATTTAATTCTTCTCTGATTCTTTTCACAACAATAAGTCCTGCGTCATTTGTTTCCATCACAACATCTAATAGAACCAATACAATATCTTGAGTATTTTTTAATATTTCAATGGCTTCTTTTCCATCATAAGCACTTAAAAATTCTAATTTTCTGCCATCTAATTCAAATCGTGACAATACTGTTTTGGTCATGCTGTGAACTTCTGGTTCATCATCAACAATCAATATCTTCCAAGAGGCATCATCTTTTGTTTTTGTGCTTTTATCTTTTGTAAATTTCATATTTCCCATTACAAAACCTTTATGAACTTTTTATAGCTATTTTTGGTATATCAATAATAAACTCTATTCCTATCTTATTTTTAGAGTTAATTTTAATACTTCCTTTTAATTTGTCTGTTATTATTTCATTTATAATATATAAACCAAGTCCCGTACCACCACTTCCTTTTTTTGTGGTAAAATATTGATCAAATACTTTGTCTCTTATTTCTAAAGGTATACCTTTGCCACTATCATAATATTTTAATTCTATATTATGGCTAAAGTTTTTAATGTATATTTTAATTACACCTTTTTCATTCTCTTTAAAACCATGTAAAATAGAATTGTTGATAAGATTTGTAAAAATTTGTGATAAATATCCAGGGTAACTGTGTAAGATAATATTATCTTCACATTCAACCTCTATATCGATTTGGGTTTTTTTAAGTTTACTTTTTAAAGCTAACAATATTTCATTGATGTATTTTTTAATATCAAATTCTCTTAAGTCTTCAGTTGCTTGATCAACTGCAACATTTTTGAAACTCGTTACTAAATTCTTTGCATTATTTAAGTTTAAAGATAAAATTTTAGATAACTCTTGGGTTGTATGCATAAAAGTCTTAAAATCATCTTCAGACATTTTATCTTCAGTATATAATGAAATGAGTCTTTTTGTCTCTTCCTCAAGATGAGATGAGGAGGTAATACATACTCCTAATGGTGAGTTTATTTCATGAGTAATGGAACCCACAAGTTCTCCAAGTATTGACATTTTTTCTGCTTGAATTAAATCTTTTTTAGTTTTTGTTAAGCTCATGACGGTATTTTTTAGCTTTTTGTTGACATAACTTAAATTTTTAGATTGTTTTGTAACTTTCTCTTCCATTTCATGTTCACTCACTTCAGATTTAATTAAATCTTTTTTTGTTTGAGATAAGTTCTTAATTGTCTGTTTTAACTTGCTGTTTATGTAATTTAAATTTTTTGTTCGCGTCTCTACTTTTAATTCTAAATCATCATTGAAATTATTTAACTCTTGTGTTTTTTCTTCCACTTTTTGTTTATAATTTTGAAATCTGCTTCTTACTTTTTGTGTAAAATACAAAGAGAAAAGAAATAACATAATAAATGCAATAGCACTGATAATTAATATTTTTATAATTTGCTTATTATTTTTTTCTTCCAGGTGCATTTTTTTTGCATTGATCACTTCCTCAATGTCACTTAGATAAACGCCTGTACCAATGACCCAATTCCAATCTTCAAAACCTTTCACGTAGGATATTTTTTTTGCAGGTTTTTTAGTACTTGGCTGAACGGTACCAATATAAGTCATGTATCCTTCACCTTTTTTTGCAATTTTAATTCCCTCTTGTATTATCATGAATCCATTTATATCTTGAATGTTTATTCTGTTGGTTCCAATATAGGATTTACGATAATGACTTAACATCAATCCTTTGTGGTCAAAAACAAAAATATAACTGTTTTTTCCGTATTTTATATTTTGAATTTTAGTTAACAGCATATTCTTTAATTCTTCTTCATAGTCTTTGGTGTATTTAGAGGTTCCAATAATCCAATTAAAAGGCTTAAAGTATTTTACGTATGAAACTTTTTCATAAGGGGAATCCTCATTTTCTTTCTTGTAATCAGAAGTATAAAAACCTTCATTTTTATTTTTTGCTATTTTTGCTAAGTCTTGAATAAAATATTTATTATTTGCATCAATTACATCCCATGAGTTTTTTCCTTCTTCATCTTCTTTTGTTGGCAATAATATATTTTCTCCCCTTAGGCTATAAATAAAGTATGAATTTCTTTTTTTATCAAACCTTATCTCTCTTAATGCATCTTTGATAAGTTTTTTAATTTCATTTATATTTTTTTCGGGATTTTTTTTATAAATTGAATTTGCAATTATGTACGCTTCTTCAACTCTGTGTTTCAAGTTATTGTGGATATTATTGATTGTTTTAATTTTTTCATTGTGAATTAAATTGTATACTCGTTGTACTTCAGTTTTTATTTGTATCTTTTTTTGGTTGAGGGATTCTTCTCTTATTTCTTTCATCTCATCTTGTATAAGAGTATTGCTATTTTCAATCATTGTGAATGTAATTATTAGTGAAAAAAATATGATAAATATAGGACCCAGGTTTATAAGATTTAGCAATCTTTTTTCATCATTATGTAACAAGAAAACTCCTTACACCTTAGAATACATAAAAAGTATTATATATTCAATACTATAGCAATTTTGGAATCTTATTTGTCTTTAAAGTATCATGTAATAGACTATTTTAAGTTAGTCTTTTTTAGTAGTTTTATATTATTTAATATCTTAACTGCAAAAAGAGTCAATAGGGTACCAATGATGATGGATGAACTGATTTCTTCTTTTAGAAATAGGGCACTTAAACTAATAGCAAATAAAGGGACAAGAAATATAAAAGAACTTACTTCATTCGTACCTAATTTTTCAATTCCTATAAAATAGACTGTTGTTGCAAAAGTCGTTGAAATAACTGCAAGGCTTAAAATATTTATCCAAAATATTGAGTCAAAACCAGCGTGATTTATCTCTTTGAATTCTATAAAAAAGATTGATACTAAAACAGTAGTGATAACATACAAATAAAATGTAAACGTCATGGGCGATGTTTTAGTAGTTTTAGAGCTTACTATTGTAAGAATTGGCCAAAGAATTGAAGCAAATAAAAAATATAAATTATGTTGTGTAAATATCTCTTCATAACTAAAAGACCATACGTTAAGAATAGTAAGAACTCCAATAGCCCCTAATATTAGAGCAAATATATCTTTTCTTAGAATTTTTTTCCCAAAAAACACAGCCATAATTAAAAAAGTATTTATAGGTATAAGAGTTGTTACTAACGCTCCACCTAAACTTGCTGTCCCAAATTTAGTACCTAAGAAATAATACTTCATGTATGCAATCATTACAATTGATGCAAGGACGGCTAAAAGAAAACTTTTTAAATTTATTTTAAAACTTTTTTTTGATATTAATAAAATAGGACCTAAGGTAATAATTGTGAATATGTTCCTCAAAAGAATAAGTTCATATTCATTGATATAGTTACTTAAAACTTTTGCATTTACCCAAGATGCTCCCCATCCAGCCATTGCTAAAAACATTAAAATGTAAAATATATTTTTATTTGTTTGTGTCATAAAAGCAGTATAGGATAAATTCACATAATTAATATAGAATAAAATTGCTTTTTTTGAAAAAAGTTAGTCATAATTACACATCAAATAAAAAATTATAGTTGATGTCCAATACATTAAATTTATAACAATTAGTAATTTGTTACAATGAATAATAATATTAAAGGTTTTTTATATGCAACAAATTTTTTTATACTCAGATTCTGTTAGCTGGGGTGTTATACCAAATACCAGGGAAAGATTTGCTTTTGACAAACGTTGGACGGGAATATGTGAAAATATTCTAAATAAAAAAGGTTATGATACACGATTTGTTGAAGATTGTTTAAATGGAAGACGAACTGCATGGGAAGATCCGAAAAAACCTGGTAGAAATGGACTTATTGGGATCTCTCAAAAAATTGAAACCTATTCCCCACTGTCTTTGATTGTAATATTTTTAGGTACAAATGATTTTCAAGCTATTCATCATGTTACCTCAAAACACAGTGCACAAGGTTTATCGACATTAATAACAAAAATAAAAAATTCTCCCATTGAACCGACTTTAAGTATTCCAGAAATATTAGTAATCGCTCCACCATTGGTTTTAGATCCTGCAGGTGTTTTGGCTAAAAAGTTTAAAGGTTCAAAAAGAAAGTGTAAAAATTTGGCTTCAGAATTGGAACAAGTTGCAACAGAAGAGGGGTGTCATTTTTTTGATTCTAACAGTGTCACCAGTGCCAGTAAACTTGATGGGGTACATTTAGATTTAGATCAACATGAAGTTTTGGGTTTTGCGTTAGCAGATGTTATGGAAAATATTTTAAATAAACCTACTGATAATAAAGAGTAATAGATAATTTATTTATCTAATTACTCTTGTCATTTTTAGTTGTTTATTTTTTAGAGAAACTTCTATTTGCATCTCTTTTTGTAGTTTTTTTAGAAGCTTTTGGTTTACCTGGGCTTCTTTTTTTGTTTGCTTCTTTATTTCTTTGTTTATCTTTATTTTTAAATGCTTTTGGTCTGTAGTCTCTTCTTTCTTTTTCTGTTGGTTCAAAACCTTCAAGAATTTCATGACTGATAGTTAATTTTAATTCTCGCTCAAACTCTCTTAACTGTTTTTTCTCTTCAACACAAATAAGAGATATGGCCTCACCTGAATGTCCTGCTCGTCCAGTTCTTCCAATTCTGTGAATATAATCTTCAATATCTTGAGGAAGGTCATAGTTTATTACATAAGGAAGTTCTTGAATATCAATACCACGTGCAGCAATATCAGTGGCAACTACGACTCGAGTTTTTCCTGATTGTAAATTTGTTAACGCTCTTTGACGTGCGGGTTGTGTAATATCACCATGAATGGCTTCAGCACTTAACCCATCAAGATTTAAGTTAACAACGAGTTCATCCGCTTGTTTTTTAGTATTTGTGAAAACCAAAACTTTTTTCCAGTTTTTTGAACCAATTAAATACGATAATAATTCTTTTTTCTTATCTAGGTCAACACGAACGACTTGTTGATCTATAATATCTAAAGTAGGTCTCTCTCTTTTTATTTCAACAACAACGGGTTCTTTTAAAAATTTCTTACCGAGAACTTTTATATTTTGTGAAAACGTTGCTGAAAACATCATAGTTTGTCTGTTGTTACTTGAAATTCTTTGACATATTTTTTCAACATCTGGCATAAAACCAAAATCAAGCATCGTATCGGCTTCATCAATTACTAAGGTATTAACACTTGATATTTTTATATCATGATTGGTAACTAAATCTAAAAGACGTCCAGGTGTTGCTACAATGATATCCACACCATTTCGCAGCTTATTCATTTGAGGTTTTGCTGCAATTCCACCAGTGATTAACGCAACTTTTATATCTAAGTATTTTGCATATTCATTGAAATTTTTTGATATTTGCACCGCAAGTTCTCTTGTTGGAGTAACAACTAATGCTCTTGGCGTATACGTACCTTCTTTTTTATTTGAAAGCTCTTCTAAAATAGGTAATGCAAATGTAGCAGTTTTACCTGTTCCACTTTGTGCAACACCTAAAATATCTAATTTTTTAAGAATAATAGGGATTGCTTTTCTTTGAATTACAGTGGGGTTAATATATTTTAAATCTTCTAATGCTTGAAGTATATCATGAGATAAATTTAATGAATCAAAATGTTTGATAAGTTGTCCTTTGGTACAATGGTAAATCAAATTTAAACTTGTACACATAATACACATTAACTTTGATTTATTATAATTTTAAACGGATTATAGCATAAAGAAAAGACATTAGGATACAAATGGATTTAATTGAATTAGAATACGTAGAAGTTGTTAATGAAATGCCTACAAAAAAGAGTTTAAAGTTTTCAAAAGAGTTATTAAAACAGTTTTATAAATTAGAATCTTTATTTGTGATAAAAGTTGAAGGTGAATCAATGCAGCCTTTAATACAAGACAGTGCATTAATTGTTGCCGACCTATCTCAAGTTGAAGTAATAAATGAAGGAATTTATATTGTTTACAAAGAGAATCAAATGTGGGTTAAACAAGCAAAGATTCAAGATGAAAATATCAGTTTTATTTCACTCAATAAAGAATATTCTCATTTGGTGTTTCAAAGCAATGAAGCAAGAGTAGTTGCGAGAGCAGTACTCACTTTTACTTCATTATAGATAGGTAGGGAGTGTATTAAATATCCTCTACTATTTCATTATCCAAATAATTATCAATTGTTTTAATGATTTCTTCATTCGAAATGGAACCTTTTTTAGCAAATAAAACGATCTCTTCACCAAAATCATTTTTGATATAATGTTCTTCTTGTATAACTTTGTCATATAATTCTTGAATTAATTCATCACTGTCTTCTTTGTTAAATAAAAACCAATTTGCAGTTGTCTCATCTATTCTAACTAATCCATACGTATTTAAATCATCTACATAATCTTGAATAGTACCATTTTTAAAACTTGCACCAATAACCATGTCATTTTCATTTAAAATCATTTCCATCAAATATCCTCAAAATTAAAAACGTGATGTTATCATTTAAAACATAATTTTAGGTTAAGTAAATATATTACTTGTAAATATTATATTTTAGTTCAATTTGCGTATAAGTAATAATTGAAATAATTATATTATGAACATATTTTCTGATTATCTTGACATTATCGTAAAACTTGGAGTACAATTACAATATAAATACACAGGAGGTGTCAATGAATAAGCCTTTGTATCAGAGAGTTACTTCATTAGTTCAAGCAGGACTTTTAGAGTTAAGATACTATTTATTTGGACTGAATTGTGATAATTCACAAACAGCAATGCCGTTCTTGCGGTTTAGGTATGTTAAAATTTAATAAGCTGATAAAGCTAAGAAGTATAGTTGCTTAAAGTAGCAAAACTTAATAATAAAATCACTACGTAAGATGATTTTTTTATCTTGCGTAGTGTAACCACATATTTTAAAAAATCAAAAAAATCTTTATTAACTATTCGTTAACTATATATTATTTTGTTGTTAATCTTCATTTATTATAATTACATTATCGATAAGTTGTATTGCGAATTTAACAACTTATTATTTTGTAGTTTTTGCGAATTGAACTACAAACTCCTCCTTTTTGAAATAATGAAGAAGCATCTTTTATAAGATGCTCTTCTTTCAAACTTCCAAAAATTTATGCCAGTAAATCCATTTGTCTTATATAACTGTTTACATTGGTTTTTAAAATAAATAAGTATAAAAAAGTCACAACAACAATATTTATGTGAGTTAATGCTTCTGCAAAATCATAGAAAGCAAAAAATACTCCAGCAACAAGAATAAAAACGGGATAAAGCATTTTAGTAAGGCCTAAAATTTTATTTCTTAAATGACATGTTTCATTATAAGTAACTTTGAAAAATTCTTGATCTTGCGCAGTGAAAGTACCCTTTTCTTTTTCAGCAATCAGATGCTGTATAAATGAGATCTTTTTTTTATAACTGAATATGGTATAAATTATAAGTAAAACTACAAGTATAGAACTTCCAGTTGTAAGTAACTCTAATGGTATGGTTGATTCTTGCATAATAATACTCCTAAACTATTTTATGAATTGAATATGATACTTAAAACAATTTAAAAACATATAAAATTGTGCAAATTTTTTACTTTGATTATTCATTATTATGTTATTTTTAAATAAAATAAATATATATTTATCAATATCTTATATCTAATCTAGCAAAATATGAGAATTTTCTTAGAACTATTGTGAGTTTTTAAGAATTATATAGTATACTTTAAGGTTTAATTTATATTTGTAAAGGTTATTTATGAAAAAGTTAAGAATTATTAGTGAAAAAATAGAGAGTTCCAACAACAATTATTTTGGAAGAGGTTCTTTTGAAACCATTATTAAAAACAATAAAGAGATTGTTTTATCATGGCTTGAAAACCTAACTTCAATACAAAATCAAATAACAATATTAAATGATGAATATGAGTGTGAAAATCTACAGAAACGAAATTATGTTAGAATCATTACTAAGTTATTCCCTCAAGAGTATAATCAATTTGTATGTATCAATATATTATTAAGAGATATTGATAGTATTACACTGGCTTACTTAGATAACAGTGATTTAAAAAGTCAATATGAATTACTTGTTGTAAATAACAGACTTAAATTTCCAGGCAAACATAAAAAAATTGTTGATTTTGATACCTATCAACAATTTATAACCTTATATGCAAATGATCTCATTGAAAAATCTCAAGACTTTGAAACGGATGAAACATTAGCTGCTGATTTATTAAATGATCAAAACAACCAAAATGAAAACGAAGTTGTATCTACTCCTATTGTCAACAACGATGCAAATGAAGAAAATAAAATTATAGAAGAAGATATTGTTGAAATCATTCAAGATAAACCTACAGAATCTAAAGAAATAGCTAATGAAGAAGTTGCAAAAAATACCTCCGATGAAGAAGTTGACGGTGATAAAACTGATGATAAAACGAATTGGATGAATGTCTTATTAAAAGGAATATAATATTTGTTTGTTGAGCAATTTAATTGACTGATACTTTAATTCACTTAAAAAATAATATTTTTGGTAATTCTTAAATAAAAGATATGTTATAATTAACTATCTTTTTTTTAAGGAATATAATGCGTAAAACCTATCTTTGGTTACTTTTTTTTATTGCAATTGGTTTTATGTTGGGTAACTCTTTTGATTTTAATATGAATAAATTATATCAGTCAAATAATAACCCACATGGTACAGCACACGCTTGTAATGATTTTAAAACCATTGGTCGTACATACTGTTTTGATGAAAGCAATCCAAATTATATGACCATTGGATTATTTGAAAAACCAAATGATTTTAAAGCCTTTGTTAGAATTAAAGATGAAGGAGCGGGACTTCCTTTGATTGTTCTTGAAAAAAAAGAGAATATATATAAAGAAGTTTTTTGTAAAATAAAAATCAAACAATCAAAATATGAAGGATGGATAAAAGAAAATTTAATTAAATATGACTAAAAATTAGGTGTTTATTTTCTTTTGATACTCTTGCAATAGTTTTTATTAATAAAATATTTTAAAAAGACGGTGGTGTTATTACACTAATATATACTGCTTTTTTTGAACTTTTATTTTCTATTTTATGAGGAGTTTCAGGATTGAATCTGATGCTATCTCCCTCATTCAAGATAAATTGTTTGTCTTGTAATAAGACTTCAATTGTACCTTCAAGAACATAATCACACTCTTCACCACCTTTAGTATGTGGTAATATTTCATTTGTAACTCTTCCTGCTTCAAGTTCAACCAGAATAAATTCCAGCTCACCTTGTAAATTAGGTGTTAACAATTCACATTTATATAATGGATCGGGGAAAGATATTTTTTTTCTGGCATTTTTTCGTACAATATACATAGATTCATTATTTATTGAATCATCCAAAACTTCTGCTTCATCATCTGTAAAAATATGTGCAAGCGTAGTATCTAAAACCTTGGCAATTTTTCTAAGTGTTTCAACCGAACCAGAAGTCGAACCATTTTCAAGCAGTGACAACATACCTACAGAAATACCTGCTTCATTGGCAAGTTTTTTTGCTGTCATTTTTTTTACTTTTCGTAAACTTTTTATTTTTTGACCTACTACAAAATCTTTTGACACTTAAGTTCCTATTTTTCAGATAGTTTCAAGTCTACCTAAATATCGCTTAAATCATATAAACACTTATTAATATTCAGTTTAATTGAACTTGGATTTTTTAATTAGATTAAATTAAATGCAACAAAACCAGATATAACTGACCAAATATTGTGTTTTATTCAATTTGATTAAAATAAATGTTACAAAATGTATCAAACAATGAAAGATATTTAATATTTAATGATATTGAATATTTTACTTTGATTGTATGTTATAATTCAATAAGATTAAATATTCAAGAGAGGTTTTATCATGTTAGAACAAAACAAAAAAAGACTTGTTATCATTGGTGGTGGTTATGCTGGAACTACGCTTGTACATAGATTAAAAGATGTTTTAGAGTTGGAAATAATTCTTATCAATAAAACTCCTTATCACTTAGCGCAAACAGATATTCATAAATACTTATGTGATGAAATGGATTTTAATCAAATCACTCATAACTTAGAAGATTTTACAAGAAAGAACAACACTCAATTTGTATGTGAAGAAGTCAAAGACATACTCTTTGATGAGAAAAAAATTCTGTTAAACAATCAGGAGTCAATTTCATATGACTATTTAACTGTTGCCAGTGGAAGTATTTCACTCTTTCCAAAACAGATTAAAAATATTGATGAATATGCACAAGATATTAAAGACATTGTTACCCTTCAAAATTATAAAGAAAAGTTTTTAAGTCTTATTAGTGATGACAAATTCAATAAAAATGTTGTTATTGTTGGAGGTGGACTAAGTGGTGTTGAAATTGCTTTGGAGATGTCAAAAAAACTTCAAAGTAAAAATATACTTCCAAATGAGTGCCAAATATCATTAATAGAGCAACTGCCAAATATTTTACCCAACATGAATCCTTACTTGGTATCCCACACTCAAAAAGCATGTGATGCATTAAATATAAAACGGTATCATGGTGCATTTGTCAGTGAAGTTAAAGATGACAACGTTATTTTAAGTGATAAAACTCAAATACCATTTGATATGATATTTTTTGTTATTGGTGTCACATCTGAAAAACTGGTCACACATGAAAACATAGAGATTAATGTAAAAAATCAAATCATTGTTGATGAATTCTTACGTATTAAAAACTATAAAGAAGTATTTGCCATAGGTGATGTCGCTCAAACCATTGATAAAAATGGTAATTTTGTATTGCCCACTGCTCAAATGGCGAAACTACAGGCAAAGTTAACTGCAAAAAATATCATTAATACATTACAAAATAAGCCATTAATAAAAAATAATCTGGAAACAAAAGGATTGATGATTGATTTATCTGGTCTTAATGCGGTTGGATTATTTTTTAATATCAAACTAAAAGGGGTTATCGCATTTTTATTAAAACGAATGGTAAGTCGTGTTCATACCCGAATATTTAGTATTAGATAAAACTTAAATAAAAAAATAAAATTATAAAAGGATAGAAGATGAAAATAGGTTTAGTAAAAGAGATTAAAGTACATGAATATAGAGTAGGATTAACACCAGATTGTGTGGATGCATATGTGAAAAATGGTCATACTGTTTTTGTTGAAAAAGATGCTGGAATTGGTGCTGGTTTTAGTAATGAATCTTATGAAGCTGTTGGAGGAACAATCATTACAGATAAGAAAAAATTATTTGATGACTCTGAAATGATTGTAAAAGTTAAAGAACCTCTTGCTGAAGAATATGATTTATTTCATGAAGGACAAATTTTATATACTTATTTACACATCGCCGCTGATAAACCCCAAGCCTTGGCATTGTTAGAGAAAAAAGTAAAAGCCATTGCTTATGAAACAATCACCAGTCGTGAAGGTGGTCTTCCTTGTCTAACTCCTATGAGTGAAATTGCTGGTCGACTTGCTACTCAAGAAGGTGCAAAATATTTAGAAAAACCATTTGGTGGTCGAGGGGTTCTTTTAGGTGGAGTTCCAGGAGTTCAAAGAGGAAATGTAGTTATCATTGGTGGTGGAATCGTTGGATTAAATGCTTGTAAAATGGCTGTAGGACTTGGTGCAAATGTAACTGTACTTGATATTTCTGCTTCAAGATTGGCTTTTTATGATGATTTATTTGGGTCACAAGTTACAACGCTGTTTTCAAACAGATCAAATATTGTTAAGTCAATTAAAGAAGCTGATTTGGTTATAGGGGCTGTTTTAATTCCTGGAGCTGCTGCTCCTAAACTAATTTCAAAAGAGGATTTAAAATTGATGAAAAAAGCAGCTGTTATTGTTGATGTTGCTATTGATCAAGGAGGATGTTTTGAAACTTCAAAAGCTACATATCATGATAATCCAACATTTGTAGTTAATGACGTATTACATTATTGTGTTGCAAATATGCCAGGTGCAGTATCTTTAACTTCAACACTTGCCTTAACATCAACGACTTTAAGACATGGATTAGCTATTGCAAATAAAGGTTTAGAAAAAGCATTGGCTGATGATAAACATTTATTAAATGGTCTTAATACGTATGAGGGGAAATTAACAAATGAACCCGTAGCAATCAGTTTAGACTTACCTTTTGAAGCAGTAACTTTTTAATACTTATTGATAACAACCCAAAATAACCAATAAGTAATTATTGGTTGTTTTGTTCACTCCACTTTTTATATATACTTACTCTTTCGCTTCTATGCTATTTTTACCTTCAAACTCTTTTTCATCGACACGTTGAACAATCATTTTTGCAATCGTATCTGTTTGCTGTGCGATATCATGAGTTTTATTAGAAATAGATGCATTTTCCTGTGTTTGTTGATCTAAAGAATTAATCGCATCATTGATTTGTTCTATTCCAATTTGCTGTTCTTTACTTGCTATTTCTACATCTGAAATCAATTCAATGGTTTTTGAAATATTGGTATTTAGCCCTGTGTACCCTTGAATCATTTTTTGAGCAATCGTTTTACCATCATTGGTTTTGACTGTCGCATTTTCTACCAAATTTTTAATCTCATTGGCAGCTTGGGCACTTCTTGATGCCAGATTCCGAACTTCTTGAGCAACCACTGCAAAGCCTTTTCCTGCCTCTCCCGCAGTTGCTGCTTCAACAGCAGCATTTAAAGATAAAATATTGGTTTGAAATGCAATTTGATCAATAATACTAATGGCATCATTAATTGCGTTAACTTGTTCATCAATCGCATTCATTGCCGTTGTTGTTTGTTCTGCCAATGATTTACCTTCATTTGCAGAAGTAGTTAAGTTTGTAGCATATCCTGACATTTTTATGATATTTTCAGTATTGTGAGAAATATTGCTTGTAATCTCTTCAATGGCAGCAGATGTCTCTTCCAAAGAAGCTGCTGCTTCGTTTGAATTTGTATTTAAGGTATCGACATTTTCAAGTAAAACATCACTGCTTTTATCCAGAGTTAAACCATTTGATTTGTTTTCTACCAACATTTGAGTAGTTGCATTTCCCAATGCATTAATCCCACTTGCTAATTTTAATAAATGTTCTTTTATCCCTGTAGTGTCTACTTTATTTAAATAATTATATTGTGAATATTGTTCTAAAACAAGCAATATATTATCAATATTTAATTCAAGATTTGAACCCATCTGATTTAGCAGCGAGGTTAATTCCTGAAGGGCAACATTCGAGCTGGATAAATTTACTCTTTGGCTTAAATCACCTTTTTCAAAACCTGCTAATACTCTGATTGTATCATCTATGACTTTTCTGTCTTCTTCAATCCCATTTTTAGTTTTAGTAATATTTTCATTAACAACTTTTGACATGGTTCCAATTTCATCATTTGACGTTTCATCCAAAAGGTGAATTTCACTGTTTTCTCGGTTTAAATATTTAAAAAAATCAAGTAACCCTTCTTGAAAATTATTAAGGGGTGTCACAATACTTTTATTTATCACGATGTATATGAATACTACAATCACTAATAGCGTCATTAAGGCAATAATCGTAATTTGATTTCGAATCATATTGGGAGATATTAATACTTCAGCTTCATCAATTTCAGATAAAATGGCCCACTTTAAATCCTCTCCAATTTTCACAAAACTGTATGCGGATAATACAGATTTACCATGATAATCATTGATGATTTCTGTTTGTGTTTTTCCTTTAAGTGCATTTGAGCTCGCTTTTGTTTTTGCTTTTCCTGTGGTTGGATTTTTAAATGATGCTTTTATACTGTGAGCTTTTGGATCCAAAAAACTATCACTTCTCATGAGGTAATCACTCCCAACTAAATAATCTTCCTGTGTTTTTCCATATCCTTTTCGAAATTGCATGATTTTATTGATGCTTGTATTATTTATTTTAAAAACCAATACAGCAATAGTTTCACCTTCTTCTACAACAGGCGTTCCCAAAAACATAGCTGGACTGTTATTATTTGGAGCATAGGGTTTCATATCAACAAAGTTAGGACGTTTGTTTTCTAAGGTTTTTGTCCAAACTTTTGCCAAACCACTGCTTTTTAAAGTTCCATGTTTTAAATTTGCACCATAATCAGACTCTTTTGCAACACTGTATATGACATGCCCATCTGGACTTATTAAAAATATATCATCATGGTTATACTCTTTTATATAACTTTCAAAGAAGGGTTCATAGGTTTGAATGGCTTCTTTAAAAACTATTTCAGCTACAGGAAAATCATCCGTTTCTTCATAATCCAATAAATCAGAAGCATTACTTATGTCCAGCAATAAAGTACTTACTGCATAGCTTTTTGATAAAATATTAATATCTGCAATAATTCGTTCAAAAAAATTCTTTGTTTGTAATGCTTTACTGTCTCTTGCTGCTGTTAAACTGTCATAACTTTTTTCAATCAAAGCCTTTTTTGATTGTGTTACAGAAATAACACCTAATATTCCTGATAATAAAACCAATCCAAACACAGTAACAATTACAATTTTTGCTTTTATAGAGATATT
>ENA-ORXI01001590-ORXI01001590.1-sediment-metagenome-genome-assembly--contig:-NODE-1590-length-17393-cov-10.498325_pt1 | contig 17393 bp, 16 predicted proteins | sample MGYA00237861_ERZ511468 | MGnify/ENA primary metagenome ERZ511468 (study PRJEB26299, sample SAMN06266213) | sediment metagenome | isolation source: Hudson Canyon methane seep mesocosm | place... | reverse complement strand
AGCAGGGCAGATAAAAGCTCCTGCAATATCTGCATTTCCGCCATCCTTGGCGGTCAGATGCTGTCGCCAAGGCTACAAGGATGTATTCACGCCGTGTTTTGAGAGACAGAATGGAAGCAACCTGTGGTTTGTACATAGCCATGTAAAAAATTGAATTATGAGAGATCAAAGGGGCAAGCCAGCTTGCCCTCAAAACCCAACGATACTAAATATTGGGGTTCCTTTCGTCAACCTGCCGTACTCATGCCTTTATCCACCCCATAGCAACGGATATATTGCTTTTTGTATCACGAACCCAAAAAACCACTATAGCAACTTATTTATTGCTTTATAACAATAAAGCAACTAATATATTTCTATAGGGCAACTAGAAACATATAGGTTTCTTTAAGGCATAAAATGAATAGTTTACACAATCAAATAAAAAAGCGACGCAAAGAACTAGGCTTCAAGCAAGAAGACATGGCGACCCATATTGGAATGTCGAGACAACAATACCAAAGATTAGAATCGAAGGGAAACCCTAGGCTTGATACACTGGAATTAATTTCCAAAGGTTTAAAAATGGAACTCATGCTCATCCCTAAAGATAAGCTAAGAGCGGTTAAAGACATCTTGAACAACGCGCACGAGCCTTCTCAACCACAAGAGAAAAACAGGAAAGAAAACGACCCTTGGGAAGGTTTATTAGAGGATTCATGATGCCTGACAACAACCAAGCACAAGTTTTAAAACTAACCCTACACGACATGCTTGTCGGCTATTTAGCGGGGTTTAAAAATGGTCGTAATGTGCTTGCCTTTGCAGAAGAATTTATTGCGAATACTGGTCGCCCCACATTTAGCCTAACAACACACCCAGACTTTCCTAATGTCGATAAACATCTTTCCGAGCCATGGACGAGAAACCAACGGCTTCACCCTACTCTTTCAAATCTACTACCCGAAGGCGCTTTGAGAGAATTACTCGCTCAAGGGCTAAAGACACACCCCGATAATGAATTTCAGCTTTTGTCACACCTTGGTCACGACCTACCTGGTGCATTGATTGCGACTCCAATGTTACCCGATGAGGTACCACAGCATATTTTTGCAAAGTATGGTGGAATTAAAGCAATTAAAATTGAAACCCTCCGTTCAAAAAACAAGTTTTCTCTTGCTGGCGTTCAAATGAAATTTTCCATGAAGGAAATGGACGGCCGTTATCAAGTTTCCAGGTCAGGAGAGCTGGGTGACTGGATCATCAAAACACCATCCACAAAGCATAAAAATGTGCCCTTAAATGAATACACGGCTATGACACTTGCGCAACTTGCAGGTATTAACATTCCTGATATTCAATTAATAAATCTTGATAAACTTGATAACCTTCCAGCCATAAATCTTCCTAAAGAAAAATATGCTTTCGCTATTCGACGGTTTGATCGCGCAGAGTCACAACGTATTCATATGGAGGATTTTGCCCAAGTCCTTATAAAATACCCACATGAAAAGTATAACGCTGCAAATTACGAGCAAATTGGAAAAATCATCTATCAATATACTGGGGATGGGCTAGCCAATGCACAGCAACTGGCAAAACGTTTACTGGTAAACATTTTACTTGCTAATGGAGATGCTCACCTTAAAAACTGGAGCTTGTTATACGAAGATCAAATAACCCCAGAGCTGTCCCCTGCGTACGATATTGTGACGACACGCGTCTATATGGGCAATGAAAAAGAAGTTGCTTTAAATATGGGAAAAACCAAGAAATGGTATGAAGCCAATATGTCTCATTTTGAGGCATGGTCTAAAAAATCAGGCATCCCATGGAGAGCGATTAAGCCACACTTAGAAACCACACTTGAAAAAGCCCGCACCCTATGGCCAACCGCGCTTAAAGACCTTCCTATGGATGCGGAGCATAAAGAAGCCCTTAAAAAACACTGGTCATTACTTCATGAGGATTTTCAAATACAAACTAAGACGTAAGCTATAAGCCCCCCTCAGCCAGTTGCTTTACACATGTTAACGGTTGCGATTTTCTAGTAGCTGGTCGAGTTTTTGATCAGCCGCATCAATATTAAGCTGTACCCATAAAGGTAAATGATCTGATTGATGCATCAACACTTTTCAGTGACACAAGTTTACACAGCTTTTTGCTGAATTGCTTACTCTACTGGTTTCAAGTGGTATTGAAAAATCAATTTAGTTTTTAATGTCAAAAAAATAATTAAAACAATAGAATTAAGAAGTTTCGTTAAGAAGATATTTAACGCACACCATCAATCGCCTCATCCTGCCGGAACTTTCTTTGTTGAAGCACTTGTTCAACCTGTTTGGCATCAGTAATTAATTTAGAAATATCACCGCTGGGGATAGTAGTTGAGGACGGCAAATTAATACGGCTATTTACTTTTTGTTTAAGCTCTTGAGTTTCAGCGGTAGTTGGTAAAATCGTAATGCCTTTAATTTGTGTTAATTTGCCTTTTTTATGGCTATCTTGTCGATCAGAATAATGAACCACACCATTTTCATCACGCCATTTAAAAACTTCAATATCCCCTTTACTCAATTTTTGAGTCGTCGTTTTTGATGGTTTAAATAACCCAATTTTTTCTTTCAATACATTGCTTGAAGGCATTGAAAATTCAGGTAACTTAAGCTGGTTTATACTCATTAAGGGGGTTCCATTCGGCCCCTTTATAAAAAAAGGAGATGCACAGGCAAGTATTAATAACAAAATCAGCAGTTTAATAAAAATTTTCATATTAGTTCCTAATAAGTACAGAACACTACAATCAGTAACAGTCGATAAATATTAACATAAGCCCAATTTGTCATATTTCAGCTGTATAACTCCATTCTCCTGATACTATTAGTGTAGCACCGTACACTACGATAGCAGGGTATCGTCATTTATTATTATGAATAATTGAGGGTTTTACGATGATTATCATGCGTCCGATTACGCTATCGCTAATCGGACCTACCTTGCTTATACGGATTAATTAATCGACAGGATTGCATTTCCCAAACATAATTCAATTGAAATTCTTCAAGCAACTCCCTCACAATTTTTAGAGAGCATCTGTTGACATCAATAATATGAATGTATCCATCACCATTTTCCATCAGACTTATATCTAAGCACGGTAGGTCCGATTAGCATCAGCGTAATCGGACGCATGTTATTATCATCAGCAACCGCAATATTTATATCTCCGCACCCATTCGGTAAATAAACACCCTGCTCAACATATTTATGAAAAGTGGAATAAGGCATGAATACACGTAGGTAGTTGGGCATGGTCTTTTATCATTATGGAAATTGAGGATTTTAAGATGATTATCATACGTCCGATTACGCTATCGCTAATCGGACCAACCTTGCTAAAAAGGTCGCAGCCTTTGTTGAAGCAACAAAGGGGCAATTACGCCTGTATATACTTCCTCCTTATTCACCCCATCTAAACCCTGACGAGTGGGTTTGGAATTGGTTAAAAAATCATAAATTGGGAAGAACCTCAACCTCAGGTCCTGACCATTTAAAGAGAAAGGTCTATCGGTTTTTAAAAAGATTACAAGCAACACCAGCTCTTGTTAAAGGTTTTTTTCTCGATAAAAATCTAGCATACATCCTAAACTAGGTTTCTAGTTCATGTCGGCTAATTAACGTACTCATTAGTAAAAAACATCAAATATTTTTACCATTTTTCTTTAGAAAAAACCTATTAATGACATAAATAACCTTGAAATTATAATCACTTACTTCAATTTTCCAAATGTATAACGCCGCGCTAAGCGGACTAAAACAGTGGGTTAAAACGTGGAACGAAGCGAAACGTAACCCACTGTTTTAGTTCCGTTTAAGCGCCTTGTTAGAACTACTTTTGCACACGCTCCAACTCTTTTAACATTTGAAGCCCCATATACAGGGCTTCTTGGCCATGCCCATTGGATATTTGTTGGCCATGAATTGCAGCATTACATATTTTAAGTATGTAATCATAAGAACTGTGCATTCCTTTATAGTTAGGATATTGAATCGTAAGTTCTTTAAATAGTTGCCTAGCTGACATGAATTTTGACTTCATTTCTGTAGGATCTGAGGTTTGAGTCCTTTTACCCAAAATGACACGCATTGATTTCTCTAGATCCATGCGCAAACGAGCAAGAGCAAAGTTTATATCATTACCCGAAAGGTTAATGTATTCCTGTAATTCATCTTCGATACTCGAACCGTTCTCTTCCTGATGAATTGTTGATTTCAATTCATCTTTAGCTTCTTGGACTTGCTCTTTACCAGGAAGGTGAACATTTACAGTTTGGTTAACCGTGTTAGAGATTGCAGTAATCATATTACTGTAAACACTCAAGAACTCTCTTGTCTCGCCTTTAAAGTCTGTAACTTCAGTCTTCACTTTTTCGATTTCTCGTTCAAAGGTGAGTAATTTACCTAGGCTGATTTTTTTGGCTAACGGTAACAAAATGAAAAATAGAGACAAAACTAATAAAAAACCTGATGTAGTACCAATCTCATTTTTAGGTGGGAACCCAACTCCATATAAAGCTACAACTAATAAACTACAACCTATCAATCTGCATAAGAAGGGAAATACATCAAAAAATAAGATTTTCTTCAAGGTGTCCACGATACTTCCTTATTAGTTATTAGCCAGCAAACCTAGCAAAAGCACCTGCTATTAAATTATGTACAGAGTTTAGTTACTAGTTATTATATGTCAAGAACTCAACACCCTAAATTGTTAGATGAAGTGCGAAATGTAATCCATTTAAAACGGTATGCTCTTAGTACTACACAAAACTATTGCTCATGGATTATTCTATTTGTGAAATATCATAAACTTAGCACTATAGTTGAGTTAATGATTGATACAGAGATGAAATTTAATCTTTTTAACTTATCTGGCTGTAGAAAAAGGTGTCGCGCCCATGACTCAAAACCAATCATTGAATGCTTTGGTTTTTTACATCAGCTAATGTTTGAACAGCCATTAGGTAGAAAAATTGCTGGGATAAGGTCCAATGTTATTAAGTTATCTGATTCTGAACAAAAAACAGCTTGCTCATTTTCTACAGCTTATCTTTTGGACGTGAGGCTTTAGCCTCGCCTGAATCGTGCGAGGCTAAAGCCTCACGTCCTTTTTGCAAACTATTTAGGGGATTTGTAACCTAATTACAACTCAGCCTGTGTTTTGTTCATAACCCTATTAAGTTAAGGTGAAAAGAGCCTGTTTTGATTTCTCCACCCCCAACCCCCTCCATCAGGAGAGGGCTTAAAAGCAAAAATTATTTACCTTAAATTGCTGAACTAAATAGCATTGGAGGCATGACTATAATGCTCTGTTCATATTAGCCACCCCATAAAGCTGTTGCAGTCAAGAATGACTGTCATAATTAGCTATTGCACGCTTTTATTCTGCGAATACTTTCGGGACAATTAATATTTCTTATAATTTCACGTTATACTTTGCTAAATATTATTTCCACACAACGCCATATGATTAAACGATTCATCATTATTTTAATTTTGTCCATCCTGATTTTTGGTAGTCTGTTTGCCCTTAAGTTTTACCAAATGCAACAATCGATGAGTCAAAGACAGGCACCGCCACCTGCTGTGGTTGCAGCAACTAAAGTAACCCAAGTTGAATGGCAGTCGACCTTAAAAGCAGTGGGTAGCTTAGTGGCTGTTTCTGGCGTTACTGTGACTAATGAAATAGCAGGTATAGTCAAAACCATCCATTTTGAGTCTGGGCAAAATGTACAAAAAGGACAGTTATTACTTGAGCTGGATTCTGAGACAGATAAGGCTGAATTAAATGGTTTGTTAGCAGAGAAAAAACTGGCGCAACTTCAATTTAATCGAAGTAAGAAGTTGATGAGCAAAGATTTTGTTTCAAAATCTGATTATGACCAAAACCTGGCATTACTGGATGAGAATAATGCATTGGTGCTCTCTAAAAAAACAATCATTGAGAAAAAGATGATTCGAGCAGCCTTTTCTGGGGAACTAGGCATACGTAAAGTTAATTTAGGTCAGTATTTAACACCCGGGGCTTCAATTGTTACTCTGCAACAAATAGCGCCAATATATATCGACTTTCAACTACCTGAACGTCATCTTAGTCATTTGAAACTTGATCAACAGGTACAACTCTCTGTTCAAGCTTATCCAAATAAACTGTTTAATGGCATAGTGACCACTATTAGCCCTCTCATTGATCAAAATAGTCGTTCGGTACAAATACGCGCCACCCTGCTTAATACTGATCGTCAGTTATATCCTGGGATGTTTGCCGAAGTACAAGTACTTTCCTACCAAAGCAATCAGGTCTTAACCTTACCCGATACCGCCATATCTTATAATCCTTATGGTAATTTTGTATTTGTTATTGAAACAACATCACAAGGGTTAGCGGTTAAAAGCCGACAGGTTGAAACAGGAATAACTAAAGCTGGCCGAATTGAGATTATCAAAGGATTAATCCTTGGCGACCAGGTTGTCAGTGCAGGACAAATTAAATTACGTAATGGCATGCAGATTATCATTGATAAAAAACCTGCACCCAGTGAGCGCAAAGAGGATCTTGCGCAGTGAAAATAACCGATATTTTTATACAGCGCCCTGTATTAGCTAGCGTTATCAGCCTACTCATTCTGGTGATTGGTTTACGCTCAATAACCGCTTTGGAGTTACGACAATACCCACAACTCAAGAATACTGTGGTCACGGTAACTACAGCCTACCCTGGTGCTGACAGCGAATTAATCAAAGGTTTTATCACCACGCCGTTACAGCAAGCCATTTCAGAAGCTGATGGTATTGATTACTTATCTTCCTCAAGTCGGCAAGGTAGTTCTACCATTGAAGCGCATATGCGACTCGATTATGATTCGAATGCTGCTGTTGCAGAAATTCAGGCCAAGGTGGCAAGCCAGCGAAATGTTTTACCTGCTGAATCAGAAGATCCTGTTATTTCATCTCAAACGGGCGATTCCACCGCTTTAATATACCTTGCACTGTATAGCGACAGTATGAAGCCATCACAAATCAGTGATTATATGCTTCGTGTGGTTCAACCCAAAATACAGGCAGTGGCTGGCGTTGGTAAAGCACAATTACTTGGCAACAAAACCTTCGCCATGCGCATCTGGCTTGATCCAGCACGCATGGCTGCATTAGATGTCACGGCTAAAGATGTTGCTGATGTATTGGCTGATAACAACTACCTTTCCAGTGCCGGCCAAACCAAAGGTGCCTTAGTTAAAATAGACTTAAGCATAACCACAGATTTAAGCTCTAAACAGGATTTCAGCCAATTAGTGATTGGTAACAGAAAGGGAACCCTGATTCGTTTAAATGATATTGCTGAGATAGAGTTGGGCAGTGAAGATTATGATTCAGTCAACTGGTATAAAGGCAAAGTCGCTATTTTTATGGGGATTGAACAGGCACCAGGTGCCAACCCTTTAACTGTTGCACAACTGGCTCGTAAAGAATTGCTCGAGCTCGAAAAAGACTTACCTGAAGATCTTCATATTCTACTGCCCTATGATGCCAGTCAATTTATTCAGGATTCGATAGATGAAGTCTTTCGAACATTAGTTGAAGCGATGATTATTGTGCTGTTGATCATCTATTTATCACTCGGCTCTCTTCGTGCAGCCATTGTACCTTCAGTCACTGTTCCGTTGTCACTGATTGGTGGAACCTCTCTGATGTTAATGATGGGTTTTTCAATCAATTTACTCACCATGTTAGCCATGGTATTAGGCATCGGCCTGGTGGTCGACGACGCTATTATTGTTGTCGAAAATATTCACCGCCATATTGAACTCGGTTCGTCAAAGTTTCAGGCCGCTATTGATGGCACACGAGAACTGGTGCTACCTATCATCGCAACCACAGTTGCGTTAATTGCTGTATATATCCCCATTGGTTTTATGGGCGGACTGGTGGGTACTCTATTTACCGAATTTGCATTCTCATTAGTAGGCTCAGTGATTATTTCCAGCATCATAGCCCTTACCTTGGCACCTATGCTGAGCTCTAAAGTGCTTAAAGATAAAAATACTGATGGGAAATTTGAAAAACTAGTGGAAAAAGTGTTTAACGGACTCGCTACAAAGTATCGAAATGTACTGCATACTGCCCTTGAATTTCCTTCTCTAATTGCCGGCTTTGCTTTGCTGGTTATGATCAGTATTTATTTCATGTTTAACCTGTCGCAGAAAGAACTGGCACCGACAGAAGATCAAAGCATTTTATTTTTTATGGCCAATGGCCCCCAAACAGCAACTTTAGGCTATCAAGAGATATATGCCAAAGAATTAATGGAACAATTTGAAAGCATCCCAGAATATGATGAAAGCTTTTGGTTATTAGGCTTTGGTGGCAGTGACAATGTATTATTCGGCGGTTTTAAAATGCCTTCAACTTTTCTGCGTCAACGTTCGCAGATGGAGATTCAACCTGAACTTCAAGCCAAAGTAAATCAAGTTGCAGGATTTCAGACAGCGATTATTCCTCGTCCGAGTTTACCGGGGTCAGGTGGTGGACTACCTTTGCAATTTGTTATTGTGTCTGACGCGGACTATAGTCAGCTTGATCAAGTAGCCGACCAAATACTCGGTAATGCTATGCAAAGCGGCCAATTTAACTTTTTAATGAAAGGGGTCAATTTTGACAGGCCAAAAACGACTTTAGTCATTGATAGAGACCGTGCGGCTGACCTAGGTCTTAGCATGAAAGAGATAGGTCGTAATTTATCCACTTTATTAGGCGGGCAATACGTTAACCGCTTCAGTCTGCAAGGCCGGAGTTATAAAGTGATCCCTCAGGTTCCTGACTCATCTCGTCTTGATATAAGCAAACTTGAAAATTTTTACTTGCGCACTGCATCGGGTGGACAAGTGCCTTTATCTTCATTAGTCCATATTGAAAACTCAGTTGAACCCAGTAAAAGAACTCAGTTTCAGCAACTCAATAGCCTGACCTTATCTGGCATGATGGCGCCTGGCGTATCATTAGGCGATGCCATGAACTACCTGGAACAGCAAGCCGAGGACCTTTTTCCTCGTGGTTATAGTTATGATTATACGGGAGGCTCACGTCAATACACACAACAAGGCAACAGCCTTATTATTACTTTTTTCATGTCCCTGCTGATCATTTACCTGATGCTTGCTGCACAATTTGAAAGTTGGCGAGACCCTCTCATCATCCTGATATCAGTTCCTCTTTCCATTGCCAGCGCACTCGCTTTTATTATGCTTGGCTTTGCCTCAATCAATATATACACACAGGTCGGTCTGATTACTCTCATTGGTCTAATCGCAAAAAATGGCATTCTGATTGTGGAGTTTGCCAATCGCTTACAAAACAAACAAGGACTAGCAAAACGAGAGGCCATTGAACAAGCGGCTAAAATTCGTTTAAGACCCGTATTAATGACCACCGTATCAATGATTGTTGCAATGATTCCTTTGTTAATTGCATCAGGGCCTGGTGCTGCTAGTCGCTTTGATATTGGTCTGGTGATTACCAGTGGTTTAGGTGTGGGGACTTTTTTCACCTTATTTATTGTGCCTGCTTTTTACCTGTTGCTGGCTGGTGATCGACAACAACAAGTTTGAGAAAACTGTGGAGCGGACTGAAGTCCGCTCTACACGTCCTGAATGGCTAACTGGGAAACCAGTTTTTGGTACGTTTGCAAAAACCGACCAAAGCCAGCATCAGGGGAACTTCAATCAATACCCCAACAACGGTTGCTAATGCCGCACCTGATGATAAACCAAACAACATCACAGCCGTTGCTATCGCCACTTCAAAATGATTAGATGCACCGATTAAAGCTGAAGGCGCAGCATTTTCATAAGAAAAACCCCAAAGTTTTGCTGCAATATAAGTAACAGCAAAGATCAAAATTGTTTGCAACGCCAAGGGAATTGCAATCCATAAAATAGTTAATGGATTTTCAATAATCACTGCACCTTTAAATGAGAACAATAAAACCAGTGTTAGCAGCAAAGCAATAATGGTTATTGGTGTCAAAATATGCAGGAATTTTTGTTCAAACCAGTCCAGTCCTTTATGAGCAACAATCCATTTACGTGAAAAATAACCCGCAAACAAAGGCAAGGCAACATAGACACTGATTGACAGCAACAATGCCTGCCAAGGTACTGGCAATTGCCCCACGCCTAATAGAAATCCACCAATCACACCAAACAATAGCAACATAATAAGTGAATTGATCGCAACCATAACCAATGTATGCCCTGCGTTACCTTTAGCCAAATATCCCCAGACTAAAACCATCGCTGTACAAGGTGCTACGCCTAACAAAATACAACCCGCAAGATAACTGCGCCATAATGGCACTGCCAGCATTTTTACGCCTTCGTCCATGACCACAGTGCCAGCACCATATTGACTGCCTACAGGTAAATCCAGTCCAAAAGGCAGTTTTACCAGATCAATTGCATCTGCACCAATAAACTGCTGAAACAATATTCCTAAAAAAAGATAAGCAATCGCATACATGGTAAAGGGTTTAATGGCCCAGTTAACAATCAATGTCAAGCTCACTGGCTTAATACTTTTACCAGCTTTCACCACTTCGGAGAAGTCGATTTTCACCATGATCGGATACATCATGAAAAACAAACAGATTGCAATAGGAATTGATATCACAGGCGCATCATTCACATTGATGCTCATACCATCCAGTGTTTTAGCAAATTCTGGTGCATAAGCACCTAATAAAATGCCAATTCCAATACATAAGCCTACCCACAAGGTTAAATATCGCTCAAAAAAACCCATATTATGTTGTTTTTCAGTCATTAACTAGCCCTCTTCAGCCATTGCTTTTAGTTCTGAAACCACATCGTCTAAAGGCATTGTTTCCAATGGTAAAGCAAGCATTTTGTTGATCCGTTGTTCTAAAATGGCATAGGTCTTTTCAAACGCAGCAATTTTTTCCTCATCAGTTCCTTCAACATGACCAGGATCAACCAGTCCCCAATGAACGCGTGCAGCATTATTTAAATATACTGGACAGGTTTCACCCGCTGCGTTATCACAAACCGTAATAACTATATCCATTGGCTGATGTTCAAATTCATCCCAGGACTGACTTTTATATCCGTCAACAGATATACCATGACGCACAAGCGTTGCCACTGCTCCCGCATTTAATCGACCTAATGGGTGGCTACCCGCAGAAAAGGCTTGAATCCGCCCTGTTCCTAAATGATTGAATAAAGCCTCGCCAAGTAAACTGCGACAGGAGTTACCCGTACAAATAACAATAACATTTAACATTTGATTCCTTTATTTACTTATATGGAAAAGTGATAGACACACTATTATTTTATCCACAACACGATGATTTTTTAGGCTCTTTTATTTCTGCTGGACGACATGCAAATGGGTTTTCACCATCTGAGTCCGCTTTTTTATCATTAAAAGTTGGAATCTCATTTAAAGAATGAAAAGATTCCCATGCAATCCCTTGCGGATCAGTAACCCAGTGCTTGTCAGAGCTGCTATAGCAACAAGATGCTTGTTCCTGGGTTTCAATAGGAGTTTGAGTCGCATCAAGACACTGTTTAATATCTGTTAATTCCTCATCATTCTCCGCCTGAATTCCTAAGTGATCTAATCCTATTTGCGCGCTGCGGTTTGAAATTGCAAAATTAACCCGAGGATCATCCAACATCCATTTAGCATAATCATCATGCTGAACGGTTGGTTTAGCACCAAACATTGTGCTGTAAAATTCAATATTTTGTTGCAGATTTTCCACTGCAAGATGTACATGTAATCTTTTCATATTTATTTCCTACTAAATTAAAATCATTATTTTGATAAAAAAAACCTTAACAACAGATAGTCGTATCAGGACGATTTTCCATCTGCTTCAAACGCTCTAAATCGCTGTTAAATGAATCGCTTAATACCACAGCAGCCAAAGCATTATTTAACAGAGGCAATGCCCACTCAGGTAAGCCAGGATTAATCTGATAATAAACCCACTGCCCTTCACGACTATCTTGCAATAAGCCACATTGCCTTAAAGAAGCTAAGTGCCTGGAGATTTTAGGTTGAGATAGCGCCAATGCTACCGTTAACTCACAAACACAAAGCTTGCCCTCTTTCTGCAACAGCGTAATACAACGCAAACGGGTATCATCGGACAAACATTTAAAAAATTGAGCGGGTGACATAAGCTACCTTGTATTAATATACGTATAAGCATATATATAAATTATTACAAAGACAAGCTTTTCATTCTGTCACTTTAATTATTCGCACCCTACCCTCAATAAAACCTCAATAAAACCTCAATAGATACAAAACTCTTCTTGATTACCCATATGCTTCAGCCATATTAAACATACAAGGTCGACGTCATACCAGCAGGGATTGCTGGTATCCAGTGTATAGGGATGTACAATCTGAATAATTAGCCAGTCCTGTTTATTCAGGTACACCATCCCTGGTTTCTGGGTCACGGCATTCCCTGCCGAGATGACGTATAAATACAGTATTGAAGTTACTGAAAACTGGCTGAGAGTCATACATAATCAGGAAACTCTTTATCTGATGTATACAGCGAGAATAAAAAAGTACTACAATTAATTATATCTTCTCATACGGACTTAAATCATATGCAAGCATTTCAGTGGGATAAACATTTTGAAACAGGTATATTAGAAGTTGATGAGCAGCATCATCGTTTAGTCGATATTATTAACCAATTTGGTGATCATCTTGCTAAAAATGAGCTGGTATCAGAGGATATTAATTTAATTATTAAAGAATTATCTGACTATACGACCTATCATTTTGATGAAGAAGAAACCATGATGGTGCAAGTGGGTATTGATCAACGCCATCTTGACCAGCAACTTGAAGCACACCGCTATTTTTTAGATGAAATAAACACTCTACATGCTGGAGTTTCTATTGATGACCCTGCTTCAGCTCAGCACTTATTAGATTTTCTCTCCCATTGGCTAGCTTTTCACATACTGGGTTCTGATCAAAATATGGCCAGACAGGTGAAATTAATAAAAAATGGATTTTCCCCTGCTGAAGCATATGATAAAGAAGAAAAGGAAAGTGACAGCGCAACCGAACCTTTATTAGTTGCACTTAACGGTTTATTCAGACAAGTGTCCTCTCGAAATAAAGAATTAGTAAAACTCAATCAGTCTTTAGAAGACAAAGTTGCCGTACGTACAAAAGCCCTTTCTGAAGCAAATTCTCATCTTGAAATACTTGCCTTAACTGATGTGCTTACGGGTCTGCCAAACCGGCGCCATGCAATGCAAAAACTCTCTGACTTGTGGGATGAGTCCACTGAATCAGACAACCCTCTAGTTTGCATGATGATAGACGCCGATCATTTTAAAGAAGTTAACGATACCTATGGCCACGATGCTGGAGATGATGTACTTCGTGGTTTAGCTAAAGAACTGCAAGGTTCGGTAAGAAGTGATGATATTGTCTGCCGATTAGGAGGTGATGAATTTCTTATTATTTGCCCTAATACCGGTTTAAAAGGCGGTATGACGATTGCCGAACTTACTCGTAAAAAAGTAGCCGACCTTCGTATCCAGACTGGTGATGGCAATTGGCATGGCAGCATCAGTGTAGGTGTTGCAGTCCGTTTATCGACAATGAACCATCATGAAGAGTTGATTAAAATAGCTGATGATGGCGTTTATGCTGCCAAGCGAGATGGAAAGAATTGTGTAAGAACAACAAGCTGATATTCATTAGCTAAACACCTGGCAGTTTAAGTTTTACTTCAAAAAACTTAAACTGCTGAATAGATCTTAAATATCATCCATCTCTTTCTTAAGCAATACATATAATTTGCTGGAAATAATTTCATGTTCATGTAAATCTTTTAAAGTATCCGTCTGAGTAATATTTAATAAGGCTTTTGCAGACTGTTCATTCATCTCATCCACCATATCTTTATTTGTCCTAATTTCCTGTTCCATTTGCAGTACTGTTTTATTCATTAGGTATTGATATATATTTTCAACATTTTTTAATGCTTTGGGCTCATCAAATATCTCTATCAAAGGTGAACTTCCAATTAAAGCAAGTTCTTCCAGCACTTTACTGATCAGCTTGTATTGTGTTCGATAATATAAATACAGTTCTTGTGAGTTATTTGCATTTTCAGATAAAAATAACATGCGACGCAAAAAACTATGACATCGACCTAGCCAGGAAGACAAATAAGTATTAAGCGATTGTAATTTGGGTCGATCCTGCTCTACCCGCTCAGTTTGTGTTTCCAAAATAAGAAGATTTTTTTTATAAATACTCTCATTAATCTCCCCTCGCCTAAAAATTTCTTTTAACTCACTTTTCTGTAATGCCAAAGTATAAATTCTGAGCATATTTTCAACAACATGGCTTGAATCATTACTAGTCTCCTCGCACTGCCGACAAACCTGTTGATACAGTTTCTGGTATTCAGACCTTAAAGACTCATACTGTGTTTCACTCACATCATGGTGCTCATAAAGCTGTTTAATACGAGAGCTCAATGTTTGATATATAAGTGCCTTACTTTTAAAATAACCAAGCTGTTCATGTGGTAACAATTCATCAATTTTTAGCCAACGAACCACTTTTCCAATAGTTGTTGCTTTAATTAATAATGAAAAATAGATACTACCTATAGTAATAACAATAATGAACTCTTTAATAGAAAAATCGTAATTCCAGTTAGGAAGAGTAAGTTCATCAGGAATCAGCAACACCATTATGACAGCAATAGAACCTCTTAAACTTCCCCAGGAAAGTAAATGCTGCCAATTTAAAGGGATACTCTCCTCAGATTTAACTTGATTGGCAATGCCTATCGACAAATAAATTGATACAGCACGAGCAACGGCCACAACAAAAATCATGGTCAAAATTGGCAGAATTGCAACATCTAGAGAAATGGTCAGACTGGTAAATAATAAGCCCATTAAAATGAAGACTAAGGAGTTAGAAATAAAAGCAAAATAGCTCCAGAATTTATCCATATATTCTTCAACGCCAACAGACATTTTAAAACGTCCGAAATTACCCATCACGATAGACGAAACCAGAGTGGCTATGATTGAAGAAAAATGAATCTGATGGCCATAGATGACTAATTTTTCTGATATTAGCTCGGCTAACAGGAAAGTGAAATGAGCAACCAATAATGTCAGTGTTATTTCAAGGTGTTCATTACCTTTAACCCATTCAATCAACTTAGAAAATATTAATCCCATCAATAAGCCAAATAAACCTCCACCCACAATCATGGTAAAGAATGACAAAACACCCTGTAAAACAGTAGTAGCACCATGAAAGCCATTCATCATGATATCTAAAAAAACTAGAAAGATGGCAAAAGCAGTCCCATCATTAAATAAACTTTCACCTTCAAAAATCAAGGTTAAACGATGAGGCGCACCATACTCTTTAAACAAAGCCAAAACGGCAACGGGGTCAGTCGCGGAAATAATAGCGCCAAACAATAAGGTGACTAGCAACGGAATTTCAAAACCAAGTAACAGGAAGGCCCAATGCCCCACATACCCAATAAAAAAAGTTGATATCAATAAACCCAAAATTGCCAATATACTGATGGCAAATTTATTTTCCTTAATATTTCGAATATTGATGTTGTAAGCAGATTCAAAAATTAAAATCGGCAAAAATACAAAAAACAGTAATTCAGGCGTTAATTGAAAACTGGTAATAAATGAAAAAGCATCAATTTCAGATAGTGGTACCAGAAATGACCCACCGATAACCAAAAGCACTGTATAAGGGATGCGCGTTTTTAAAGAAAGGACGTTAATTCCCAGGGAAAATAACATGAGAGTAAAAACTGATAAATAAACATCCAGAGACATACTTATACCTTTAAATCCAATTTAAATAATGTTGACGCTAGTCATGTTGTTTCAATTTTATCTACTTATAAAGCATTATAAGGCTACTATTTATAGACCTTTCCAAGGTAAGTCACAACCCCTTTTTATCAATCCCCTCTTCTCTCTTAGCTTCTTCTTTCCTGAAGATCTTTCATTTCCTTAATAAAATCATTCCTCCGTTTTAAAGTAGGAAACAAATACATTTTTTCCAGATAAAACCCCAACCAGATGATTGGGAGCATCAGCACCAAATCTAAACCAAAAGTCCCTCCAATTAATATACTCAACATAGCAGTCAAGAATAAAAAAGCCCCCACCAAATAGTAATGAATGCCAAGGGCTATCCCGCTTAAAAACATAGTATGCGCAAGAATAATATGAATAACCATACTTGCTGCGCTGGGAGTTATTGATTCAGCATGCCATAATAAAAATACTAACAACACGGCAGTCATGGCACTTCCCCAGTAAAAAAATTCATACCGAAGTAAATTCTCATTTTTTATACCAATACTGACCGCTTTAGCTGATTCACTCAAAAGAGAACAAGCAAAAAATACAGGCGTAATACAAAACCAATAGAATAAAGCAATTCTTTCAGTTAATTCTGCCAGTACTTCACCAAAAAAACACAGCAATATCAATGTTACGAAAATGACTTCGTTAATATAAATATACCTAACTGCCTTATCCATATTCCAGTTTTCAGTATCCACTTTATTATTCATAGTTATTCACCTTTTACTGAATGTTAATCGCATGAGCCTATAGTTGAGTTAAACATAGTTCTGACTGAGAACCAAAAAAATCATCCGTTTTTACTACATTCCAAAATAACAACCTTTTTAAAGCTATATTGCATATGAGCTTTCGATCCATGAAAAAGATATTGGGTATAGTTTTGAGGGCTGTACGCCTGAATAAATTTAACATCAATAAGCTGTGACTTACAAAATAAAGACTCTAAAAGCACTTATTTAATTTTAAAGAGCCAATGGGGTCAGACTCCAATACCGCTACCAGTGAAAAATAACATTGTATTTCATTGTGTTATGTACTCCTCTCGTGGCTTTGTCATCATAGGGTAAGCCTTAGGTCTTCGTTTAACTACGCGAGGCTGATTGGGTCGTTTTCTCTTTCCTACTGCTGTCTCAGTCATTGCAAACAGGAGACTATACAGTAACCTGCCCAGTGCTTTCCCTGTTTTAGCCATGCATAGACCGATGGCATTACGCATGAGCTGAACAGTTGCCATGAAACTCAGATAACGAGGCTTACAGGCATTAACACAGGCTGCTCTGGAAATATTGGCTCGAACCAAATTATAGGCTAACAAATTAACAGCGATTTCCTTTTCTACCATTTCAGCCGATTTACAGCGTAGCATTTCCATTCCCATGTGTGTTTTGATAGTTCTGAAGTCCAGTTCGACTT